>QWCI01000431.1_pt1 | contig 17269 bp, 26 predicted proteins | sample 1972541 | NCBI WGS metagenome assembly QWCI01 (sample SAMN09866712, study PRJNA288562) | Human oral metagenome isolate term3_saliva, whole genome shotgun sequencing... | isolation source: mouth | host: Homo sapiens | place: USA: California | reverse complement strand
TTCATCTAATTTTTTCTGTAATTCATCTATAGTAGTTTTATCTGTTTCATTGTTGACTGATTCTTCTTTTTGTTTTCTTTTGTTTTTTGATAAATCTTTTATCTTGAAGTTATCAAGGGCTTCATAGTATTCATAATCAATTTGACCTTTAACAAATTGTTGAATTTCCTTAAAACTTGTAGTTTTCTTCTCATCTGCTTTTTCATCAAGGTAAACATAATAGTTTTCTTCATTATCTTTTGTGAAAACAACTTTGAATTTATCTTTTATATTAGCATAGGAGTCACCTTTTTTATTGTAAGCTAATTCAATCTTATTCTGTTTTTCTTCTAATGAGATATTATATTCTTTTTTTAAATCTATTGATTTTCCTGTTCTTCCAAAAAACGCAAAATACAATCCACCTGAAATAAGGATAAAAACAAGTATAAAACAAAATATAGCTTCTTTTCCACTATCAAAAGCAGGTATAATAAAAGACGTAATAATAGCCATTATTAAAGCAGTAAAAACTATACAAGTTAGCACTGCTGATATTGGATTTTCTGCGTAAATATTCACATATTCTTTAACTAAAGTTTCTATATTATTCATTCTTTATCAATTCCTTTCTATTTTTTCTTAAAATCTTTTGATTTGAAATTTTCTAAAGATTCATAATATGAATAATCTACATTGTTTTTGAAAAAATGTTGAATTTCTTCAATTGTTATAGATTTTTTATCTTTTTCTTCATTATCAAAATAAACATAATAATTATTTTCCTTCTCTTTTAAAAAATTAATATTTATTTTTTCTTTTACAAATTCATATGAATCTTCTTTCTTATTACAAATCAATTCTAAAATATTATCTTTTTCTATGACTGTTATTTTATATTCTTTTTTCAAATTAATTGATTTTAAATCTTTTGTTATTAATTTAAAATCAAAAACAACAAGACAAAGGAAAAAACAAGCTAAAAGAAATATAATAATATTAAAACTATCTTTAGTTAATCCTATTATAAACCAAGAAGCAAAAACAATAAAAACATCACACAATAGTATAAACAATGTTATATCTTTTTCTGATGTTGAAGAAGCATTTGTTTTAATTGTGTTCTCTAAATTATTCATTTTTTATTAGTTCCTTTCTTTATTATTTAGTTAACTTATTTTTTTTATTTTTTCATATTACAAAAAGTTCTCTGAATCACTATTTTTTCTCAAAAAATTCTTTTTAAATGAGTTAAAAACAAATTCTTTTTTATATTTATTTATTCTTTTTGAATTCCAAGAAATATTGTCAAAAAAGAATTCATCAAATGGATATAATTTATCTTTTCCCTTATAGAAGTAATCACTTCTTTTCATTCTATTTAACTTATCTTCTTTGTAAAGATTTATTAAAAATAGCGACCAAGTGTCATTTTCCACGAAACCTTTGTCATCTGGAAACAGCTTTCCTTTTCCAGAATAATAGTAGCCACTTCTTTCTTTTTTGCTTGCTTTTGTTTCCTCTGTGTTGTCTTCTTTTTTGCTTTCTTTTTGTTCTCTTACATTGTTTTTCGTTGGCGTGAAATTGTTTTTATATTTGTAATAAAGATATAATCTACTAAAGAAAAGTAATAAAGAAATTATTGTAAGAATAGCAAAACCAACAAGTCCCATTAACAAAACAGATAACATTACTTCTTCTTTATTCATTATTCTTTTTCTTCACCTTTCAATTTATCTATCTTCTTATCCAAAATAGCACAGGAAACTAAAAGAGTGTAAGATACAATAGCCAAGATAGTATCTAAAAACATTACTGTATTTACTGAATTAAACATAATTTCCTCCTTTTATTTATTGATATTTATTTTATTATAACATAAAAACAAAAAGAAATCAAGAGAAATATGGAATAATAAATATGTAATCAAATTAAAGAAAGGATTAGAAAAAATTGAAGAATAATGAACAATATGGGATAGCAGTAGAAGTTTTCTTAGCTAACCTATTTAATGTAGAAATGAATGAAGAATATAAAAAAAGAGCTTCTATTGAGTTGTTTAATAAATTAGAAGAAAAAAGTAAACAAGATATTCTTGAACAATTCAAAGATGAAAACATAAAAATTAAAGCATTTAGTGGAGAAAAACAAGGTTTACACGATTTTATCCTAAACAATAATTTAACATTATCTGTGAAATCAAATATTGGTAATCTTGGTAAAGTCTGTCCTCAATATATTGGACAAGCTACCTCTAAAACATTTTTCAACAAAATAGGAATAACAGAGGTACCAGAAGACTACAACACAAGAAAAGAATTATTCAAAGAATATGTTTTCAATAATTTAGAACAATTAACTAATACTTACTTTGAAAACTTATTTTCTTCTGATTATCTTTTCTATATATATGAATTAAACGAAAAACAACCTAACTTCTTTTTATTGTCTAAACTAAATAAACCTAATTTTTCTAATCTAAAATTATCAAAAAGTATAAAAGATTGGAAATCTTCTAATCAACTACTTATTAATAATAAAGTTTTAGGAGAGTTTCAAATTCACAACAATAGAGATTGCTTCAAATTCAGATTTAATATGAAAACTCTATTATCTCTTTATGAATTCAAAACAGAAAGATTAGAATTAAAAAATGAAGATTGCTTGGTTTACTTAAAATCAATTCCAGATAATTCAATTAATCTTATTCTAATAGATCCTCCCTACAAAATAAGTAGAGACACAGGTTTTGCTAACGGAGAAGAAAAAGGAACTGATGTTGATAGATTTAGAGTCAGTTATCAGTTTGGAAACTGGGATAACAGTAGAGATATTCTACCTCAAGTTATCAAAGAAGCTTACAGAGTTCTTAAAAAGCATGGCTCTATTGTTTGCTTCTATGACTTATGGAAGATAACAGATTTAAGAAAATGGTTAGAGAAAAACAATTTTAAACAAATTAGATTTGCTGAATGGGTGAAAACTAATCCAGTTCCAATCAACTCAAAACTAAACTACTTAACTAACTCTCGTGAAGCCATTATAACTGCTGTTAAAGTTAGCAAACCAACTTTTAATTCTGCTTACGATAATGGAATATACTCACATCCAATCAATCACGAAAAAGGAAGGTTCCATCCTACTCAGAAACCAGTTAAACTTATTGAAGAATTAATATTAAAACATTCTAATGAGAACGATGTTATCTTAGATTGCTTCTCTGGTTCTGGAACTACTATGTTAGCCTGTAATAACTTGAATAGGAGATTTATGGGATGTGAGATTTCTCCTAAATATTTCTACAAATCAATAAAAAGAATTCAAAAAAACACTTCTAATTAAAGAAGTGTTTTCTTTTTGTTAACAGTTATAAAACTCTGCTAATTCAGGGATATAGCTTTTAATATTGTCTAAATCTTGCTTAATATCACCATCAGAGTACTCTAAAGATAACCAGATTTTATTTAAAGCTATTACTGTGTTTAGTATTATAGGATTTTCGATTACTAAAATATCATAAGTATAATCTTTGTAAATCTTTAATAAATTGTACATTTCTTCTTCTACTTGTTCTGCAGTTTCTTTTCTTTTCTTCTTAGAAGTTAAAATGCTTTCTAATGTTTTTGTTGATTTTAACATTTTAAAAATATCATCATTTACATCTACAACGAAATCATATTCTTCTTCTTCTAATTCATCAAATAAGTTATCTTTAGCTATCTCTTCTGGTTCGATGTTCTCTAATATATCTAACATTTGTTCTTTAGTTAAACTTAAGCTATCAACTAATTCTACTAATAAAGAAATATAGTTTTCGTAATATGCTAACCAAGTTCCCTTATAGTCTTCTGTTTCCTCTATTGATATTTTTGATTTGTATTTTTCTTCCAATTCAAGTAAGCTTTTGTAATCTGGTTTGGTTTCACTTTTGCTTACTAATGTTTTGATTTCTTTCCAAAAGTTTGTTAAATCATTGGTTTTCTCTATACAGAATCTTGTTTCTTCTGAATCTATATCATATACACCTTTTTTCTTTTTTCCTTTCCATAGTCTTGTTTTCAAATTGTCTTCTATGTTATCTTCTATAACATCTATTCTCCTATGTGTTTTCTTCATTTGTTCGATTTCTTTTTTAAGTTTGCTTGCTACTGTGTTTCTGACTACCATTTTTCAATTTTCACCTTCTTTAGTTTTTGTTCTTTTTTATTATAACATAAGTTGTTTATTATTACAATATCTAAAATAAAAAAAGTCCTTAATTTTAAGAACTTTTTATTGAGACTCATAAATAATCTTTGTGTTTTCTTTTTCTTTACATAATTTGTTGATTAGCTCTTGATACTTACTATGTATTTTCGAAATCTCATAATATGTTTTTCTTTTTATAATTCTTTGAATATTTGGATATTCCAATAATAATTCTTGAGCATTAATTCTTTTATTTGCAATATAAAATGATTCATTATTTTTTGCGTATATACTCAACATAAATCTTGAGTAATCAACATCCTCATTATTATATTCAACAATAAATTTTTCTTGTTTTAAAGCTGTTAAAAGTTTAATCTTTATTTCTTCCAATTCATTTATTTTTTTGTGTGCTTTTTTATAAAAATTAATAAATACAAAAGACAATAACAACATTACGATTAACAGTACTATAAAATCAATCTCAAAAAATATGCTTCCAAAAAAAGCAACAATAGAAATAAGTACAACTACAATTGCCAAAGAACCAAAAATCTCAATTTTATTTGAAATCTTCACATATTCTTCTAACAAGTTTTCTACTGTCTTGTTTGTTTCTTTTTTCTCACAAGGGTTAGATATATCTACAACATAGCTGTTCATTTTTTCTTAATCTCCTTCTTCTTATTTGTTTATTTTATCATAAATGGATTTAATAGAATCTGAAACAACATAAACTTCCCCAGAAGCCATTCTAATAGCACTTCCTTGTTTACCTTGTGACCAAACACTTTCTATTTGGGACGGATTTATTAATATAATTTCTTTATCTTCAGGTATTACAGAGGTAACTTGAATTATTTTTTTCATATTTTTTCTCACTTTCTTACATTTATTATTATTTATATTATAACATTGTTTTCTTTTGTTGTCAACATTTTTGTTCCCTTTAAAACTAAACAAAAAAATCAAATAAATCGATTCTGAGCAATTTTTAGCTTAGGTCTACTATACGTGAGAAGCATTTTTCGCCAAATTTAATGATTTTTCAGGTACCACAAACGTTGATATATCAACATCGAAAATTTGAAATCGATTCTGAGCAAACGAAAACAAAATAAAAAAAGCATTTTTTAAGTGCTTTTTCTTTTTATTAATATTCTTTTGAATTTCTGGATAGCTTTTCCATCTTCCAGTAAAACTAAAACCTTCATAGAAGCGGAAAGATGTCCTGTTCTCCCATTCTCAAAATAAGTTTTTATCCAATCTTTGCCCACAGGGTCAATTCCTATTTCTGCTCCAAAAATATTTCCATCTGTTCCAACAATTTCAAACATTTCTTCATTGTGGTAATCAAAATAGGTAACTGGCACTCCCATTATCTCATAGTAATCTTTAGGTATATCTGCTAATCTATCGACATTGATAGCATTGAAGTTGTAATATTTTTTATATTTCTTTAACGAGCTATCTTTAGGTTTCCCTTTACTGTAATATTCTTCTGTTAATAATAAAGTTTTCTTTTTCTTGTTTGAAATAAGATTTGTAAACCAACCGACATTTCCAAACTTCTTAATTGTTCCATCTTCTTGATAAAACTTTGTTATATTGTGAAACCCTAATCTCATTTGATTACTTCTCAAGTGAGGAAAAACATCTTTATAAAAAACAGCATTTTTATTTCCTACAATAAGAAACTTTTTATTATTAGTAGTTAAAGTAGCAACATATTTACCAAAAACAGAAAAAGGTGGATTTGTGATTACTACATCAGCTTCCTTTAATATAGATAAACATTCTTCTGACTCAAAACTTCCATTTCCAATCAGCTTTGTTTTCTCTACTGTTATTCCATTGAAAACTGTCTTGTAAGCTACGTTATCAGATAAATATGTAGAAATCAGTTTTTTAATTTTCAATTCTTTAAAGTTATCTTTGAAATATTTCCAAAACTGTGAATATTCTGGATTATCGCAATTACAATATACTATTTTGTTTTCTAAGAAATCTTTGTATTCACCTATTTCTTTTTCTATATCTTCATAAAATGTATAAAATTCATCGTTTTTTGTTTTTCTTGCTTTATGTAAATTAATATTTTTCATTTTTTTCTCCTATTACATAAAAAAGAACAGGATTTTTTTATATCCTATTCTTTTGCTTCTTGAAAATCAAGATAACATAAAAGCTCACCAGTTTTCTTTTCTACAGCATAACTAAAGAAATAAACATCTCCTTCAATCGCATTATATTGAATAGTTATCTTACAATCTTCAATGTCAAAATCTGTTTCTTCTTTAATTATCTTTTTAGATAGCTCTTCAAAGTAATCTTTATCAACAATCTCATCTGTAATTCCAAGAACTGAATCTTGAGATTTTAACTTATCATATTTGTTTCTGAATAATGTTTTTAATTTGTATTTTTTCATTTTTTTATTCTCTCCTATAATTGAGTAACCACAATATCTAAATCAGCTATATCAGCAACCCTAACAATCTCTAAAAGCTCTATTGTTTCCAAGTTTTCAAAAGAGAAAACAACAAAATCATTAAAGATAGCATATTTATCTCTTAATTTCATTTCATTAGAATTGTAAGCAATAGCTGACATTACTTCTGGATAAGGAACTTTTCCTAAGTTTAATGCAGAAATAACAGACTCTCCGTTTTCAAAGAATAGTTCTCTTGTTGTCTTAAAAACAAACTCTCCTGTGTCTTTTGATCTATTACATTCAATAATAACATCTTGAATGTCAAAGTTTCTTTTGTAATAATCCTTGTTTTTTTCTAATGAATCACTTTTTATAATGTGTAGCATTTTATTTTATAATCTCACTTTCTATTTTTTTAATTAATTTTTTATATTTTTCAACTGGAATATTCAGATCGCAATATTCGTAATCCAAGTATTCATTTGGCGTTAGATTTAATTTTTTAGCAAAATCAAAAAAAACTAATTCACTTCTTATTCTATATCCTTGTATTTTTTCAGAATATGGAAATTGTTCTGATTGTAAAACTTTGTTTGTTTGTTCAGAACTTTTAAAAATATTGTATAATTCATTCATTATTTTTTCCTCAATCAATTAACAATGTTTATATTATAACATTATTGTTTTCTTTTGTCAACAACTTTTCAAAAAAAGAAAAGCATTTTATAATATCAACTTAAAGTAGTTTCTCGGATTCTTTTCATTTCTTCCCAAGTTATCTCTACGTTAGCATAAGTAGAAACATCTTTTTTTTCAGTTAATCCTAATCTAATTTGATTCATTTGTTGATAACTAAAGTTTTCATTAAGATAAGAAGAAACATCTATTCCATCTGTTAATCCAAATCTTATTTGAGCCATTTGGTTTTCATTGAAGCAATCTTTAGCATACAATGAAACATCTAAATCAAGAAAAATACCATTTCTGATTTCTCTCATTTGTTCCCAATTGAATTCTTTTTTAGCATAAGGACTAACATTTAAGTTTTCTTCTAAACCCCATCTTATTTCTCTCATTTGGTCTTCTGTAAAATCTGGATTAGCATAGATTGATACATCTACTTCACTCTCTATTCCTTTTTCTATTTCTTCTTTTTGTTCTTTGTTAAATATATTAGTTTTCAATAAGTTTTCTACTGTTAAGTTATTATATTCTTTCATTCTCTAACCTCTTTCTTATTTCTTTCATTTTTTTCCAATCAATTTCTGGTTTAGCATAAATTGATACATCTATCTTGCTTTTTAATCCTTTTATTATTTGATCCATTTGAGGTAAGCTTAATTTTTCATTTAAACAATAAGAAACATCTAAGTTATCTGATAAAGCAATAAGAATTAAATTCATCTGATAAATAGAATATTTTGGATTAGCATATTTTGAAACATCTATTTTCAACTGTAATCCCCACAAGATTTCTCTCATTTGTTGTGCTGTGAATTCTGGTTTAGCAAACCAAGAAACCTCTAAGTTTTCCTTTAATCCATAATTTATTTCTTCTTGTTGTTCTTTGTTAAATTGATTTATCCAATCAGTTTTCATTAAGTTCTCTATTGATAAGTTGTTATATTGCTTTTTCATTTTATTTATTCTCTCATTGTTTTTTTGTTTATTTTTCTTTTATTAAATAACTCATCTCTTATAACTTTCATTTCTTGCCAAGTATATTCTGGTTTAGCATACTTTGAAACATCAAGGTTTTCTCTCAATCCTTCTCTAATATAGAACATTTGGTATTTATTGAATTCTACTTTAGCATAAATGGAAACATCTAAGTTAACTATTAATCCAAATCTAATTGTGTTCATTTGCTCCCAATCAAACTCTGATTTAGCATAAATTAATACATCTAAGTTATCTTCTAATCCATATCTAATTTCTTTTTTTTGATATTCATCAAATTGATTGAACCATTCAGATTTCATTAAGTTATCTATATTCAAATTATTATATATTTTTTTCATTTTCTAATTTCTCTCTTTTTCTTTATGCTTATATTATATCATTGTTTTCTTTTGTTGTCAACACTTGTAAAAAATCAAATAAATCGATTCTGAGCGATTTTTTCGTTAAGTCTCGACTACTATACGAGAGAAGCATTTCTTGTCATTTTTACTGATTTTTCAGGTGCTACAAACGTTGATATATCAACATCGAAAATTTGAAATCGATTCTGAGCAATCCAAAATATTTTTAAAAAGTTGTTTTTTCACAAAAAAAAGAGTACACTTTAAAAGTGTACTTTTTTTATTATCGAATATAAACATCTAAGTGGTTCCCATATGTTCCTCTATCATAGATTTTACCTTTATATCCAAATGGAGTTTCATATACAGTTCCTTTTGGTGCAGAACCAGCAAGAACAATATAACCATCTTTATCAGCCACATAACCATCTCTGTTGACGTGTCTTCCAGGGATTACTAAACCTCCTCCTGGTAATACACTTTGTGAGTAATAAGTGAATTTATATCCACCCCAGTTAACTACTCCAGAAAACATAAATTGTTGTAAGCTATATAACTTCTCTGTTGGTGTTTGATATGCTACTTCTGTTGTTTCTTCTTCAACCTGTGTGCTACCTTGTGTTTTTGCTTCGTTATTTGTAGCTTTGTTTACTTTTTTAGTTTTCTCTTTGTCGGCTTTTTCTTCTTGTTTTTTCTTTTCTTCAGCTTCTTTTTTAGTTTTCTCTACATTCTTGCTAACTTCTTCTTTTTTCTGATTAAATTGATTGTAAAGTCTTCCTGTTTCACTAATCGCTTTATCTAATTTGTCTGCTTCTGTTTTCTTTTCTACATCTTGAATTACTGTTAAGCTTTTCTCTAATGCTGCTTTATCTCCTGCGTTTGCGTCTTTTAATACGATGTGTCCACCTACTGGCAACACTATTCCTAAACTCATAATTCCTAATACAATTTTATCTATAGTCTTAATAATAATCGCACTCCTTTTTTGCTTGTTTTTTTATAATTTTATTATTCCAAGTTTTATAATATAATATCAGTAAGCAAAAAATGCTTACAAACGCTATTATACCAACGTTTATAGCACTTTTTACCTGTTTTTGTAATACTTTTGTAATATAGATTTAACGAAAAAGTAATCTTATTTGCTTGCTGGGCTAACCATAACTGGTAAACAATAAATATTAACATCTTCATTTTCAATATTTAATAAGAAAGTATCAACTTCATTGTATTTATCTGTTTTCCTATTATATGTTTCAACTTTTCTAAAGAAGTAAGCTTTTCCTTTAGTTTCCATTTCTTTTAAGAAAGTAAACTTTTTGACATCAACTGCTATTTCTTTGTCTTCACCTTTAAAGAAGTAATAGTTATCTTTTTGAACTCTGAATTCTTCTTGGAAATCAACTTCTGTTGCTTCTTGTTTGCTTAGTTGTTCTAACAACTTAATTGCTGGTTCTACTTTAAATCCAAGTTCTTTTTCTCTGTATACGTATTTTTTATTGAAGATAGCAATATCTTGGTAAACATTGTCTTCTCCAAAGTAATCCTGTAAAACTTTATCTAATTTGTTGTTTTTTAATTCGATTACAACGTGAGCACTTACAAGGTATCTTTTGTTATCTATAATCTGAATTGCTACTAATCTTTCTTTCTTTTCTCTATTTAAAAAGGCTTTTACTTTTGTTTTTACTAACATTTTTCTGTTCTCTCTTTCTTTATTTTTTATATTTATATTATAGCATTGTTATTCTTGTTTGTCAACATTTTTTTCAAGAAAAGGAAATCTCTATTTGTTTAGAGATTTCTTTGCGTCTTCTCGTAATCTATAATAAACATCATTTTTTAAGATTTCTAAATCTTGTTCTCTTTGATGTTTTAAAACTGCTCTCCTAACAGTTATTTTTTTATCTTTTACTAAAACATCTAAATCCTCTGGTCTTCCAAAGTCTGCTACTGCTTTGCGAACTTCGAAATCTTCATCTTTTACTAAAACATCTAATTCTTTACCTTCTTTTGCTAATTGTAATTTTTCTTCTTTTGTCATCATTTTTCTTTTTCTCTCTTTCGTTTTTCTTTATATTTATATTATAGCATTGTCATCTTTATTTGTCAACACTTTTTATTAAAAAAGTTTTATTTAAAAAAATAAAAAAGAGTACACTTTATTGTGTACTCTTGAAATAAAACAGATGCTAATGTGAGATTTATTTTATCTCACATTTTTATGTTATCACATTTTTTTGAAAATGTCAAGTACTTTTTTCAATTTTAATAGATATTATAAATAAAAAGGATGTTTTTAAGCAAAATGAAATATACTATTCAAAATAAAAAAGTAGTTAAATATAACGGTCAAAATACAAATCTAATTTTTGAATCTCTAAAAGAAGCAAGTAAATATAAAAAAGCTACCAACGGTGAAATAATCAAAAACTCAACAACAAAAAGGTACCCTAACTACTCAATTATAGAAGAATATAAAAATGAGTACTTAAAACTAAACAAATTAAAAGAAAAGCATATAAAAGCTTTAGAGAAATATAAACATATTCTAAGAGAAGACAATCCTATAAATATAAAATTGAAAGAATTAAATAAAGAATTATTTCAATTAGAAATGGATTTATCTCCATATAAAAAAACTATATTCAGAGAAAGATTATTTAGTTTATATGACGTTAAAAAAGAAAAGATAACTAAGTTCTCTAATAGACCTCTTAGAATCTTTTTTGGTGCTAATGAAATATTAAGAAGAAAAAAACCTTATATTTTCTTAGAAACTAAAGAACAAACTGATGCTTACAAAGAAAAAGTAAAAGATATAGAAAACGAAATGAGACCTTTAGTTTTCAAATATGTAGAAAAAGCAGAAGAAGTACTGTTTATTAAAAAATACATAAAAGAACAATTAGGTTTCTATTACGAAGACTATTATAGACTTAAAAAAATAGAATACTGTCAAAATAAACTATTAATTAATATTACTGCTCAAATGAAATACAACAATCATTTCTTTGGTAGCTATCCTTTAGAAAAGAAAAATCTATCTGAATTACAAGGTTCTTCTCTAATCTTTGATGAAAAAAATAATCCAAATCTACTGTATTTATATGATAATCATTTTGTCCCTATTGTTGACATTGTATACCGAGATGGTTTTCCTTTCTTTGTGGGTACTGACGGTGCTTCTGTTAGTGGAAATGCTACAATATATGTAGACAACAGAATACAAGGTGAACCAGTTTTTCCTACTGTTAAAGATATCTATGATGGTCCTGGAGAATATAAAGCTCAAATACTATATGAATTAGAAAAGAACAAGATAATCTAATCTTGTTCTTTTAAATATTTATAAGCTTTTTTATATTTTTCTAATCTTCTTTTGTCAACCTCTGTTATCTCTTTCAATCTACTTAAATCCATATTGTTAGTTAAATCAGATAACTTAACTGCTGTTGCTAATTCATTAGCCTTAACTCTTTTTAAGTAATCTTTATAGCTTTCTTTTTTATCTTTTGTTAAAGCAATAACAGCGTTAACTATTCTGTCTGAAAAGTCTAATACCATCAAATCGACATATGTAAGTTTAGTATCTTCTGCAGTATCGTGTAAGTACGCTACTGTTTTTTCTTCTAATGTATCAACACCATTTACTACAGATACAATGTGTCCGCTAAAATAATCTACTCCAGCTTTATCTACTTGTTTTCTGTGATATGCTTTAGACAACTGTTTAGCCAACTCTAAAAAGAATTCTTCTTCTGTTAATTCTTCATATTCATCGTATAATTCTGTGTTCTCTAAGAAATAAGGAACTAATGATATATATTTTAATTTATATTCTTTGTTTTTAATTTCAATTACATTATATTCATTTTCTTCTTCGTTTAAAAACACTAATTGTCCGTTGTTTTTTTTGTCTGTTAATTTTAAATATCTCATTGTTTTTTACCTACTTTCTTTTACTATCTTATTATATCATTATCATTCTAACTTGTCAACCCTTTTTTTGAATATTTATTTATTTTTTTTTAGGAATTGGAACTTTATTAAAAATCTTGTCCATTTCTCTACTTAACTTTTCTTTTTCTTCTTCGGTAGTTTCTGGTAATCTTTGTTTCTCATATAACTTATGTGCTTCTTCTTTTGCTTTCAAGCTATCTTCTGTGTGGAATTGTAATTCAAACTTATCTCCATTTGAGTTTTCCATTTTTATGTTTATCCCCTTATATCCAGGAAATCTCCAAGTATCTTTTTCTTTGACAACTTTGTAGCCTTTTGATTTCATTTCATTTATTATTTTTTCTTTTTTGTTATAATAATTATTAACATCTACTTGAACTGTGTATCTAACAACATCATACAAATCTTTAGCCGACTTTGCTTTCTTCCTTTTAACAATTTTCTCAACTGTTCCATCTTTAGATTTTAATCTGTAATCCAAGCCTACCATGCTTACTTCTTCTTTTTCTGCTAAACTTGTCAAATCTTTTGTTATCTGTGGTTCTGTTTTTGCTATCTCTTCATATTCATTGCTTACTATTACTGTTCTTGTTTCTGTTAAAGTTGAATAACTACTACCTCTGGGACAATTACCTTTAGCTCTACAAATAGCAGGTTTACCACTTACTGAAATGTGATATTTTACCATAAACAACATTCCTTTCTGTTTTATTTAAAATATCAACAAAAAAAAGAAGTAAAAAAATTACTTCTTTTAATTTTTTTCTAAAACTTCATCTTGCCCTCGTTTTAAGAAATCTAATATTTTATTTAATATTTTAGGGTCCTTATCTTCATAGAAAGCTTTAAAGTCTTCATAGATATTCGAACTAAAGTTCTTACCTTTTGCTTTTTCTTTTAAAGATATGTCTTCTTTTTCTTCCTTAATCTTAAAACTGAAAGTTAAGAAATTATTTTGATATACTAAAAACTTCTTCCAGTTAATAGCTAATCTTTTATCATTACTTAAATTATTAATTGTAATTCTCATAATAGGTTCAGTTTCTACATATTTTTCTACTGAAATCAAATCATATATTTCATCTTCAATTTCAGCTACATTCTTGTTCTTTGCTTCAATTACTTTATCATATTGTGGTCTCTGCCATACATTGAAAAACTCTGGTGTCATTGTTTTTTCTTCTGTGTCTATACTCCATAGAGTCACTCCTCTATCTAAAGGACATTCTTTATCAGAAAATCCACGTCTAATTAAGGAACCTCCATAGAAAACTTTTTTGTTAGCTGTGTCTGTCATACCATTAGTTTCAGAATACACCCATCCTCTTGTATGAATGTGTCCTAATAATGTATAATCCCATTTTTTTTGTAATATTTCTTCTGGTATAATAATTTCTCGTGGCTCTTGCTCACTTTTTAATACCATATTATGCACACTATCATATACACTTCCGTGTGTTGCTAAAATATTGAAAGCATTGTCTACTGGAGATACCTCTTTCATTGTCTTCTGTTGTTCTATATATCCGTGATGTGATACAAAATGAATATATAATCCAGGTTTTACTTCTTTTACTATATATGGTTCTGTATATGAAAATATATTATTATTTGGTTCATCTACTACTTTTGAAGATGGCACTTCTGATAATATATCTGTTGAATCGTGATTCCCTGCTAATATATAAACTGGAATATCATTCTCAGCTAACTTTCGTAATCCTATTTGTGCTTGTAAAATACAATACATTGATGGTTTCGGTGTGTGAAATAAATCGCCTGTTATCAATGCGATATCTGGTTTGTTTTCAATTATACAATCAATAGCTTCAAAATAAGCATTATATCCGTCTATTTCTCTTTTGTTGATACCTTGTATTCTTTTTTTACCTGACGCATATCCTAAATGGCAATCAGATATTTGTGCTATTTTATATTTCATTAACTAAATCCTTTCATTGTTCATTAAAGCATAGATTTGTACTAAATATTTCAATATTAGTTGATTATCGTCTTCTACACTTTTTCCTTTTAATTTGCTTTCTACATCATTTGTCAACTCTGCTATTTTGCATAAGTTCTCATATTTGGTTTTCCTAACCATCTTGAATACTGTGTATAAAACATTCTTCTTATTCAATTCTAATGCTTGTGCTATTCCATTAAATGTTCTGTTCCCTAAAGTATACAATATTCCAGCTTGATATAACATTTCTATTTTTGGTTTAATTATAGCCATAATAACTAAAGGATGTGAATGTTCTTTTATTCTATTATACATCAATAACGCTTCTTTAATATCTTCATTGAACAATGGATTAATCATTTCCCAAGGTGGTACTTCTCCTTCTTGTTCTAACATTAATATTAAAGCTTCTTCTACTGATAACTCTTTTTGTTCTTTTTTTGACAACTTATCTAAACTGTTAGTTAACGGTAATAACATCTCATAATCATTCCCCACGTGATATGAAACTACACTTTTTGTTTCCTTATTTAAGTTATATCTATTTAAGATTTCTTGTTTAATTACTTCTGGTTCTTTTTTCTCTATAATAAGACCGTTATTACTTTCTACCGCTTCTTTGATTTTCTTTAATCCTACATTTGTGGTAGATGTAATGATAACACCGTGTCCCCACCATTTATCTTTTGCTCGTTTTTTTAAATATTCAGCAAACTTTTTAATATCTTCATTATTTCTTAATTTCAGATGATATATAGGTTTAATTCCAAATAAACTAATAGCTTCTCCAAGTCCATTAGCCCACTCTGTTATCTCTTTTAACTCATTGTTGTCTGACTTTATTTCATTATAATGTAGTTTTACTTCTTTTTGTAAATATGATTCATTTGCATCTATTATTAGTATTAATCTATTCATTATTCTATAAATCCATTTCTTTTCTTAAATTAAATGATAAGTTCTTCAATACCTCTAACTCAAATCTTACCGTCTGTGCTTGCCTTGTTAACTCTTTGATTACTTCTTCTAAGAAATATTGTTTCATTTCTAATTCTTGACATCCTATCTCTGCTAAGATTCTTCTGTGATTTTCATTCTTTGCTTCTTGTGATACAAATAATTCTCTATATTTATGTTTATATTCTAAATCTACATTCATTTTATTTCTTTCATATTTTATTAAGTTCTTATTAATATCCTTTAATAAAATTGTCAACTCTATCATTTTTATATTTACATTACTTATCGCCTCTGAATCTAATAAGCTTACTCCGTATTCTATGTTATCTAATGATTCAAATTTGACTTCTCTACCTGGTAATTTTATTATTTCTTGTGCCACTTTATTCAAACCACCTTGCTTTTTTATTTTTTTCCTATATATTATTATTCCATATTTTGCTTAAAAACTGTCAATATTTTCTAAATTATTTTTTTAATCCCAACTTCTATATCTGTATCTCCTGTCTTGTAAAAACATTATGTCTAATCCATCTACAAATTCATCTAAACAAGCATTTGATGTTTTTTCACTTGCTGTTTTGAAATAGAACAGTAATCCCGTGTCTTCCGAGATATCAAACTGATAGTTCTCTCTTTTTCTATCTGAAAAACTATTATCTCTTGCGTGTTTCATTCTTGCGTCTGTCCAAGTTATATCTCTTACAAAGTTCCTTTCATCTGGGAATAATTTATATCTACCAAGATAGAAATAATTGCTTATGTATTTATAAAAGTTTTCAATTCTCTCTTTAGTCCAAGTTTCGTTCTCTATGAAATCTTTATCTATTGGAGTTAGCTTTGCTCCCAAGCCTTCTAATTCTTTATAATCAAAACTACTTCTTCTTATTCTTGTGTCTTCTCTGTTATCTATTAAGTGTTTTCCTCCGAACATAAAAACAAGGGTCCCTAATAAGATTCCAATTACTATTAATATTATGTTTATTGTTTTTGAGATTGTGCCCATCTCGCTACTATTTTTAACAAAAGAAAAACCAAATATAACACATAATAATAGACCAGAGACAATAACAAACAATGTCTTTTTCATATCTATTCATTCACCTACTTTTTATTTTTTAATATCTACAAAAAAATAAAAAAGAGCACTCCGATTGAGTACTCTTTTATCTTGAAAGAGAGAAAATTTATGTTCTGTAAAACTATAAAATTATATAGCTTATAAGATAATTGTTTTTGTTTTATCTTACATTTATAATGTTATCACATTTTTTTGAAAATGTCAAGCATTTTTTTCAAAAAAATCAAAAAAAGTACACTTTTGTGTACTTTCTACTTTTGTTTTAGATATTTAATTTTTCCATCTTCTACAACAGGTAGAAATAAATCTTCGTTCATTTCTAACTTTCTTTCTTTTACTGGTTTTAAATATTTAATTTTTCCATTCTCAATAATAGGTAAAAGTAATTCTTTTTTCATTTTAATTATTCTCTCTTTCTTTCGTTTTCTTTATTTTTATTATTTAGTAGTATTCTTTTTTAAAAGTAATTTTTCGATTACTTGATTAACATTGTTAACTGCTACATCAAAATTAACAATAGGATTTCCCATTTCTCCTTTAACGCTGTCAATAGCTTGTTTTTCTTTATATAAAATCCCAATTGTTTTTGTGCCTCCTGCATCAATTCCTATTTTCATGAAAAGACCTCCTTTTGGTTAATATCGTAAAGTAAAAACATAAGAAATTCAATGATA
>QWCI01001257.1_pt1 | contig 17340 bp, 19 predicted proteins | sample 1972541 | NCBI WGS metagenome assembly QWCI01 (sample SAMN09866712, study PRJNA288562) | Human oral metagenome isolate term3_saliva, whole genome shotgun sequencing... | isolation source: mouth | host: Homo sapiens | place: USA: California | reverse complement strand
ATGGGTGGGAAACAGAATCCATCTTATAGATACATTAAAAGAATAAAAGCAGGAAGAAGCATTTTATGTGTCTGTAAAAGAATAGAAAGGTAGGTATTTATGAGTGAGAGAGATGAAGTGTTAAATCATCAAGAAGAAGAAAATAAAGAAGTAACTCAAGAGCAGAATACCTCAGAAGAGTTAGAAAACAAAAAGGAACAAGACACAACTGAAGAACAGGAATCTCAAGAACAAGAAGAAATTCAAGAGAATGTTGATAAACAAAGACAAAACAAAATAAATGAAAAAGTTCAAGGTTTAGTTAATAACATAAATAATGCAGTTAAAAAAATTCAGATGATAGTACATGCGATATTAAATACTATTATCGGAATAGGACTATTCCTCATATCTCCTGTCGGGTTAATTGTTGAAGCTTTGTTAATTACTGTATTAGTCATATCATCAGGAGCTCAAGTATATGGTCCTAACAATATGCAAAATGATAAGGTCTCAACAGAAGCACCAGATGTTGATTTTATTAGTGGTTCAGAAAGAGAACATGCAATAGGTTTATATTTTGCTAATAATGGAGTAAATCCTAGTGCATCAGCATATCTCGCTAAATCATTTAAAGACAATCACTATATAAACACAACATTGGATAGTAATTGTAACACAGAATGTCTTATTAAAATGATTCAGAACAATGAGATTAGTAATCTATCAATAGGCGGTTATCAAGCAACAGACACGGAACAATGGAAAGATGCAAGTAATGTTGTTATGAAGGCCTATAAAGCTAACAAACAATGGTACAATAGTTCTATTCAATTAAAAGCAATGATGGATGTTGTGAATGCCTTAGGTCACACTGAAGGTTCTAAACTATTTACTTTAGACAGTGAAGATATATCTGGTGCTAAAACGGCTGTACGTTCTGAAGAAGATTATGACTTAACAGAGTTAGTAAAATATATTAATGATAATCGTTGTTAGGTTCAGGCTTAGGTAAATCAAGAGTAAACGGTGGTAAAGCATCTGATACGAGTGGTTTTGGCGATGCAAGTTATAATGACGGCACTGTTAAAGTGGATGGTACGGGAACATATAATCCAGCAGACGGAGCAATCTGGACTGATACTAGATTTGAACCTCATGTTGCTAGACGTCAGATAGGTTTACCTGATAGTATTGCACCTTATGCAATCGACCCTACAAAGGTAGGTTTGTTATGGTCAGATGAAGCAAGCTGGTACTTGCGCTGCTACGATTACGCGAATTGTACAGATTTTTCAAGTAACATGGCTGCTCGTTTATGGTCTAAAGATGGACAACCTGCAGAGAATGTTATGGGTAATGGTGGGCAAGTAACATCGTTCTGGGAAAAGAAAGGTATACCTAAGGTCAATGTTCCAAGCGCTGGCGCAGTCTTTTCTGTGGAATATGGCCCAGGTCTCGCGGGACATACTGGAATCGTTAGTCACGTTTTTGAAGATGGAACTATATTAATTATAGAGCAGAATGTTGCTGGTTGGTCAGGTGCAGAAAATGGTTCACCTAGAACATGGAATTGGCGTATTCTTCGTCCAGAAGAATGGCAAGGAAAATATACGTTTACAGATTTCGCTGCGGCAGGGTATACATTGAAGATAGGATACGTGAAATGATGGAAAAATGTAGAATTTGTGGAAGAGAGTTTAAGAATGTTGATGGATTGTTAGCTCATGTATCACAACGACATAGATTAAAATCAAAAGAATATTACGATACATATTTTAAAAAAGAAAACGAAGGAATATGTCCAGTATGTGGAAAAGAAACTAATTATAAAAGTTTTTCTATGGGCTACACAAAATATTGTCAGTGTTGTGTGTTTAAATCTGACGATGTAAAGGATAAGATTAAAAAAACAAATCTTGATAGATGGGGCACAGAACATCCTTCACAATCAAAATATGTTAAAGAAAAAATCAAAAAAACTAATATGAAAAAGTATGGTGTTGATTATCCATTAAAATTAAGTAGTATACAAGAAAAAATAACTAATACATGTACTACAAAAAATGGTGGAAGAGGATATGCCTCTCAAGAAATTTTAGAAAAAGCAGAATCAACTTGCTTAGAAAGATATAACGTTAGAAATTATTCTTTAACAGATGAATATCATGATAAAGTTAAATCAACATCTCTACAAAAATATGGTAAAGAGTATTTTTTACAAACAGAAGAATATTTAGAAAAGTCTAAACAAACATGTCTAGAAAGATATGGTGTAGAAAGAGCTTCACAATCTAAAGAAGTTCAAGAAAAGATTAAACAAAACAATTTGAAGAGATATGGAGTAGAATCTATATTTCAATTAAAAAGTACTAAAGACAAAATTAAAGAAACAAATTTAGAAAAATATAATGTTGAGTGTGTTTTTCAACGTGAAGATATTCAAGAAAAATCTCATTCTAAAGAAGCGATAGAAAAATGTTATAAAACTAAGAAGAAAAATAACACTTTTAACACTTCAAAAATTGAAAATGAGATAGAAATAAAATTAAGAGGAATGTTTCCTGATTTAAAAACACAATATAAATCAGAAGAATATCCTTTCAACTGTGATTATTATATTCCAGAATTAGATTTGTACATTGAATATAATGGTACATGGACTCATGGTGGACACTTCTTTGATAAGAATAATCTAAAAGATTTGGAAAAATTAAATCAATTGACAGAAAAATCTAAAAATTCTAAGTTCTATAGAAACGCAATAGAGACATGGACAGTTAGAGATATTCTTAAATTAAATACAGCCATTGAAAATAATCTCAACTATATCGCTTGGTTCAATGAAGAACAGGCGTATGATTGGATAGAAAGGATAAGACATGAAAAAGAGAAAACTGAGAAAACCTGTTAAGGTGATAATAGGTATTATTATAATAGTTCCCGTATTAATAATCTCATTGTTTATTGTAAATAATTTTAAGAGTACTCATATATCATCTGGAAATATGAATGTAGAAGAATCATTTAAAGATTTTATAAATACGTCAACAGATTTTAATATGGCTCAGAAAGTTAACACCTTTCAAGCAAGGGCAGACAACTACATTAATAAACAAAAAGAAATTATTGAGATATTGAATAGTAAGACTTATAAAATTAACAGATACACCAATGTAGATAAGATACCTAATGGGATATACCCATTCCCATATTTTTATTCAACATGGTTTACAAAAGATATACATATTAATGAGATAACAAAAGAATACATAAACTTCGATATAACACTTGAAGAGATTGGGTGGCAGACTTCGGCATCACCTGAACGAGGAGATATAGAAATTTCTGATGAGTTTATGTATCGAACAGAAGCAGAAGACAAGACAATATTAAATATTAAATTGTTTTATCGTGTTAAGAATGGTCAAGTCGTTTTTGAGATAGATAAAGACTTTGATAATAAGTTAGGTCAGTATTGCGCTACATGGTCTCATTCTAACGTTGCAGAAGTTGAACTGGAGAAGTACAAATAAGATGAGCGAAAAGATGAAATATTTTATTATTGTTATTCTTGTTATATTAATGGGAATGGGCGGTATCTATATATCTGACAAATTTTTTAATTATTCTAATAAACAGTTAGATAGTGCAGATGAAATAGGACAAGACTTTTTAATAAAAAGTTGTAATTTAAGAGGCAATTATCAAGGAACAATTGACGATTTTAAAAATAAAGATAATATTCATGTATTAGTGAGAATAACAGCGAATGATTTAGTATCTAAGTATTTAGATTACACATACAATTCAGATAGGTATTTAAATGGAAGTTATAAACCTTTTAATGATAATGTATTACATCTATCTAATATTGAGAAAATAAAACTATCTAGGTCTACTATCTTACCTAATGGGGATGTGAATTTATATTACAGTGTAGATATAAAAGATTCTAAATACAGTGAAGATTATATTGAAGGAATTATTGAAGAGAGTAATATTCTTACTTTTAGCGATATATACATTAAAGTTAATAAAGAAGGAAAAATAGTAGAGACTAATATTGGAAGTACTTTAAAAAAATATAGTTGTTTAGGAGGCTAGTATGGGAATTTTTGATAAACTTTTTGGAACAAGTAAAAATAATGAAACATCTCCTAAACCTATTCAGGAAACCAAGAAAGAAGACGTTTCTAATTCTAGAGAAGATAAATTACAGGCAATTAATAGAGTAGGTAAAAAATTTCACATAACAAACGAAGGACCGAAAATTTGTACAGCATCTATTCGTGAATGTAAATATGGAAAACATTTTGATAATATAACAGATGCATCTATTTATTATGACAAATGGCAAGAGACAAGGATGAAATATCCTGTTTTACAAGATGAAAAAATTCTTGAACCAGATAATAATTTAGTATGTAATATTGATGACTTTAAAGATAAGAGTTGGATAAGTAATTATGATAGATGTACTCCAGATAGTTTTGCTGTAGTTATTAATAGTAACATGGATAGATTTATACGAGACAAGATGGAAGATATTTTAATTAGTGCGTTTGAACAGACTAATAATTGGAGAAGAAGAGAAACATCTACTTTCAGTTATTTTAGAGAAGGTTTAGTAAAAGAGAAAGATAAAGATGCTTTATTCTTATCTAATGAAGAAATGTTAGCGAATATGCAGAATTATTATAAAATGACAGCAGTAATGTCAGTATCTCCAAGTGCAGAGCAGATGAATCTTCAGGGAGACATAATGGAGATATTTAAATATATAGAAAGTAGGAATCCTTCGACATTGGACATGGTTCAGATGTTAAATTATACAGTTGAGGATTATCAATTAGACGACACAACAAGAGTAAGAGTGTTTAGACATAAGAAAAGAGAGGACGTAGAGTAATGGGACAATATCATAGATGTAAAGATGGAAGTATAGGTGAGTGTCATGCTCAGCCAGGAAAATGTCCATTAATGCCTATAGAAGCACATTTTAATAGTGCTGAGAAATGTCAGGAATTTAGTGATAGAGTTAATTTTTTAGAACAAAGCCATTTTTATGATGATTTTGTACTTGCAGATTTTGGAGATAACATGTCCTTAGAAAATTGGTCTAATGCTTTTATTAGTTCTGAGCAGATAGGTTATTTAAAAACAGCAGATTTAATTGTTTTAAAAGATGTTAACGAAAAGAAGAGCACTGATATATCTAAGAGAATTCAAAGAGGTGTTAATATTTCATTTAATACTCAGTTAAAATTAGATGAAATGACTGTTGTAGATGAGTTAGTAAATAAAGAATTAAAGGTTAGAGCCAAATTAGCTAAAGAAAAAGGTTGTGCCGTTATTGGACGTAATGGTGATGGTACATATATTTTTGAACAGTAGAGAGGTTAAATATAATCTCTCTTTTTGTTGTATAATTAATCTATCAAAGGAGATTCATAAACATGTGTGTTAAGTCAATAACAATTGCATTAGATTACGATACAGAAGACACTTATCAAGAAATTTTAGAGAAGTTCAAGAACTATATTGTAACTAGTGATTATGATAGCAACGTCTCAAGAGGAGATGAGATAACTATTAATATAACTCCTGGAGCAGGTATTCATGAATTATTAGAAATTATTTATGATATTCTGGACAATTATGATTATTTATATCCTAGAGTATTATTCAAGGAGGAATTAGATGCCAGAAATTTGTAATAATAAGAAAATTAAAGAAAATTTCTCTTTAAAAGATAAAAATTTTAAAATTAATGCGGTAATTCATTCTGGTCAGTGGTACACTTTTGACAAATGGTTGAAATTGTCTCAAGTAGATAAAGAAGATTTGGTAAAATATTTAGAAGAGACTACTGTACCAATTATTCATAAACAAAATTCATATCGAGTTAATTCTGAAGAAGTTTTTAGATGGTATCATGAAAATGGTTTAAACATTGAAGAAGCTATTGTACCTAATGATTTTAGTCCAAGAGTTTGGGGAGGAAAAACAGAGGTTGATGTCTTACTTGAAACACCTCAACATATTTCTAATATTTTATTAGTATATTGTAATGATATTAATGTGTTATATAAGATTAAGAACATTTTAAGAGGTTATGCTTGGTGTGTGTATAGGGAAAACAAGAAGCAATTAAAAATTTACACGACATCATTTAAGTATATAGAACAGATTCTAACATCACAGTTGACGGGTAGAGAATTTAATTCTCTCGTTATTAGATATACTGTACAAAGAAAGTGGAGAAGTTTATCTGATTTCGATGAAGACTTTTTAGGTGGTTTCCTAATGTTCTATAGTAATTTTAGTAAACAATGTTTGAAGCCTCACATGGAAACAATTAAGACATATATTAATTCTCATGAAGATATTGAGAGTCAGATTAGAGAATGGATTATGATTGCTTTAAATAAGTTTGATGAAAAAGAGACAGTTCCGTTTAGTGCTTATTTAAATAGATACCTTCAATTTAGACCGTATGAATTGGGTAATGAATTATTAGGTGATGATTTAGCAAATTTCCAGAAAGAGCATAGTAGAGCAGTAAAGGAATTAGCATCAGAGCTCAATGTTGATATTAAATTAGTTGATGAGAATCTTATAAGAGAGAGAATGGGATATTCAGATAAGAACGAGTATTTCTCTTTACTTGAAAGAACAATTGAGTTTAACTCTCTTAAAGTTGCAAGAGATATTAACTGGGAAGAGAAGAACAATGAAAAACAAGGTAGTTCTATTTTCGAGAGAAAAGAGAAAAACGAGCACGATAGAAGAAGACAAACAGAAATAAGTAAAGCTATTATTAAGGCAACTATTGAAACACGAAAATATGAAGATTTGGAAACATTGTTAAGTAATAACTTTAGTGCATTAAAATACTTAAACGTATCAAATGAATACAAGATGTCATTATTAAAACAACTTCAATCTAAGTAGGTGAAATATCCTACTTTTTCTTTGTTTTAGAAAAAGGCGAGAACGTTTTCGATAGTGCTACTGTACCACTTTTACGGCCTTAAAAAGGTGAAAAAAGAAGAAGCTGTATAATCTATCACTTTTAGTCAAAATCACGGTTTAAACGATTCTGGTGTACATTTAATAAAAATTGATATATTATTATATAAAGAGGTAAAAGATATGGAAAAATATTTATACAGAACTTATTTCGATTTATCCGACAATATTCCTGATGAACATTGGATGGAAGCTAGAAAATATTTAGATGAAGATAATATGGCTAACTACTTACCAGATGAGTTATCAGAAAAGATTATTTTGATTCAATATGACTTGATTACTAATAACAGAGGTTTTATTAATATTATTTCTAATGTATTGTTAACACAAGAAGAGTTAATTGCATTAAAGGATGAATTAGATGGACAGAATTCGGATGGCTTAGGAGAAGGTTTTGAGCAACAAGAGTTCGCTGAGTTACACAGTAGCGAAGATGAAGATGATTATACTTGTATTTATATTGAAGATAATGTAGACGTTCCATCTCTAATTAAAGTGTAATGAAGAAGAAAATAGGAATTATATTAGTTGTATTTATTAATTTTGTTTTAATCGGTGTATTATTAATTCAAGAAGCCTTTTTAAGTATCTATAGTGTAGAGAATTTAGAAATTTTGTCTAGAGATTTAGACACAGTTCAAAAATTCATTCCTACTCAAGATATTTCTCAGATAACTGTTATGTTATTGAAAAATAGAGAGTTAATAACAATATCTTGTTTATCGATTATGGGAGTAACAATCCTTATCGCATTAATCTTAATTATTTCGTCAAAAAGTAGGAAGTAGCTATTTACAATCTGTGTAGTCTATGATAGAATAATCTTAAATAAGACGAATGGAGCAGATTAAAATAATGGATAAATTAATGTTATGTGATGCTAGTACCAGCAGAAGAAGATATAGCGGGTATTATTTTAACATGGTAGTACCTAAGTCAGAAGAGAGACTTCTTGGTAAAGAGAGACTTAATCATGATTTACATCATGGAGAGATTATTTACAAGTATCGAAATGGAGATGAATCTATTTCAGAGGAGAATTATAACAACTCGGTAGAATCATTAATTGCAGACAATATTGAACTTGCTTATAAGTGGGCTATGGATTTTGTAACAAAAAAGAAAGATTTTTCCAAATTATATACATTAGAAATGGCTTGTAGTGATGCATTATATGCGTTAACAAAGTTCATCAAAGATGAGTATGATTATACGAAAGGTTATGTAGTTTCAACCGGTGCAAAAATGAACATTATTAGAGAATTACAAAACTCCTATAATGTAGCAGTTTTTGGAAATACATCTCAGAGAATTCTTGGATATATCAATGACGTTAGAAATTATATTAATAAGAATCCAGATTATGATGTTGCAACAATGGCTGAAGACTTAAGAATGAGAGTTGATACAGTATACAGTGTATTAAATCTTATGAAAGGGGTACTTGAGTTAGATGGTATTCTAACATTTGATACAGAGTATGAATCTACATATCATGATATAATTAGTAAGGAATCTCTTGATGATTACAAACATGAAGATTTAGATAAAAAGAGATTAAATGAGATGTTATCGACACTTTCTGAAAAAGAGAGAGTAGTTGTATTACATAAAAGTAAGATTGATAAATCTCTATCTACATCAGAAATTTTTAATAAGTATGATATAGATAGAGATGAGTACAACAACATTTACGAACAGAGTTTAAATAAACTAAGAGCAGAAGCTCAGAATTTGTGATATATTAATCACAAGGAAAGGTAAAAAAATAAGAAATGAAGAATAAACACATTTTAGCAAAAGGTGTCATTGCAACAGCATCATTAGTTACAGTTGGTGCGCAGGTTACGTCAGTAATGGCAGCTGAAGAGTTAACACCTGAACAAGTTGGTCAGATGTCTCAACCTGAAGTTGACAATCGAACACCACAAGAAGAACAGAATTTACAAAATGTTAATAGTCAGTTAGCAAATGTAAATAGTCAGATTACGCAGTATACAAATGAGCGTGCTGAATTAGACAAGCAGATTGAAGCTAAGAAAGCTGAGATTGAAGCAGATAAAGCTAGTCTTGCCAAGACAGAAGCAGAATTAACGGAAGCTTCAGAAACAGCAGCAAGTGCTCAGGCAGAAGCTCAAGCATCTGTAGACAAGTTAACTTCTGAAAAAGAAAAGTTAGAATCAGATAAGAAGGCATTAGAAGATAAGATTGAATCTTTGAAGAAGGAGCAAACTGAATTAACACCTAAGGTTGCTGATATTGCTCCATTAGAAGCGGATTTAATCGCTAAGACTTCTGAGTTAAATGACAAGAAGGCTGAATTAGCAACACGTCAAACAGCATTAGATACTGTTACAAAGCAACTTGCTGATTTACAAGAACAAAAGTCAGAATTAACAAAAGAATTAGAAACAAAGAAGTCAGAATTAAAAGCATTAGAAGATAGTAAGGCTGAAGCAGAAGCAACAGGAACAGCAAAGACTGAAGAGAAGAATACACTTGATAATCAGATTGCTGATGTGACACAAACTATTACTAATAAGCAGGCAGAAATTGATGCTTTAGGTGTAAATGAAGCAACTCTTACAGCTCAGAAGCAGAATCTTGAAAAGAATGTAACAGATATTACATCTGAAATTTCTACAATTGAACAAGATTTAGAAGCTAAGCGTACTCGTCTAGCAGAGATTACTTCTCCTGAATTAAAGACACAGATTCAAGAGAAGAAGGATGAAGTAGCGAATATCACAAATCAGATTTCTGGTTTAGATAACACTATTTCAGAGCAAACTCAAGCTAAGACAACTGCTGAACAGGCAAAGACTCAGGCTGAACAAACCAAGGCTACAAAAGAAGCTGAAAAGACAAATATTCAGACTTCTATTGACACAAAGACTCAGGAATTAGCAACACTTGAAGCTAAGCAGAAGGAAGTAGAAGATAAGATTGCTCAGGCAACAGATAACTCTACATTCTTAAACTTTATTAAAGCTAATGGTGGTTCAATTCCTACATTAAAGACTGGTACATTGAACGCATCAGCAACACAACCTCAGACTTGGGATGAATACTTAGAATTCGTAATGGAAACTCCTGTTAAGATGGTTATTGCAAAGAGCAAGGATTATAACCAAGTTAAGACAGTACGTGAGTGGTTAAATGGTGACGAAACAGCATTAACATCTGCTAAGGATAACTTAATGCGTATGGTTAATACGGTTACTGAATTAAACAACCGTCGTAAGGCAGCAGGTTTAGACCCAGTTAAGGTTGATGTACGTAGCATGTTAACAGAGGCTATCGCTGTCGCGATCGGTGCTAATAACTATTGGTATCATACACATGTACCAGGTGCAGATAACTTATTTACAGCAACAGGTAAAGAAAAGTGGTTCGGAGCAGACACAACATACGAAAAGGAATCCATGAAAGGTTGGTGGGATGACGAAATCGCAACCAACGGCGGACACTACAAGTGGTTCTCTGACCAATACGGTAAGTTATATGCAGTATCTCCTTATATGTTTACTAAGACAGGACCTAACCAACGTCAAGGTGTTGGTAAAGAAAATGTTCCTTCATTCTACTCCGGTGTTGGACTTGAGATTTTAGGTCAATCTAATACATCAAGTGCTTATAGTGATAAGAATCATGCAATTCCTCTATATCCATCTACAGATATAAACGATGATGCTAAGATGAAAGCATTCATGACAGAAGAGAATGGTTATTACACAGAGGAACGTTTCCGTGAAATTGCTACTAACTGGGTAAATAAGGTTGTTCCACAACAGTTACAGACAGAGTTAGATAATGCTAAGGCAGCTGTTGAAGCTAAGAAGGCTGAAAAGGCACAAGCTGAACAGAAGTTAGCAGAAATCAACAAAGCTATTGATGAAACTGTAAAGACAATTAGTGCTGAGTTAGCAACACAGATTAGCACATTAGAGAGCAGTCTTGCTACAAAGAATAGCGCATTAGCAAATGCTAAGCAGGCATTAGAACAATTTAATGAAACAAACAAGAAGTTTAATCAATTAACAGCTGAAAAGAATGCTCTTATAAGTGATAAGGCTGCTAAGCAAGAAGAGTTAAATAAGGTTGTTGCGGCTCTTGCAGAAAATGCAAGTAAGTTAGCAGATATTCAATCTAAGATTTCAGCTAAGAACACTGAAATTTCTAATAAGAACACTGAAATTTCTAATAAGGATGCGGCTATTACTCCAGTCGAAGCTGATAAGAATTCTAAGGCTCAATTAGTAGCTGACCAGCAAGCTCTTGTAGATGCACAGAATACATTAGTAGAACAAGCTAAGCAATTACTTGAAACTCAGAAGAATATTAATGACCGTGTAGCTGCTATCAACGCAGAGTTACCAACATTAAATCCTACAATGTATGATACTGATATTGCAACAAAGATAACAGAAATTGCATCTGCAAGTGCAGTACTTGCAGATAAGACAGCAGCAGCTCAGGTTGAAGCAGATAAGTTATCTAAATTCAAGTCTGAATATGAAGCTCGTCATTCTGATGAATACACTGTTGTAAACGACCTTGGTTTACATGAAGCTGAGTATAATACTCTTATGAGCAACCTTGAAGCTAATGTAAATAAATTGGCAGAACTAACAAATTCTAAGGCTTCATTAGAACATGATAGTGCAGTAGTTGCTAATAATATTTCATTATTGAATAAAGCTTCAGAAGGTTTCAAAGCAATTCTTGCCAACTTAGCTCGTATTGAAGCGGAGCAGAAGCAGTTAGCTCTTGAACAGTCTACTAAGGAAGCAGAAAAGAAAGCTGCAGAAGCTAAGAAGGCTGAAGAAGAGAAGAAGGAAACAGAAAAGAAGAACGAAGAAAAGAAGTCTGATGAAAAGAAGACTGAAGATATGACTTCAACTTCTGAGTCTGAAGAGAAGAAGACTCAAGGTATCGACCCAGCATTAATTGCAGGTGGTACAGTATTAGCAGTTGGTGGAGGTTTCATTATCTACTTAGCAGCTAAGAAAAAGAAGGAAGAAGAAGAGAAGTAAACTTCTAAAGTAGAGGACTCAACCTTAATTGGAAGAGTCCTTTTTTGATATATATACAGTACACTTTTATATATAAAAAGTTGTATAATAATATTTATGGAAAGGAAGTTGAGAGATGAGGAAAAGTACATTAATATATTCAGCATTACTAATTGGTGTTCTAACAGGTTAATTAAGAAAATGATTTTAGATGAATACATTAAAGAGAATCCAACAAAATCAAATATTGATTACGACAAAACGGAGATTACATTAGATAACGAAATTGATTTAACAGATAAGAATGCACAAATCAAGAAGGTATCTATTAATTTCCATTATACGGATAAGGAAGATGTTTCCTTAATACCTGATTTGACTAGAACTGTTTCATTGTCAATAACTGATAATGACCCAGTAATTGAATTGAAGAAAAATGAAATTACAATTACCAAGACATCTGATTATGATTTAAATACAGTTGTTTCATTTAATGGTTCATATAGTGGTGCAGGAGTATTAACTATTGACAAAAAGAACTTCGATAAAAATCAGGTTGGACAGTATGAAATTGAGTATAAATATACTGATATTAATGGTAAGACAGCTTCACAAACATTAAAGGTAAGTGTTGTAGAACAGAAGACTTATTACTATGATGTAGATGGTAATCTATTGGAAGAAGTTGAAGGTGCTCAAGACGAAAATGGTTACTCAGACATTGCAGAATATAATGTAGTAGACCAAAAAGTTGAAGGTGGTAATGTTATTTACACATTAGAAAAGAAACCTTACATTGCTCCTGTTCAGAACACAAGAAGCAACGCTACGCAATCTATTAATTATCAACCTATTATTAGTGGTGGTGATTATGTACAGCAAGCGTTAAGTGCGGTTGGTAGAGTTCCTTATATTTGGGGTGGTACATCACCAAGTGGTTGGGACTGTTCAGGAATGGTTCAGTGTTTAACAGGTATTGGAGCAAGAACAGCTGAACAGCAGTCTTATACAGGAACTAGACATTATGACATTTGGAACGCACCTTATGGAGCATTATACTTCTATGACACAGGTGCAGGAGCATATCATGTAGGTATCTCATTAGGTAATGGTTCTATGGTCCATGCAGCCAATGCAAGTGATGGTACAATCGTTACTAACATTCAATATTTCACACCGAACTATTGGGTAATGCCAGGTCAGTAATAAAGTAATGGATTAAAATCCATTGCTTTTTTGATATATAGAACAAAGGAGAGGTTAGCGTATGGAAGACATATTGTGGCAGGGTGAGGCTATGCTCGACTAAAATTTAGTCGTTGCTTCACAAGTCTCAGGTTAGAGAAATCTTACCTACGTTGAGTTAGAGAACCATAAGGTTACTCACCTACAGTTGTCGCCTTAGACTGTTGCTCTGAGTCTGTATATTAAGTTGGAAGGACAGCATTGAGTTCTTGTGTATACAGATTGAAAACCTAATTCAACATTGACGAAAGGAAGACCAATACTAACTTTGGTAACAGAAGTTAGTTAGGCACTACAGTTCGATGAGTACTGTCTTAAAGAGTTAAACTCATTATCAATGAAAGGAGTTGAAGTGTGATGTTAGTGTATGTATTGAAACAAAATGGACAACCTTTTATGCCAACAGAACGCTTTGGCAAAGTTCGTAGATTATTAAAAGAAGGAAAAGCAAAGGTTGTTCGTAGAGAGCCTTTCACCATCAAATTGCTTTATGAACCTGAAACAGACGTGGTTCAAGAGCCTTACTGTGGTGTAGACACAGGCTCTAAACATGTTGGTGTAGCAGTCGTTGGAAACGATAAGGTGCTATACCAATCTCAAACTGAATTAAGAAGCGATATTAAGAGAAAGATGGATGCTAGACGTGTATCTAGGCACAATCGTAGAAATAGAAAAACTAGATATAGAAAATCGAGATTTTTAAACAGAAGAAATTCTATTAAGAAATATAGACTTTCACCTTCAGTTAAACACAAAGTTCAAGCTCACATAGATGAAATAGAGTTCTGTAAAAAGATACTCCCAATTTCAGATGAAAATTTAATCTTAGAGGTTAGTCAGTTTGATACAGCCTTAATGAAAAATCCCGGTTTAATGAATGAAAAAGTAAAACACTGGGGCTATCAGCAAGGTTTCAACTATGGTTACTCATCGAGAAGAGAAGCAATTCTCCATAGAGATAACTACACTTGTCAGTGTTGTGGTAAGAGAAATTGCAGGTTGGAAGTTCACCACATTAAATTCAAAAGTAATGGTGGAACTGATGATGAAGAGAACCTCATTACTTTATGTGAAGATTGTCATAAAGGTATTCATGTAGGTACAGTCACATTAAACAAGAAACCTAAGAAGAGCAAGTGTTTAAAACATGCAACTCACATGAGTATAATCAGAAGTCAATTATTGAAGGTATATCCAGATGCTATTGAGACTTTTGGTTTTGTAACATGTGAGAATAGACATCATTTAAAGTTGGAAAAAGACCACTACATAGATGCTTGTGTTATAGCTAGTGGTGGATTGGAATTTAAAGAGTTAGACGTAATTTTCTATAAACGTAGAGTTTCTAAAGGAGATTATCAAGTTGCAAGAGGTTCTCGAGGAGAGCAGAAAATTCCTACAGGAAAAATTTGTGGCTTTAGAAGATTTGATAAAGTGGAGTACTTAGGAAAAGAATATTTCATCAAAGGTAGAATGAGTTCTGGTTTTGCAGGACTTATGAATATTTTTGGTGATGAAGTTGATTTCGGTTATATGCCAAGAGGATATAAGACTCCTAAATTATCTAGTTGTAAGAAAATATCAGCAAGAAGGAGCTGTTTATGTATTGAGCGAAGGTTACATCATGTGTGTTATTTAAAGCGGGGAGGAAATTAACATGAAAGATGATGTGTTATGGCAAGATAAAAAACATATATTAGCATGGCCTATTAGTTTCACCAATTACACAGTTGTATATAATAAACTTCATATTGAAAAAGGCTTAGTTAATACAACCTATGATGAAGTAATGTTGTATCGAGTTATTGACTGTAGATGTGTCATAAACTTTGTACAGAGATTGTGTGGAACAGGTGATGTAATTCTCTATACAATTGATAGAACTTCTCCTATTGTTGTTTTGAAAAACATAAGAGACCCATTAAATGTTAAAAATTTTTTAAGTGAATTATGTTTAAAAGAACGTAGAGCGAATCACATTATCGAAATGATGTAGAAAGGGAGAGAAGAGTATGTTAAATAAGATTGGACAAAACATTAAATCATTAATTGTATTTATTATTTTAGCAGCTTTAGCGATAGCTGTATTATCTCAGTTTAATTACGACATTATTGAATTCTTTGTTTGGTGTTGGAATCATATTGTTAACTGGATTATTAAGCTTGCAGGTTACTTTATTTCATTACCAGTTTTCAGAGCATTCTTTAAAGCTTAAGACTAGATGTTTTCTAGTCTTTTTATTGTTTTTGTTGTATAATAATAATGCAAAAGGAGTACATAAAATTATGGCAGACATCATTCAATTACCTCATTATCCAAATTTTGAAGAATTACATACAATTAATTCAAGTGGTTCATTCTGGGACAGTAAAGATGTGGACAACTTAAATGCTACATTAATTAGAACCGTTTTAAACTTAAAGGAAGTTACAAGACAAATTAATGATTATGAAAGACAGAGAACTCAGTTGGATTTAGAATATAAACATAAGTTTAGACAATTAATGGTTGACTCAACAATTAAAACAGAAAGTCAGAAAAAGAGATTAGCTGAAATCGAATGCGAAGATATTGAATTTCAGTTAGCCTATATAAATGAGATTATTAACGAGTTGACTAAAATTTCTCAGTCATTACGTATTGATTTAGATGTATTGAAGACGATTGGTTTCAACATTCGACAAGAGATGAAGATTTAACGATGACAGTAAAAAGAAGAAAAAGAAGAAGACTGAGAAGAATTTGGAAAAATACATTGTTTATGTTAGCTGTTATTGGAATATCTACATTAATTCATTTATATGCACCCTATAAGATTGCTGTTGTGTCTGGTTCATCGATGGAACCAACACTTCATGATAGAGATATATTATTTTTTATAAAGACAAATAATGTTAAAGATAATCAAGTCGCTATTTTTAAATCTCCTAAGAGTTGGAAATTAAATGAAGAGTGGTTAATTAAGCGAGTTCTCGCAAAGCCTGGAGATAAGTTAAGTATTACAGAACATGATATTTATGTAAACAATAAGTTGGTCGAGACTTTTAAAAACAAAAATGAATATCCAGTATTTATTAAGAATCTAGATGGGTACTTTGTTAGAGGTGATAACAGTAATAGAACTTATGACAGTTTAGCGAGAGTGTTAGAAGGTTCAGATGACTTCTTAATTAAAGACATCACGTATAGTAGGGACATTGAGAAGAAACAATGAGTAAGTTATATACAATTGTAAATAAAAGTGATGTTTATATTTTAGATAAAGTAAAAGAAGTCTATACATCATGGGGATATACAACTGAACAAATGCTAGTATACACTCAATGGAAATCCGGTTTAGCATCTCAGAACAATATGTTCTCATCTAATTTTGTTAAGTTAGATTTAACACGAGATAGTGATAGAACTGTGTTTAAGGAGCTTGTTGATAATAATAAAAGAACTAACTTATTTAATGAGAACTGGTTCGGAAATGGTGTTATTATTGTATGTAACAGCGCTCCAGGAAAATGGTTAAAAACATTTACTGAGAGTTTTGGTGGTACTTACGATGGTGAAATTAGTGTAGAAGAAATTTTAAATGAAATAGATTTATCTAAAGAGAATAAAGAGTTTGTTAAATATTATGTTGGTGAAAATGTAGAAGATTTACTAATTATCAGAAATTCATTAAAAAATATTGAAAATACTAAAAATCTAACAATAGAAGAGTTATACTCTTATTTACCTAATAAGATGGGTGAAGTTCCTCCATGGAATTTAATTAAACACGTTTTTGAAGGTAACATTAAGAAAATGGAAGAAGAGTTTCAGAGAGTTATTGTTAACACGCATCCATTGGTTATCATTAAACTTATTAAAAACAAAGTTAATGATTTAACTGTTTATCGAAATTTAAATAGTAATAAGGTTAAAGAACAAGAGATATTAAATATTTTAGGATATACAAACCCTTATAGATTAAATGAGATAAAGAGATGTAAGTGTAAGAATTTAGATAAGTTACTAAAAACATTTTATGAGTATGAATATAAACTAAAAGATGGTAGTTCCTTTTTACCT
>QWCI01000694.1_pt1 | contig 17398 bp, 16 predicted proteins | sample 1972541 | NCBI WGS metagenome assembly QWCI01 (sample SAMN09866712, study PRJNA288562) | Human oral metagenome isolate term3_saliva, whole genome shotgun sequencing... | isolation source: mouth | host: Homo sapiens | place: USA: California | reverse complement strand
TTTATTTCGTGTAGCCATCCATTATGGCATCAACAGCAACGGCTTCTTGTCCTATGATACAGAAGCAAAAACAGTATCCGTAGAGTTACCTGAACAAGAATGGGTAGATAAGGTTATCGCTTACTTGAACGATGAACATGCTATCGAGCATGCTACAGGCCTTGATACCTATGAACGGTTAACTGTAAAACCATTAGAGTCTTTAGACAATTTCAAATTAGCATTAACACGCATGTGGGAAGCCATCGATGTACAAGTCGACTGGAGCCGCCCAGCGTAAATAAAATGATACCCCTTTGTAACTATATATTAGTTATGAAAGGGGTATTTATTATAGCTATAGTTGTTGAGTGTTAACACTATAATATGCTATAACGTAATAAAATTAAGGAACTAGAACTATGAAAAAGATAATGATATCCCTTGGATTATGCATTACATTAATTGCTATTGTAATGATGACCTCGTTTCGTGGCTCGGCTGAAACCATTGACTATGAAAGACTACATGGTCGATGGCTATGACTTTCAACAATATTTAGAAACTCATAAGCCGCAAAGCACAGCGTCTAAGAGTTTAAAAGATGAGCAAGAAGCAAAGCGTAAAGCATCACAAAAGAATCAAAGTAAGTCTATTACTGTTCATGTACCGTCTAATACAAGCATCATTGGCATGGACAATGCGAAATTAAAGGGTGTAAATTTGGTTCTTGATTCGGATAATGTAATCATACGAAATATACAGTTTGAATCTCCTTATGATTATTTCCCTTCTTGGGATCCTAATGATGGCCCAGAGGGTAATTGGAATTCCCAGTATGACAGTATTTCCATAAAAGGTGGTACACACATTTGGATTGATCATTCTTCCTTCCAAGATGGCCCTGAAACAGTAGAAAAATACTTTGGTCGTAAATATGAGCATAGAGATGGATTGGTTGATATTACCAATGAAGCTGACTATATAACGATTTCTTATTCGACGTTTGAAAACCATAATAAAACCATGTTGATTGGTAGTAGTGATTCAAAAATATCAGATGAAGGAAAATTACATGTAACTTTGCATCATAATTATTTCCATAATGTAGTACAACGCTTACCAAGAGTACGATTTGGCCAGGTTCATGTGTATAATAATTACTTTGCGTCAGATACTACAAATGGTGAATATGTTTATGCTTACGCACTAGGTGTTGGGAAAAACTCCCAAATCTATGCTGAAAACAATGTGGCGGATATAGCAGGTAAAGACTATACATCATTTGTGAAAGTCTTTGGAGGAAAACAACTTACTACAGTTAATAATATGTTTAACGGACAAATCATTGATACATTTAATGATACGTTAACACCTGTAGATTGGAAACCTGAATTGTTTACTAAAATAGATCCTGTAAATGAAGTAAAAGAAAATGTATTACGTAATGCGGGGGCAAATAAAATTAATAGATGATATATTCTAGTTATATGTATAGATAGCGTATGTAAGTGTTTACGCCTAATAATGATGCAAATAGCCTATAGGATTGATTTCCTATAGGCTTTTCTCATGTACTGTTTCTATATGAGAGCATGTATACAAGATTTTGTGTTGTACAATCTCTATTTATATGTTACGATTTAATCGTAATAATAAATAATAATTATTAATTGATAATATTTATTGTTTTTATGTAATAATATGTTTCATACAATTTTTAAGTGTTTGGCTCATGGAGAAATTAGCTCATTTTGAGCGCGAAGTGATTCCTGAACGCCGCATGCATGCTAAAGGATCCGGTGCATTTGGTACTTTCACAGTCACTAACGATATTACAAAATATACGAAAGCAAAAATTTTCTCTGAAGTAGGCAAGCAAACGCCGTTATTCGTGCGTTTCTCTACCGTTGCCGGTGAGCGTGGTGCGGCCGATGCAGAACGCGACATTCGTGGCTTTGCCGTAAAATTCTATACAGAAGAAGGAAACTGGGACCTCGTAGGTAACAATACACCTGTATTCTTTATCCGCGATCCATTGCAATTCCCTGATTTGAACCGCGCTGTAAAACGTAATCCACAAACAAACCTTCGCGATGCGACAGCAAACTGGGACTTCTGGTCTAGCTTGCCAGAAGCAATTCACCAAGTAACAATCGTTATGAGTGACCGTGGTATTCCTAAATCCTACCGCACAATGCATGGTTTTGGTAGCCATACATATAGTCTAATTAATGAAAACGATGAACGTGTATGGGTTAAATTCCATTGGGTTTGTCAACAGCCGATTGAAAATCTTTCCGACGCTGAGGCGGCTAATGTGATAGCTAGTGACCGTGAAAGCCACCAACGTGACCTCTTTGAGGCTATTGAACGCGGTGATTTCCCTAAATGGAAATTATGCATCCAAGTGATGACCGAAGAACAAGCTAACAACATGCCATACAATCCATTCGACTTAACAAAAGTATGGTACCATGATGAATTCCCATTGATCGAAGTAGGCGTAATGGAGCTTAACCGCAACCCTGAAAACTACTTCCAAGATGTAGAACAAGCTGCATTTGCACCATCTACTATCATTCCTGGCGTATCCTTCTCCCCTGATAGAATGCTTCAAGGTCGTTTGTTCTCCTATGCGGATGCACAACGCTATCGTTTAGGTGCAAACTACCATCAAATCCCTGTTAATGCGCCTAAATGCCCTGTAAACAGCTACCATCGTGATGGTCAAGGCCGTGTAGATGGTAACCATGGTTCCACAATTGGCTATGCACCAAATAGCTTTGGCGAATGGGCTGAACAACCACAATTCAAAAACCCTGGTCTAGACGTATCTGGTGCAGCATACCAATACGACTTCTACGAAGACGATTCCGATTTCTATACACAACCAGGTAAATTGTTCCGTCTAATGAGCCCAGAAAAACAACAAATCTTGTTTGAAAATACAGCTGCCGCTATGGATGGCGTACCTGATTTCATTAAAGAACGCCATGCAAAACATTGCTACCAATGTGATCCAGCTTATGGTGAAGGCGTAGCTAAAGCCTTGGGCATGAACATCGATTTCAGCGATGTAAAATAAATTAATAGATCTCTCTAACTAATAAATCCCTTACAAAACTCTCTTATATTTACATAAATAACCCCTTAAAAGAACATAAAACAATCCTATAAACTTGCACACATTATATAACTATTTATGTAGGCTTTTGTCGTGGTGAGTGTATTTAAATATTGTTAATCAAATTTTTTATTAGTTAGGTCCTGATACATAAGCTTAGCGATTTCATACTGTGGATCACCAGCTTGTTATACAGATAGTATATAAATCCATAGAGGACTTTCGTATACCTATGTAGAATTACATTGTGTATTGTATGTATACAGAGAGCCAATGTGGATAGGAGGCAATTATGAAACGTAGTAGTTTGGCATGGTATGCAGTGGTGGCTTGTCTTGGCGGTAGCCTTTGCGTAGGTTCTGTCGTACAGGCGGATTCTCCGATGACGGTGAAAGCAAATCCTGTAGTTCCTACAGCGGTTGTTACACAGGTTCAATCAACTCAATCGACTAATAGTACAGCGGCTACGAATACGGTAGCTAATACGGTAGCTGCTAACAGTGAGGCGGCAAAAGCTGCAGTAGTGCTAGATGAGCAGGCAGCATTGAAGCAAAAACAGCAGTATCAAGCCGAAACAGAAACAATGGGACTCTTATGGATGCGCACCTCTGCAGAGTACAGAGCACTAGCGTATCAAGGGTACAATGTGGCGCTAAATCTTGTTAAGATGGCTGTTACTGATCCATCTCATCAACGCAAACCACTTGCCATCGTTCTTGATGCGGACGAAACAGTAGTGGATAATACAAAATTAATGGGTGAAAGCGTTGCTAATGGCAATGGTCGCTTCGATGCTCCTTGGTGGCGTCAAGCTGTGCATCAAGGTAAATCACAAGCCATGCCTGGTGCTGTTGAGTTCCTAAATGAAGTACATAAACAAGGTGTTGAAATATTCTACGTTTCAAATCGATATGCACCTGTTAACTATGATGCAACAGTACAAAACTTTAAGGAACTAGGATTCCCATCCGTCGATAAAGAACATGTACTACTATTTGAAAAAGACTCAGACAAACAACCTCGTTTTGATGCAATCACTAAGAAATACAGCGTCATTTTGTATATGGGTGATAATGCCGGTGACTTCCCAATTGGTACAAAAGGTAAGACCTTAGCTGAAAGAAATGCTATCATCGATGAACATAAAGAAGACTTTGGTACTACCTTTGTTGTATTCCCAAATCCTGCCTACGGATCCTGGGTCAGTGCATTAGCCAAAGGCTACCAAAACCTTAGCCCAGAAGAACAAAAACAAGTAAATAACCAATACCTACAACAATAAGGACGCCTTGCGTATACTTTATTAAAAACGATATAATAAAGTATACATGCGTCTATAGCTCAACCGGAGAGAGCGTCAGTTTCCTAAACTGTAGGTTGGGGGTTCGATTCCCTCTAGGCGCGCCAACTGAAATCTATTAGACATAAGGCTTTAAATGCCTTGTGTCTTTTTGTTTTACCATTTAATATTGTTATAAATAGGTAACCTTGTATTTATAGTGTGTTTTTTATATTATAAAAAGATTGATAGTATTTTTGTATAATGAAGAGTGCAAATAAACAATTTGTACAATTAATTATTATGGACCCATTTAGGAAGGCTAATATAGTGTTAGAAACGAAGTTATATAATGAAGATTGTATAGTAGCAATGAAAAAAATTGATACAAACTCTATTGATCTAATTATCACAGATCCTCCTTATAATTTGGGAAATTTTATGAGAAACCGCGATACAAATCTTAGTAAAATGAGAGATAATTTTTTTGGATCAGCAGGCTGGGATGATATGGACTTTTCGGAATGGGAAAAATCTATGGACTGTTTTTTTGAAGAGTCAGCTAGAGTTATAAAAAAAGGCGGTTCAATGATTGTCTTTATGGCTATTATAAAGGTAGAGACAATTATAAGATTAGCTCAGAAGCATGGATTTTATTATAAGACAACGGGGATTTGGCATAAAACTAATCCTATGCCAAGAAATATGAACCTACACTTTGTGAATTCTACTGAGGCTTGGATATATTTTACGTATAAAAAGAGAACGGGTGTTTTTAATAATCAGGGAAGACTTATTCATGATTTTATCGAAACTTCGGTTACCCCTAATGGTGAGAGACGATATGGAAAGCATCCTACGCAGAAACCCGAAATTTTAATACAACACTTTATTGATGTTCTATCTAATGAAGGGGATTGTGTACTTGATCCATTTATGGGAAGTGGAACTACAGGTGTTGTAGCACAGAAAAATAATCGACAATTTATTGGAATTGAGTTAGATAAAAAGTATTTTGATATAGCTGTTTCTAGAATAAAAGGATAACTTATGAAACCTACTGTTATAGATTTGTTTGCAGGCGTAGGAGGACTTTCATTGGGATTTGAGATGGAAGGGTTTGATATATTATTAGCAAATGAGTTTGATCAATCAATTGCGACTGCATATAAGGAGAATCACAAGAGTACAAACGTTGTTGTAGGCGATATAACTTCTTTAGATTTGAGCAAAGTATTTGGAGAATATGTTAATAAAATAGATGTAGTAATAGGTGGACCACCTTGTCAAGGATTCTCACAAAAGGGGAAAAGAAAAACAATAAATGATGAAAGAAATTTTTTATTTAAACATTATGTTGAAGTAGTAAAATTCGTAAAGCCTAAATATTTTGTAATGGAGAATGTTCCTAATTTATTAACAGCAGAGAAAGGTTTCTTCCTTAATGAAATTAAGGGGTTGTTTAAGGGCTATGGATACTCTATACGATATGGCATTCTGAATGCAGCAGACTATGGGGTACCACAAAATCGTAGAAGAGCCATTATTATTGGAAAATATTTAGCGACTCCACCTGAATTGCCCTTACCGTGTAAGCAAAAGGTTACTATTTGGGATGCGATAAGTGACTTAGCATATCTTGAATCTGGTGAAGGTGAATTTGAACAGGAATACCGAAATTCACCTAAGAGTGATTATGAAAAGAAAATGCGTAAAGGATCTAAAATCCTATATAATCATATGGCAACAAAACACTCTGCATTGGCATTAGAGCGTTTATCATTGATTCCTCCAAATGCGGGGAAAGAAGTACTTCCAAAGGAACATATTACGAAGTCTGTATATAGTGGGACTTGGAGTAGAATGAAACAGAATGATGTCGCAGTAACAATAACAACTAGATTTGATACTCCTTCCTCTGGAAAATTTACTCACCCATTTTTAAATAGAGCTATTACTGTAAGAGAGGCGGCTAGATTACAATCTTTTCCTGATACTTTTAAGTTTATTGGCAGTAAAATGTCCCAAATGAAGCAAGTTGGAAATGCTGTTCCGCCGTTATTAGCTAGAAAAATAGCACGTGTAATTATGCATGATATAAAGAGAGATAATAATGAATAGACCAAACCCTTTGACTATATATCCTGATATTGATTTAAAATTAGGGATAAAATCTTCATTCCCTAATATTAGAAGTGCTTTAGCTATGATTATTTTCCTATGGGTCGTTTCTGATTCTCCAGGAGAATTAGAGTATTCAGTTCAAGATAAGGATCAGATTATTTTAACTAATGATTTAAGTGAAAAAATAATTAGTATGATAGATACTTTTGAAATTATAAGTATTGATAAAGATAATCTATTGAGTAATCTTAATGCAAACCCAATATTTACAGCGCAAATAGAATCTTTAATTGTTGCTTTTGAGTTGATTTGGAGATTGGCTAAAGTCGAATTTTTAGATAGTTCTAAGCCCTATAGTGCTGAGAGAACAGGAAGGGTTAGATACCCTAAAAAATTAATATATACAATCAATATAGACATTATTAATTCTTTGATTGAAACTGATAGAGAGCTATATTTAGGTGTGTTGTTATATTGGTTAGGTGTTGAAAAAGATTATAGTCAACAAGATAATTATGCAAACCGTTTGAAACAAGCAGAAAAGAATTTGATAGAGTTAATAACTGTATTATCTGAACCTGCCGTATTTAAACTTGTAGATAATAATAAGGATATTATTTTTAATTTGGATAGCATATATAGAAAAATTCTTGATGCTAATGGACCAATAGATATTAATGGTGATGAAGAGCCTAAGGGCTCATTAAGAATATTAAAGTCATTGTTAAAGGATAACTTAAATTCTTTTTTAGAGTATTCCAATAATGTAGTTGATATTGTGCCTAATAGAGTTATTGATTTACAGAAATATGAGAGCAGAGTTAGATGTTTTTTGCGTTTATCTTCTAACAATATTAATACTAGTTACTCCAATCAATCTAATGTAGATTCAGCCATTAGTTCAAAATTAGATGAGCCTATCTATATCGATAATAATATATCTAGACAACGAATTTTTTTTGGCGCACCAGGGACAGGGAAATCTTATGCATTAAAGATAGAAGCAGAGGCTCTAGTTAGCAATAATGATGAACAGATTGAAAGAATAACATTTCATCCAGATTATACGTATGCAAATTTTGTAGGTTCTTATAAACCGATTATGAAGACAAGTAAATTGGATGGATTAGATGAAGATACGAAAAATGTTATCTCAGTATTACTAGATGAGACTAAGACTACACAAGAAAAATATGATGCTCTTGTAGAAACCTTTCAAAATAATAATGATTTGACACGGTTACCTGCTCTTTTAGGATTATATTTTGATGATGAGTTCACAACGATTAAGCAAGATGGAACTCAGGCTGCCAATAATAATTCAGTTGAACGGAATCATGGTAGAGCATTGCGGAAGTATGTCCGATTAATGTCGAAAGATTCTTATAAAGAGAAAATTGCATATGAATACGTTCCAGGCCCATTTATGCGAACTTTAGTGAAAGCATTACAAAATCCAGATAAACCCTATGTATTAATCATTGAAGAGATTAATCGTGCCAATGTTGCCGCAGTATTTGGAGATGTATTCCAACTTCTTGATAGAGATAATAATGGACAGAGTGAATATAGTATTAATACAACCAATGATATGCGAGGGTATTTACAACGTCAATTAGGTGTTGCTATAGATGTTAATACTATTAAAATACCATCAAATATGTTTATATGGGCTACGATGAATAGTGCTGATCAAGGTGTATATCCTATGGATACAGCATTTAAACGTCGATGGAATTTTTCATATTATGGTATTGATGATGGGGAAGATAAGTTATCCGATATTTCTACTAAGCCAAAATTTAAACTTGGACAATCGAATACATTAATTTCGTGGAATAGCCTGCGTAAGGCAATCAATGATGAGTTATCTACAGAAGCTTATAGTATTAATGAGGATAAACTGATGGGTCCATTCTTCTTGAAAGAGTCTACAATACAAGATAATGATAGCTTTAAAGAAGTATTTAAAAATAAGGTATTAATGTACTTATTTGATGATGTAGTTAAACAAAAAAGAAGATTGTTCTTTAAGTGTGAAGGTAATTGCCGATACTCATCTATTTGTAGTGCTTTTGATGAGATTGGGATAGAAATTTTCCCAGAGGGTGTTGTCAATTCTAAATGGTTAGAAAATAAAGAAGAAACAATATTGGAAGATAGTGAAACGAAGGTCACAGAGGTATGAAGTCGGTTTATATCCGTGAAAGGAAACCTTACACAAAGTCAGAGTTGATGACATTGTTTTCTGAGATAGATAGTAATCAATTAGATCTATTCATTAGAAATCTCAAGGTTTATGGGATTTTAAAGTCAGTTAAAGGTATGCCTAAGAATTTAGAGTTATCAAATCTTGTTACATTGGATGAAGAGCTAGTTGATGGAATTGATGGTCAAGATAACTCTTGTTATGTGTTTAACTATGTAGGTATTATAATTATTGAAGGCTATTTGTTATGTTGTTATCCTAAATACTTATTTTCACATGATAATAAGGATGATAAAACTGAATGTAGAAAGTTATTAAAACAAGTTCTTAAAGTTTTACATCGATATAATACAAATAATCAATCTATACAACTATATAGTGAGAGTAACCAATTGGCAGCATTTAGTAGAATAGCATTAATCATAGCTTTGTTAGATGACTATTTTCAAAATGGGATTTATATCAATACACAGAGCACACATGAACTCAATGGTGATGGCGAAATCAATTGGAATCGAACAATTGACTTTATTCATCCCCTTTGGCAAGAGGAGGAGCCTTATTATATAAATTTTTGGACACGAAAGAATATCATTGATGATGACAATTTTATTCAGCGTATTCATGAGTGTTTGCTTACTAAGTGTAGTCGTGAACTTGAAGAAATATCCTTGATGGATTTATTGGACATGCATGGGGTTTATTTGACAGACTTTTTATTAGATGATTTTGGTGATCAAGAATACATTCTTCATCGTATTTTCAATGAGCTTAATACCGAATTTAACTCTCGAAAACAGTATGTACTAAAACTTATGGCTGCCTTGTTGCTGGAGAATACATCAGTAAGTGATACTGATAGCATTGCTTTATTTGGGACAACTAGTTTTAATTTAGTATGGGAAACTGTTTGCGCAGATGTTTTTGATAATAAGCTTGTGGCCCCTTTGTTATCATTGCCATTATTACAACCATTAAAAATTCCTAGTGATATGGAGGATAATAATCCTAAGACGTTAAAAGATTTAATAGAACGTCCCAAATGGGTATCTAAAGATAGTAATACAACTTTTTCAGATACGCTAATACCAGATTTAATTTCTGTAGAAAGATATAATAATGAATGTATCTTTGTTATTTTAGATGCCAAATATTATACGATGTATTTAAAAAATAATAAGGTAGAGGGCCAACCAGGTATCGGAGATATTACAAAACAATATTTATATCAATTAGCATATAAATCTTTTATTGAGTTGAATAATATACATAAGGTGAAAAACTGTTTTTTGATGCCTACTGAAAAAAATAATATTAATTGTGTAGGCTATGTTCAAATAGAAATGCTTGATAAAATTGGGTTAGAATGTATTCAAGTACGTGAACTTCCTGCACATAGAATGTTTGAATATTATTTGCAAAGAAAAAAGATGCCTATAAGTGAATTGAATTTGTAAATAACGAAAGACATAAACATAAAAATTATATATCTTTTTATGTTTATGTCTTTTTAGGAGCCAAGATTTAAATCTTGGCTCTTTTTTTGTGTCTTTAGACTGCTTTGTGGAGCGGTCGTGAAGCATAAATTTATTTATTTTACTGGAAATTTGCATTTTCTTGCATTTCTTATGAGCTAGAATTATAATATTAGAGTAATATTCATATTTTATTCATATTTTGATAATGAATAGTGTATAGAGGGATACAATAAGATTCAGGTTTCATTAGATAGCTTTGAATCTTTTTTAGATTTATTGTTTGTGTTGTCTTAAAAGGGGAAACCAAATGAAAAAAGAATTGCTTTTAACGGCTATGATTACCGCCAGTATTACTACAACAGCCTTTGCTGCATCTAATTTAGATATTAGCGCTACCACTGCAGCGCCATTAAGCATGCAAAATTCCATTGCCTATGGTGGGGATAATAAAGTTGAGCAGGGTATGTTCTCCCCTGTAAAAAATATATTGCTCGGTGGCGACAAGAATACAGTTCGACCTTCCGCTAATGATACTATCACCTCTGGTACTAATAATACTGTATCTGGCCCAGGCAGTATCGTAGCAGGTTGGTATAATACAAACTCTGCTACTCATAGCATGGTAGTAGGTACTAGCAATACTATTGGTGGTACTAATAACATTGCAGGCGGCTTTAACCATATTAATAATGACAATGCAATTAACTCTTTATTAATTGGTAACCGTAATAGTATTGATGGTCAGAACTCTGTAGCTTTGGGCATGAATAACACCATTAAAGGCAATAATGCTTTGGTAGGTGGTACTGGTGCCAAGGTTCAAGGTAATAATGCAATTGCCTTTGGTGATAGTGCGAAAGCAACATACAACGATGCGTATGCAATCGGTCGTAAAGCGGAAGCGACTGCTCAAAATACTGTTGCCATCGGTAATAATGCAAAGGCCAATAACGATATGGGTACAGCGATTGGTTATAATGCAAAAGCAAAAAATGATTATGCTACAGCAGTAGGTTATAGTTCCATAGGTTCTGGTAATCAATCTTCTGCATTTGGTTTTAATGCAGAAGCAACGGCTATGAATACGATTGCAGTTGGCTCCTATGCGAATGCTAGCGGTGCGTACTCCACAGCGTTAGGCTTTAAAACTGTGGCTTCTAATGAGGATTCTGTAGCATTGGGTAACTATTCTACTAGTGCTGGTAAAAGTGCCTTTGCTGCCGGCACATTAGCGAATGCAGCAGAAAAGGACTCCTTGGCAATTGGCCATAGTGCAACTACAACAAAGGAAAATGGCATCGCTATTGGTACAAATGCGAAGGCTGCTACAGATAATAGTATCGCGTTAGGTGCTAAGTCTGTTACTGATACAGCTGTATCTACTAGTTCCGGTATAATCGGCGGCAGAACATATAGTTTTGCAGGTGGAAATGCGGTTGGTACATTGAGTATTGGTGATAGTGGTGCAGAACGTACCATTACAAATGTAGCAGCAGGTCGTGTATCTGCAACCTCTACTGATGCAGTCAATGGATCTCAATTACACGCTATTAAAGATGTAGTAGATAATCATGAAAACCGTATCACTACCATAGAAGGTGATATTAATACGTTAAATAATCGTATTATTAATGGTGGCGCGAATAGCTTGAATGAAGCTAAAGCGTATACGGATCAACAAGTATCTAGCGTAGCAGCGGCTTCTGCAGCGCTTGCTGGCTTGCATCCATTAGATTTCGATAAACATGATAAATGGTCCTACTCCGTTGGCTTTGGTAACTATAAAAATGCTAATGCAGCGGCGTTAGGTGCGTTCTATCGCCCTAATAAAAACACAATGTTTAATGCGGCTACTACCGTTGGTAACGGCCGTAATTCTATTAGCTTAGGTGCTAATTTCAAATTTGGTAAAAGCTCTGAAGAGGTAACTACTGAAGACGCTGCACAACTTAAGAAAGATATGAAAGACTTAGCTGAAAAGTATAATGAACTAGCACAAAAATATAGTGAATTAGCAGCTAAATTAGAATCTAAATAATATAATCAAAACTCCTACAAGGTTTCTCTTGTAGGAGTTTTTTTATCCTATGCTTTTATTATAAGTATTCCTTAATAATGATATAATTAAGATATATATTCAGTTACATATTCGGTTACATATTAGTTACATAGTCAGCTAAACATTATATGTAAGCAACAGTATATGGGGGAGAGTGTATATGAGCTTTTACAATTGGATTCAAGAAAAACTATTTGATAATTTCGAAGAATGGCGCTTGAAGAGCCCTGGTTCTAATGGAAACGGTTTTAATATAGTCGGAATAGATAATACCTTAAAGGCTATGCATGATGGATTTTATATGTACATGGAGTTATACCCACCTCATGCCATCGATGGATGTACAGCCATGAAAGCACGTGTAGGTAAAACGCAGGATGCAGTAGATTTATTCTTAGATATAGATGGCAAGACCTATCGTATGGCTGATGTAAGTTATCCTGACGCAGTGAAGATGATGCGGGCTTTTATGAAAAAACGCAGAGTACCTGATTGTAGTTCATGTGTAGAAGCAGTGTATCTAGATATTGATCAGATGCGATCTACATTTACAGAATTAGCAACGTTGTTGCTAGGCGATGCAAAACAAGCTAAATCGTTTATGACCAAGGTAAAGTTGAGCTCCCTGGAAGAATTGGAAGATAGCTGGTGGAACTTCTATGAGGAACTACTCTCTAAAGGATATGCCGTAGAGTTAGACTGTAAATGTGAACTAGAGGATTTTATTTATCATGTACAGAAGTTAATACGTAATAAGTCTTTAGATACTAGAGAAAATCTAACTATTGATACAGCAGCATTAGATGAAGATCAAGTTATTATGGACTGGTGTGCTAGTCTTAATTCTACGTGGGAAAACTATACGTTAGCAGGCATGGACACAGGAACCGATAGCTTTGTACTTATGGTGCTTTCAAATGAGGAATTTAAAACAGCCAAAGAACTAGCGAAAGAATTATTACATAGAATCGATGTAGCTGAGCGATTATGATGATGTTAGGCTATAGACTAGTTATATATTTGCTTGTATGTGAGATAAATAGGAGAGAGTCATATGAGTATTGTACGTCTACCAGAATATGAAGCAGAGTTTGAATCGGAAGAGTTTGAAATTTATGCATTACCACGCAGTGATGCGAATGGGGCTAGTCCTTATTTAGAGAAGTACCATAGACCACTGGTGGACACCGATGCTATCCTAGATACTCGAACTGGTATGCTTGACCGTAGCGAAGGCATTTTGACGTGGATTATTGAGGGCCTTGACGATAGATGGGGTTATTCTTTTGAGCCCCATGGCGTTTACAAATTGTTGGTTAAGAAAGCAAAGCCTTTAGAGGACTTGGGCTATATGCGTCCTTCTTGGAATAATCGCTATTATGTGCTTGAGGTGTTAGAGGAACATGCTAAACATAGTGAGTTAGAGGCCTTGTCGGCTTATTTGAAAACCCCTAAATACCTTCATACTGATAGGGGTGATTTCCTGTTAAATCGAGAGTATCAATATTACACAGCCAGAATTGATGATTATGCATTCACCCTTGATGTGGATGAGGGTTCTGATGAAAGCTGTACCGTAGCATTGGCTACTTTCAATACAATCGATAATTTCAAAGCATTTGAACAACGAATTAGTACCTATATTAGTGAGACCTTGTTAGAACTCGCTAATTATTGGCTCGACAATGACGACCAAGATCCGATTACGTCAGACGTATTTGCTAAGCGTATTACGATGGGAGAATTGGCGTTTCGCAATGATGGCACCATAGAGGTCTATTATGACGATGACGATATCTTCTGGGGGCACTGCATCATAGCTCATATTGATGCAGATGGAAATCCTACTGATGCGGATATTGCAGGATAATCAATTAATGGAGCATCCTAATGAGAAAATCGGAATTAATGACATTATGGAATGTTGAAAGCTGGTCTGAAGAACCGTATGGCGTTTACTTTGTATCTCGCAGATTGGGCACTAATTGTTTAGAGAAGGTAGGACAAGCCTTTCAAAAACTTAATATTAGTTGCACCAGTTATACTGAGGTTGAGGTGCTTTCACTACCAATGTGGAAACAATTATCTGTTGAATTAGATGAATTAGATCAACTAGCACAGGAACTCATACAACAGGAAATACCGCAAGAAGAGTCTGTTGTACTGATGCTAACGGATATAATGTTAGATAAATCAGGTTGTTACGATGCATTTGCACTAGGCTATGATGTGGGAGAATCCCCAGCAGGACATCTATATGTTTTGGTTTCTTTTGATGAAAACTTTACGGTTCAACAAGATGTGATTTATGAAACCTTATAGAGTTGTATTAAAGTGGTGATACTGGTGTTGTATTCTACCTAAAAATATAAGTGATATGCAGGAGAGAGACCATGGAAGATATGTATACATTAGTTAAAGATTTCTTTAGTCATGATATGGATTTAGTTGATTTATTTGATTCTGAAGCTATTATCTGGATTGATTGGCGCGAGGATGACGAAGATGTGGTGAACTATTTCAATGATATGATGGATGAACCTATCGACATTCAAACCGTTAGTAATGGCAAGTCCTATGGTGACGATATTGTGTTACAAAAGGGCGATAAAGAACTCTTAATTCCTTACGGTGATGAGAAAGAGCGGGATGTAACGATCAAATACTTCAACGAATTTGTTAAACCTGATTATGAGGTACGCTGGTTTACTGAAAGCCTTGGAAACGATACGCTTGGGTTTACCGTGCTTTCAGGGGCAGAATGGGCTAAATTAAACGATGAATTTGGGGCAGATACAGTTCGTTACTATTTTGAACCTATCAATCTTGAAAGTAACATGTTTAATCTTGATATGGACGAAGTATTTGCACTACTGGCATTACGAGAGTCCTAGAGGAGATTCATATGGCAATTGACGGTGTGAAAATCATAGATAGTGATGACGGTCATGATATTTATAATGCCATTGTTGAGCGGTACAAGGATGGCGTCAGTGTTGATACCATAATTTCTGAAATCTTAAGTGAAGAACAAAATTTTTGCATTGATGAGTTTTACACAGAGATTTATTGGACTGCTGTGGCTTATTCGTTGTGGAAGATAGGGCATCTAACAGATGACATTAAACAGAAAGCCTTAGATATAATCGCTCAGGGTCCTCATGAGTTTTGGCTAGAAATCGATGATAAGGCCCTTAAACAGCGTCAAAAGGTATTAGATAAGTTAGCCCTGCAGCTACAGAGCGAAAATCCGAAGCCTGTTAAGGTTCGTAAATCTAAAACGAAGAGAGAACCTCATTTTAAGGTGGGCGACGTATTAGCTGTTAAGTTTGAAAACGAGTATGGTGCTATTTTTGTTTCAGAGGTGGATCAATCGCCGCGGAAAATCGAATATCATTTAGCCTGTACTCGGCTTTTACAAGAAGAAAAACCGACAATGGAGCAGTTTCTAAACAGCAAAATCGCATGCCGAAAAGATAATACAAATTTTGGTATCGATACAGACTGTTGGTTCAATCATAAGGACTTAGGCTTGTTACTGGATAATTTGGAAATTATCGGGACAGTTGAACTATATCCGTGTAAATTATGGACACTAGCACCAAGAAGAACGCTTGAGGATATCTATGAGGAGATTACAGACGAGCCAAGAATAGGTAGACTTCGCCTTATAGATACCTATGAATTGGTGAAAGCGGTTATTGAGAAATAATCATCGATAAATGCACTGATCTATGGCGTACATATCAATGTGCAAATATAAAATTGTTACTATAAAGGTGTAAATTTAATGGATACTGTAACTAAAAAATACATAGAGACCGTACAAGTCAGTGATATACCGTGGCATCGGTTAACGACCTCTTATGGACGGGGCACAGATTTTCCTAATCAATTTGATGTTTTATGGAAGATGAACAGTATTGAAGCTGTTGATGTGGCTGGTGAGGACATAGCGTTAAATATTGAGCATCAATCCACATTGTGGCATGCTACACCATTCGCCATGATTTTCTTGCTTCGTATTTTTAAGAAAGCCCAGGAAGAGAGCGCTCAGAATAAAGTAGCTCATTATTTAGCAGAACAATTGGTTGAGTTGTTTACTGTGATTGTTGAGTGCATTCGAGATGGTCTTTTACTGGAACATGCTGATCCTCTACCGTGTTTTGAGGATATGCTCAACGAAGAATACCTTTGGTCTGAAGAATACGATGAAGACGAAGATGTTCTTAGATATGAGGAAGAAGACGTATTTCCTGATGATTTATTCTTTAGCTTCTATTACTACTCACTACAAGTGCTTTTACTAGGTAAGCCATTATTAAATAAAGCTAATGAAGGAGAGGCTAATTTACTAGAATTACTGACAGAGATAGAGTACTAAATAAGCGATAGAGTACTATATATCTAAGGGGATTACAGATTATTACATATCTACTGAGATTATAGGATTAGGAGGTTATGAAGAGTGGAATGACGATGATGAATTATTGCTCGATATCGATAAGATGTGGGATGTACTTCACTTTGTGCTAACTGGCGTAGGAACTGACCATAAGGATGATAATAACCCTCTTAGTCAAGCTGTGCTTGGCATAACAGCTGTAGAAGAGCTATCGGATTATTTGGCGTATACTGAACATGATAAATTAGCAGATATCGTGGCGGCTCTAGAGCAGTTTGATATGGAACAAGCTCTTGAATCTTTTGATATGGCAGCCTGCAAAGAGGCAGAGCTATATCCAGATATTTGGGATTACGATGAGGAAGAGGAAGAAATCAAAGACGAACTTCTTCATGATTTTGAGCAAATGAAACGCTTCTATCAACAAGTGCTAGACGCTAATGGGAACGTACTTGTATCGATTTGCTAAGGTCGTAAAATTTTATTGGCTATGGATCTAGTTATAGCCTAACCAATTATGCGACTGGCGAAGAAGAGGAATTGTAATATGGCAGTGTTAACAGAAAAGCAAATTAAATATGGATTTGACTACTATCATAAGGATGATACACGGCCTAAATCTGTTGTAGAGGTCTCTGAATATGATGGTGAAGACAAGTTGATAATCAACTGCACACAGCTCGATGAAGATTATTCTGCTAAAGATAAGAAGCGAATTTGGATGGAGTGGTGTGATTT
>QWCI01001622.1_pt1 | contig 17440 bp, 9 predicted proteins | sample 1972541 | NCBI WGS metagenome assembly QWCI01 (sample SAMN09866712, study PRJNA288562) | Human oral metagenome isolate term3_saliva, whole genome shotgun sequencing... | isolation source: mouth | host: Homo sapiens | place: USA: California | reverse complement strand
CTTAGGGCTCTTCAGCTCCTTCCTTTTGGTGGGTACAATCGTCTTTGTTCTGGTTTATCTGCCGCATATCACGAAGGAAACAAAGGAGGTTAAGCACACTTTCCTCGACCGTTTGAGTGATATTTCATTGGAGAATAAGCCCGTATTCGTGGCTATAGTCATCGTTCTGACGCTGGTTTTCGGCTATTTCAGCTTCCAAACACGGTTTGATGCAAACATGTCTAACATCAATTACATGACCGATGAGCAGAAAGAAGACATGGCTTATTTTCAGAAAATGATGACTGTGAACGGTGGATATCAGAAGGTTTACGCCGTAACAAGTGACTCTACAATGGACGGAGCATTGGAGAAGAGCCAGCGTTTGCAGCCCTCTTTGGACCGATTGGTACGTGAAAAGGCGGTGCATGACTACTCTTCTTGTAGTCAGTTTGTCGTGTCGAAGGCTGAACAGAAGCGCCGTTTGGCTCTGTGGGAGAGCTTTATTGAACGCCACAAGACCGAGCTTACGACGGCACTTCGGGGTGCCATGCAGGCGGAAGGCTTTGCTCCTGACAGCTTCAACGACTACTATTCACTGCTCAACAAGCGTTATCAGTCACAGCAACCAGCTTATTTCGCGCCGCTGACAACGACCCTTTTCGCAGGAAACATCAGTATTGACAAGGTGGAAGGACGGTATAACATCGTCAATGTGCTCTCTGTTAAGGACAAAGATATGCAGCAAGTGAAGGCGAAACTGGCTGATAAGGACTGTTTTAGCTTTGATATTACGAGCATGAACAGTGCCATTGCTAATCATCTTTCCAGTGATTTCAATTACATTGGCTTTGCTTGTGGACTGATAGTGTTCCTCTTCTTGTGGCTTTCCTTTGGTAATCTGGAGCTGGCTTTACTCTCTTTCGTGCCTATGGCAGTGAGCTGGTTGTGGATATTAGGTATCATGTCACTGTGTGGAATGCAGTTTAATATTGTCAATATCATCCTTGCCACGTTCATATTTGGGCAAGGTGACGACTATACGATCTTCATGACTGAAGGGTCAATGTACGAGTATGCGTATCGAAGAAAGATGCTTGCATCGTATAAACACTCGATAATTATCTCAGCATTGATAATGTTTATCGGTATTGGAACGCTCATCATAGCACGTCATCCAGCACTCCATTCACTGGCAGAGGTGACCATTGCGGGTATGTTCTCCGTTGTTTTGATGGCTTATATCTTCCCTCCACTGATCTTTAACGTCCTTGTTAAGACACGTGGAGCATACAGACGCCGACCGCTAAGACTGAAGAATCTTGCCGTGATGGGCTATTGTGCCGCCGTCTTCTTTAGTCAGTTGATAACGGTTTACGTGTTGGGATTCATCCTCTTTGGGCTTTTGCCGCAGTCGGAGAAGCGTCGACTATGGTTCAGAAGATACCAACAGCGGCTGTTCTTGTTTGACTTACGCCACATTCCAGGCGTCAGATTCCGTGTTGAAGGGATAACAAAGGAGACCTTCGGTACGGCTTCCATCATCGTTTGTAACCATCAGTCCATGCTCGACTCGGCTGTCTTCATGGCGTTAAGTCCGAAGACTATCCTCGTCTCTAACAGTAAAGTGAGTCGTAATAGGGTCATTCGAAAGATTTACCAATGGAACGGTTTCATCACGTTAGACGATAGAAACGCCATCAATGATGAACTCGTGAGAGACTATATAGCCCATGGTTACAGTCTGGTGGTGTTCCCTGAGGGTAAACGTAACGACCGTTCAACCATCAGTAGGTTCCATAAAGGGGCATTCCTATTCGCAGAACGTTATGGACTTGACATCCAACCGTTCATCATTCATGGGCTTAACGTGGTTCTACCACGCAATAGTTTTCAGGTTTTCACGGGCTCTATCATGGTAAAAGGCTATGAGCGGGTGCGCCAGGATGGGCATACCACTTACTCAGAGATGACCTCCCGTGTGCATGCCTTCTATAAAAAGGAGTATGAACGACTGGCACGTGAGATTGAAACGGCAGCCTATTTTGCTCCACTTGTTGAGGATCGGTATTGCTATAAGGGTGTGGAAATCTATCGTTCAGTGCATAAGAACATCAAGCGAAACAACTGTTTCACACGTTGGATAGACACTTCTGAGAGCTCTTCTGCCGTCTTGATAAAGAACAACGACCATGGTGAGTTTGCGCTTCTCTATGCTTTGGTGCATCCATCAGTGCTTGTCACAGTGCTGGAAGAGGATGAAAGCAAACGTGCTCTGCTCACTTATTGTGCCAAGGGGATAGCCGATAACCTTCAGGTAATGGACCATGTGGACATGAAAGAGGCAGAGGAAGCAGGAATAAAGATTATAAGTTTATGATAAAACGCAGGTGATATGAAACAGATTTTATGTACATTCATCCTTTCATTTGCCGTCCTTGTGACGTCAGCACAGACGGTTTCAAACAAGAAGATGCCGTTCGTGGACGCCGACAGGACAGTCACTTTCCGTTACGTTAACAAACAAGTGAAGCACGTAACGATAGAAGGTTCGTTCCCAAAGCCTATGTCTATGGTGGGGAAGGACGGTGCATGGGTTTATCGGACAGCACCTCTCCCATCGGAGATGTACACCTATCGTTTTGCAATAGGTGGTAAGAAGAAGGTTACAGACCCACTGAACCCGAACGTGGTATGCGACATTGACGACTCGTTGAGTTACTTTGTTGTGGGTGGATACCCTGGTTCTTACTATATGGATAACAATGTTCCGCATGGTACGGTGCAGCAGTTGTGGTATCATTCGGAGTTCGACAAGAATATGAAACAGCGCCGCCTGTCGGTGTATCTGCCTGCTGAATACAAGCAGAACCCACAGAAACGTTATCCAGTTCTGTATCTTCTGCATGGTACAGGAGGTGATGAATTGGCGTGGTTGGGCATGGGTAGACTGGCACAAATCATGGATAACATGATTGCTCAACACAAGACAGTGCCGATGATTGTCGTTATGCCGAACGGAATAGCCGAACAGGATGCTGCTCCGGGGCACAGTCCTTACATGAAAACAAAGGCTTTGCACGTGAATGTCTCCTCATGGTTGGGACGTACAGAACGGGCTTTTCCAGTGGAGGTGATGCCCTTTATTGAGCATCAGTTCCGTACTTTGAACGACAAGAAGCACCGAGCAATAGCCGGACTGTCAATGGGCGGATTACACACAATAGCTATTACGGCGAACAATCCCGACCTTTTCGATTACGTTGGACTCTTCTCTCCGCAGTCTGTGAGCTTCCTTACCGATGGAAACATCAAGTCGTTGAATAAAGTCACACGTGGATTGGATAAGTTTATGGCTAAGATGCCGTCGCTGTGGCAGCAGGGATACGACGAGAAACGGCCTCTTCTGACGGATGTTGACATGTATAAGGACCTCGACAAGAAGCTGCAACGGGAGTTTCAGAACCCTCCTGCACTTTATTATATAGCTATTGGTAAGAGTGACCCGTTGAAGCCCTTTGTTGATAAATACCGTTCAAGACTCTCGAGAATGGGCTGTATCTATATGTATAATGAGACTTCTGGCGGTCATACATGGGAGAACTGGCGCCGTTACTTACTAAACTTTCTCCCTCGATTATTCACGAATAAATAAGTAAAAGATATGAAAGAAGAGATTCGTAAGAGATTAGAAGAGGTGTTGCCAATCGTAGATTTCGATTCAGATTTCCTTTTTCAAGAACTTGATTCGCTTGGAATTACGACGATTCTGATGACACTTTCGGATATGTATGGTATTGAATTAGACCGTAAAGACGTGACACCAAAGAACTTCAAGTCGCTTGATAGTCTGGTGGAACTTGTAAAAACAAAACTCAGCGAGAATGCAAATTGAGGATAAACTACGGCAGTACGCTGAACAGCAACCCCATAAGACGGCACTTATCTGTGGTGATGAGGCTTACACTTATGGACAATTGTGGCAGGATGTGACGGCGAAAGTGGATGCTATGGGGGATGTGAAGGGACGATTGGTGCCCCTCATTGCTACGTCAACAGCCGACTTTCTCATTACATATTTTGCTGTTCACGTGGCTGGAGCAGTGGCTGTTCCGTTGCATAAGGACCTTCCGAAGAGTAAGCTGGACGAATATTCAGCACGTCTTTCACGGGGTTCTGCACCTGAAGGGGTGGCTGATATCCTTTTTACTACGGGTACTACGGGCAATGCCAAGGCGGTGATGATCAGTCATCAGACGATATGGGCGAACGCTGAAAACCTTGTTTTCTCACAGGGGTTTAGCTCTGATGTGACGTTTATCATCAATGGTCCGCTAAATCATATCGGTAGTTTGTCGAAGGTTTACCCAACGATTTACGTCGGAGGGACCATCCATATCATCGACGGAATGAAGGATATCAAAGCTTTCTTCGATGTTATAGACCGTACGGAGGGGAAGATTGCAACGTTTCTTGTCCCTGCTGCCATCCGAATGCTCGTCGCACTGTGGGCTAAGGAGCTACAGAAGGTTGCTCAGAAGGTGGACTTCATTGAGACGGGAGCAGCTCCAATGGCTGCCTCGGATATGCGGAAATTCTGTGAGTTGCTACCTATGAGTAGACTGTTTAATACTTATGCTTCGACGGAAACGGGTATTATCGCTACGTATAACTTCAACGATGGCGAGTGTCTTGCTGGTTGTGTGGGACGGGCTATGCGCCATGCTCAGTTCTTCATTACGCCTGATGGGCACGTTGCCTGCAAAGGATTGACGCTGATGACGGGCTATTGGGAGGACGAAGAGGCTACGCGGCGGGTGCTGCAAGACGGTGTTGTGACGACAGCCGACTTGGGTTTCGTTGATGATGAAGGGCGTTTGCGCCTGCAGGGTAGGGGGGATGACACTATCAATGTGGGTGGATATAAGGTGGCGCCGTCTGAAGTGGAGGACGCTGCATTGGCTTTTCATGGCGTGAAAGACTGTATCTGCGTTCCTGCTGAGCACCCTGTGATGGGTACGGTGGTGAAGTTGATAGTCGTACCGCACACCGATTATGATAAGAAACAGTTGATTCTGTTCCTTAAGGAGAAACTTGAAGCCTATAAAGTGCCACTCCTCTATGAAGAGTCTACTGCTATCCGTCGTACGTTTAATGGCAAAATTGATCGTAAGTCATACGTTATTACATCAAAAAATACTTGATGCTTTCTGGCATTTCAGTCTTTTCCATTGCCACAATGTTAGCAAAACTGTATTATGAAATCTTGTGTTTGTAAGTTCTTTTGTCGCTCTTTTCGTATGAATAAAACCGTATCGCTGGGTTTATCTCTTAGAGCGTGTGGAATCTAATAGGTCTTTTGATTTGTGATGAAAAACTACAACAAAAGAACACAAGTTTGTTCTTATATCAAGAAGGAAGAAACTGCAGGAATTGATTTCATAACTATTTATAAATCAGATGTTTGTATTTATGAAGAGAAAAGGGCCTTGTCAAGACACAAGAAGGACATCTTCAAGGTCCAAGAGGGGCGTGTTCTTGGATGCAGAAGGGCGTCTTCTTAAAGCTTAATGGGCATGTGTTAGTTGTAAGCAAGACGAAAATAGTTTACATATTGATTATTCATGGGTTATAGAGGGACTGTCCTTTAAATGTGCAGATAATTTTCATGAAGTCTATATAAATAAGCTGATAAAGATTAATTAATTTTGCATTGCAATGTACAAACAATTAACCTCGGAGCAAAGGTACACAATTTCTGTGCTACTCCAAAATAGAACGAAACAAAAAGAGATTACCAAGGCAATAAATGTAAGTACAAGTACAGTGTCTAGCGAGATAAGACGTAATAGTGGAGTCAGAAGACACTATAATTGGGAAACTGCTCAAGCAAATGCAGTACAAACAAGGCGCAGAAAGCCAGGCAATCGTTCAGTTGACAAGGATGTCATAGAAGAAGCGAAACGCCTTCTTGTTACCGAGCAATGGTCTCCAGAACAAATATCTGGTGTATTGGCTAAGGACGGCAAATATATTATGTTGTTTATGAGAAAACTTAAAAAGGGGAAAATGCCAAAGAACTGGTACGGACTGTAATACACTTACTATCTACATTCAAAGAGCATGTCAAGTCTATTACAACTGACAATGGTACAGAATTCGCTTGTCATGAAATGATAGCCAAAAGCCTTGGTGCTACCATCTATTTTGCTGACCCATACGCTTCGTGGCAGAAAGGGGCTATAGAAAATGCTAACGGACTGATTAGGTAATATGTACCCAAAACAGATACGTTTGTACATGTCAGCCATCAACAAGTCACAAAATATTCTAAGAAAATAAACATGAGACCAAGAAAGAAATTAGAATTTAAACACTACATGAGTGCTTTTACGAACTAATTAAGTAAATTTGTACTTGCTTGTTGAATTCACGTTTTAAAGTTTTACTAAAAGTAATGTCTTAACAGCTTTAGGAATGGTATTTTTAAAGGACATGTTAGCTGCAGTAGAGAATCCCTTGCTAAAAAATGCCATCAAAGAGTATATGAGTTGTTTAGAAGAAGAGAATAAAGCAAGAGCTAAAATATTAGAGTATGAAGAAGACATATAATAGAATAAATAAAGGATGCACAACACTGTTCTTGCTATTATTTGCGCTTACAATAGGTCTTATTACGTATGAAGTGAGTAATGCAAGGTTAGTTTATGTTGACTTAAATAAAGATGGGAAATTAACAATGAGTTCTGTACAAGGTGCAAGAGGTACAGCTATTACTCTACGCCGAATAAGAGTCAGCAATCTTTATGATGTGAAAACGAAAAGATGTATAGAGAAAGCCTCTTTCCTCTATAATTGGGCTCCTATAATAGGGTTACAACGTAGATTCTTTTTAGATAAGGAGAAAATTAAGAATAGTGATAAAATCTATTTTTATTTGTATGAAGGCGAATTCTTGCTACCTGATGCGTGTTTTGGATTAATGGCAGACAAGGAACCATCAAAAGCTTATTTCTATACAGATATTGTTAGATTCTCTATCTCTTACTTTTTTCTTTTATTTGCATTCTCGACTATACTATTTGAATGGATTGAGAAAAAATATCTTGATAAGAAATTGTCTATAGACCAATGGCTTGGTAAACTTTTACTCTTCTGGTTCATCCTTTTCATTGTATATTAAAATGTTTTCAAAGAGTATATGGACTGTTTAGAAGAAGAGAAGCAAGCAAGAACTTAATGACAGAGTGGAAGATATATAATACCTCAATTCCGCAGCATTATTCTTTGCGATCTACTTTTATATATTGACGTGACATTTTGGTATTTATCCATTGATTTGGGACTTTTCTGGGGTTCTTGGTTCTTGCATAGGCATGAAATCCCCCACCCAAACCAATGGGGAATATGAAAACCACAAAGAAAAACTGTTTATTCAAGGAAGACTTCAGAGTAGTAGGTTTTATTTGTATATAGGTTCAGAACGTCCTGCCTTCCCGTTCGCACCCATTTTGCCGGCACGCTGACAAAATGCAGGATAAAGGCTTTCAGTCTGCTTGTCTTCTTCAGCGGCTTGACCTTTTCGCTGATATGACGGACGAGATAGAGATAGAAGTTCTTCGGCATGGCGGTAACCATCATGAAAACCATATTCTCAGCCATAAAGGAAAATGGAAGATGTCACCAGCCGAAGTCATTGTTCTGTATGTCGAAGTTCTTTTCACTTGCCCCACGCTCATTATAAAACGTAATGATATCCTTCTCGGTAGATACCCAGTCATTGGTGAGGATACAGCGGTATGTGTATATTACTCCGAACATATCCGTCCGTTGCTTGCCATCCTTGTCTTTCAAAGGACTACGCTGTACGACAAGTCTGTATGACTTTCCTTCTATCAAGCTGTCCATGCTGATGGATGTGACATCGCTGATTTCCTTTGAGAACGACCCGCAGTCGGCACGGAAACGCTCTATCACGACACCAAGCTCGGAGGTCACACGGTCCATAATGCGACGGAGCGTGTCCTCCTGATGGAATTTCACATTGGTATTTCCGTCACAGTTCTCACCTCCGACTATGATGCCCCCGATGGAAGCCCAACCAGGGAAATAGCCATGGTCCTGCTTGTAGGAATACCTTGCATCGAACTTGTGGGCTGGAACGAACTGGTGGTCAAAGTCCAGGTCAACATGGCTGCCCGCCTTTATAAGCCCCATTCTCCGTATCATCCGTAATAGTAAGGTGTTCAGCTTCTCTGCAGTGTTGAAACTATACGACTTGCCGGAGGTTTCGCACTTGTAGATAATGTTCCCTTCCGCAAGCTCCTTCAGTCCGCGCCCCACAGTGTCGGCACCGGGTAACAGCGTATCAGGTTTCTGCCTGAACTGCCCTATAAGCGCATTGATGTCCTCAAGGCAATCTCCACCACAAAGGTAGCTGAAGAAGAGAGAGCCCAGGATGCTTCCATGGCTGAATGCCTTGCCGCTACTTCCACGTTTGCCCAATATAGATTCGGTAAGTTTTCAAAGCCCAACTTTGAGAAACCAAGATAGGTGAAATTTCTGACATATCCAAGTGTTTTGAGAACTTTGTTTCTCAGGCACTTGGAGTTCTTACAAGAATTTATGCTGCGGAATTAAGGGAATTGAAGAATTATACTAAAGATAATATTGTTTATGACAACATATAATAAGCTTAGAGTTGGCGAGACTATTTGCGTAAGAATTACCAGCATCAAGCAAGAGCTTGGAGCGTTTGCAAGGATGCCCAATGGCGTTGACGGATTGATTAAGCTTCATGATATAGCCTGGTCTAATGAGTCCGTTGTTCTTTCTAAATTATCTGTAGGTGACTATCTTAATGTTAAAGTCATCAGAGAATTACCTAATGGAAAGTTAAATCTTAGTCGCAAAGACCTACTGCCTAACCCACGAACAGTAGAAAGAGGTACTATTTATAAAGTTATCATAAAGTCCGTTGAAAGTTTCGGCCTTATAGTAAACTTAGGAGATAGTACAGCGTTTGTTCATATAAGTGAGCTTCCCAAAATAGAGTATGCAGAAGGGGAAGAAATTACTTGTGTAGTAATAGACAACAACTACGATGCTGATAAGCATCGTAACAAAATATCTATGAGTGTATTGGCGTTGCATGATTATTATGCGAAAACGCATAATGAGAATGAACGAATAAAATGTTTGTTCAAAGGTATTATACAAAACGAGAATTCTATATATGCAGTTGTTGAAGCAGATGGAATAGTAAGGGTTGTTGTTCCTTCTAAACGTTTTATTGAACCTTATAAGGCTAGATTGGTAAACAACGAAATAGCCATCGATGAGGAACTTGAATTTGTGTATCTAAAATACTATGAAAAATCAAGAGCTATTGTTTTTGATATGCGCCCCATCGAAGCCGAAGAAAAAAAAGCTAAAGTTGATTGGCTGCGTTCACAACTAAATAAAGGCGACATTGTTGATGCTATAGTAAAAAGCGTTAACAACAAAATGGCTGTTGTAGACATTGATAATACAGGAATACTTAGCAAGATAGATAGAGATGAGTTATCGCCTAATAAAGTTGTCCGCGCTAGCGATGAAGTGTTTCCTGGAGAGCATATTCGTGTGGCATATATGGGAGAAAACAACGGAGAACTGCTCTTTAGTAGAAAGTTTTTTGTAGAAGATAAATATGACAAGAATCTCTATGAACTAAGCCTTACTGACCTGTTGACTACAATGGGATTAACTACAAATCAATTTGTTGGTAAGGTCATAGAGATTAATTCCAAATATTTTATCACGGATTTAATGTCCACAGGTGAAAACAATGAAGAAAGCAATGGTAAGTTACTCTTAGATCCACTTAATGGAAAATGTCTTATAGTTGTTGTAGATAACAGGTTGCGTAACTTCTTTGTTCCAAGCAATTACTATGAGGTAGAGATTGACATGGCATGCAAACAATACCGCTTAGAGCAGGGTTCGCCTTATATATTCTGTGTGCTATCTAATAAAATTAAAGAAGTTGCAAACCCATATAAGGAGTCTGTTTCCCTTTCCTTTAAACAACATACCAGTCCTAACACCAACACTAGTGTAGCCAACTTGCTCGAAGAAGTCGGCCAAAATCTCTATACCAGTAAAAAGAGAATGTTTTTTGAACTTCTTCAAAATGCAGATGATGCTGCTCCTGAAAATGGCGTTAAAGTAAAGTTACAACTAAGCGATAATTATTTCGTACTAACCCACGATGGACTTGCTTTCAATAAACATGATTTTGAATCAATTACATCAGCAGCTAAAAGCACTAAGAGTGCAAATAAGAAGAAAACAGGATACAAAGGTATTGGTTTTAAGTCGGTATTTACAAATTCTGAGTCTGTATTAATAAAAAGTGCAGGTTACAATTTTTCATTCGACAAAAGTTTACCAATCTATAACGATTTCAAAGCTTTTTACTTCCATGTCAACGACATTGAGAAAGATGTAGAAAAGCAAAAGGGATTTCTTTATAAATTTGCCAAATCTCAAAGAGAATTTAATGGTGTAAAAGATATCCCATGGCAATTATTGCCAATATGGTATGAATCATTGAGAATTGATCCCTCTAGTTCCATTTTCAATCAAAAGGAGAATGTTGCCATTGCCCTAAAAATGGATGTAGAAACTCTTTCTGAATACAAAGATGCAATTAAAGAGGTGTTTTCTGAGCCTAGATTTATGTTATTTCTTAGGAATACAAATCGAGTGCAATTAATAGATCAAGATAAATGTTTGACTATTCAAAAAAACATAGACAGAAAGAATAATACAGTTTCACTAGTAAATTCTTTCAATGAGAATCATCTATCTGAAGATTTCTGTATTTTCTCTTCGGGCAATATTTTCGTGAATGACGACGAATTCAGAAAAGCTGGTATTCAAATCAAGAGAAAGGAAAGGCCCAACAATAAAGGAGAAGACGAATATTATTTTATCAGACTTGATCAAGACGGCAATGAGCTTACAGAAGTTGCTGGTATTCCTGACCGTATTGCATCGGCTTCAGAAACCACTATCTCATTCGCCATCAAGCTTGACGAAGAGGGGCATGTCATGCCTATTGGAAAAGATGAGTTATCATTATATGCTTATCTTCCGATGAATGAGCACAGATTTAAATTCCCTTTCTATTTGAATGCAGATTTTATTCCCAAGTCAGACAGAGAAGGAATCCAAAGCGACAATCCATGGAATTATTTCTTATTTTATTCAATAGGAAAGGAAATAGTAAGCATGGTCGCAAACTATGCTTCTGAACTCAATACAAATTATCTTAATCTACTGCCAACAAAGGAACTATCTTACTCTAGTCAGGATACAGCTGCTTTGGTAGATTCATTTAACCGTGGATATAAGGATGCTCTAACAAGCATACCATTTATCCTTAATGATATTAGTGAAATTGTAGGACCAGATAACATTATATTTGATGCTTCTGGTCTATCTGCTACAATCGGTGCATTCTCTTTCTATAGACTCATTGACACCACAAAGCATTTACCTCACGAGTCCATTGATTCAAGTTCATTGTCTAAAGATATTTTTGGAATAGAAAAGATAACCACTGAAGCAATCATCTCTATACTGAAGAATAATCTTGATATTCTAAAGAAATGGGTAATTGACACTAGTGATGAATTACGTACATCTTTCTACAAATGGCTAGCAAAGGAAGAAAAGGGCCAGTCTCTAGTTCCACTTGTTCCTACATTTATGTTTGAAGAAGAATGGAAAACAACTAGTGAGATTAATGTAGAAGATAAACTTTTGATTTCAACGGAGAAAATTTCTACAATCAAACCAATATTATCAAAACTTGGGTTTAAATGTTCTGATCATTCTATTGAAGATCATCCTTTAGCATTGTTTATTGATAGCCAAGATGAGAAAGCCATTTTTGAAAAGATAAAAGAAGAATCATTGGATCTACTCTCATATAATGAGAGGCTACAATTGTTTGTCAACGTTTCAAAATTTGAAAACATCGGAGCTGAAACTCTTAAGAAATGGGAAATATTTAAGAATCAAAATGCCAGCTATAGTCCATTGTCTTCAATGTTTGCATATACTTCCAATTGCCCAGTTTGGCTATTTGATCATATGATAAAACAAGAAGAGAGTAATGATTTTATAACTAAGTATCTTGTTGCATCGACAGATATTTATTCTAGTATTATCGAACCTTGTATAGATGATTTGATAGATATCACAGATATTTCTGAAATACATAAAACATTCCTGTCATATTGGAGACCAGGCTTTACAACATCCCTGTTTTCAAAAAGTAATATACCTACGGAAAGTCTACTTCACATTGTCGAACAAGCTGACTTGAATACTCAGGCAGCATATGCATCGAGCATAAAAGCCATGCCACTCTTAAGCACGTCTGAGTATAACAAAGAATCTTTCGAATATAGATGGATGAGGATGGCTTTATCCAACGATGTAGTTATTAGTCATGCACGTTCAATAGTAACAATTGATGGCAAAAGTTTGTCCGAATATAACCTTAAGGATGAATTCTCTATAAGAATAGGATCAAATATATATACTTTCTCGCTTTCCCAAATACTACCATCACATTCGTCGTCTTCCATACTGAGCAATGTAAGTTCAAAATTTTCTAGTATTGATGGATATGAAAAAAATCTTTGCTCAAAGAAAAGTAAATCCGACCGATGTCCGAAATCAGTTGTATAAGGAACTGAGTGCCTCAACTCAACTAATTACAGCAGAACAATTCTGTTTTCTTGTTGTGTATAGAAGGTGTTATGGCTACAATTATTTCGATAGTACGCTAAAATCATGCATTCGTGCAAATAATCAGGATCTTTTCATTAAAATACTTGAAAAGGGTATTTCACTAGATATCGCAGACATGTTAAGTCCTGTTATTGCCAATGGAGGAGTTCAATATCCTTTCACTAGATTAATTGGAACATATTTTGATAGTAATGAATTTACCTTACCTATAGAACAAGTTCCTCCGTTCATTGGAAGTTGGGCAAATACGCCAGAGAAGAAACAATTTTTGATTCAACTTGGATTGCATGACAACGAAAGTAAAGAGATACAACGATGAAAATCATTTAAGGAGGACAAATTAGAGAATGTATGGAATCTTAATGATACTAACATTATCAGATCCTTCTTTAATTGGGTTGCGAACTCTTTCCAGCTTCCAATAGAATCAGAAAATCAGGTAAGTATACTGACAAATCTCTACAAAACATTACGACTTACTGGCTCATATAATGAAGAAGATTTCAGTGAGGCAGCTGAATGGTCAAATCAGTTGTATTTAGATTGGAAACAGAATTCTAGAATATCGATATATATAATAGAAGGAGAACTCCCATATAGAGGAATTTATAATAACATCTATTTATTTAAAGGATACACTGGCGAATATACGTATTTCCCTAACTCTAGACACATATATATAACAGCAAACAGAGAACCTGCTTCTTCTTTAGCTGATGTTTATTCCAATTCCACGTTAAGATGTCCTTTCACCAAAGAGGACTGGGATAAGATATTTCTTGTTTCGGCAGATATTGTTCAAGAAAAGGATGAACGCATTGCTGAACTTGAAAGATTACTTGAAGAAGCCCGTAGAGATAACAGTTCAAACAATTATGATGATCCCGAAGTGGAAGGACACGGAAAGTATACTGAAAAAGACAATACTGACCAAGAAACCAGAAAACAAATTAATCTTGAAGCTAGATTTGCGGCCAAAGATTATTTGGATTGTTTGGATGATTATGATTGCTCTGAATGGGATCCAGAAGATAGTAGTCAAATAGTAGAAGGAGTTATTAAATATAAAGGTAAACCTATTACAGTTGCAATAACTAGTTCTCGTGGACGAAAATTGTATCTGCACCCTTGGGGCTTTACAGAAATAATGGAAGACCCTGACAACTTATTACTTAACTATGGATTTGACAAATGTATTCATTCCTTAAGATTCAAGGATATCTTTATGGATAATCCAGATGTCAATCTCATTATCGATACAGATGTTATAAGTCCAAAACTTATTGCTGATCTTTCTAATCAATTCAGGGGGTCAAAACATACTTGCTTTGTGATTGAAAATCCCAAATACTCTCAGTCAGATGCTATTCAATCTTTCGGTTTAAACGAGAAGAAGGAAGATGGGTACGTTGATTTAGGCTTTTCAGATGATGATATATTTAATTTTTAATAGGAATAGCTATGTATTATACAAGAGAAAACCATAAGCGCTTCTTAGACAAAGAGTTAATAGCAATTTCTGAATCATACTTGAATTTACTGAATACAAAAGCCATATCTTTGTTAGCAAGCAATGACGTGTATGTTACTCAATATGTAAAACTTGACTTGAAAAAAAACGATATAGGAGCAGACAGAAATGTTTTGGGCTCTGGCCAATTAATGCTTCGCTTCAAAAAAGACAAAGGAATTCCTCGAAAGAATGAATATTTTACAGCCGTTATCTTAGAGAAGGATATGTGCCTTCCTAAAAATTGGGGTGACACTACATGGGGAAAACTTCGTTCACACCAAGTAGAATTTTCAGAAGTCCATTGTGTGTGGCAAGGAAAAACCGATGATAACGGATTCCTATTGTGTGGATTTTCTGGTATTTCCTTAGAGATGTCCCAATATCTTATAGATAATCGACTAGAAGGTTGTGTTATCATTTTGGGACCCCAAGAGCCACCAATGGAATATTATCAGAACCTAATAACTGTTATCAGCAATACTTCACCAGATTATCCTGCAAAAGAAATATTAGATTTTGACAAAAGAAATATAGTATGGAATCCTGAGAGAATTAATTCTAATAGTTCTCAGGTTGACGAAATTGTTGCATTTCTCAACTCAAACAACGAATTGGTTTTTCAAGGACCTCCAGGTACTGGTAAAACGCACTTGATGGCTGCAATTGTCGCACGACTAATAATAGAGAACAAAAGTGTTCTTGTTACAGCATTGACAAATCGTGCTTTGATTGAATTAGCTCAAAAGGATTCTCTAAAAGAGTTTCTTATTCAGAAGAAAGTAAAGAAAACAAACGTATCTGCTGACGAACTCATTTCTTGCAAAAACATATGTCCAGTAGAAAGTAAACAGATAACTTGTATGCCTGGAAGTGTAACACTATCAACTTTCTACAATGCAAGTGGATGGGCAAAGATATGCTATGAAGAGCAGCCATTCGATTATGTAATAATGGATGAAGCAAGCCAAGCCTTATTTGGAATGATTGCCGCTTGCAAAAATCTAGGAAAAAGAATCATTTGGATTGGTGACCAAAACCAGATGCAGCCAATTATCCTATTAAGTGAGGAAACTCTGGTTAGGAATGATTACGGAATGTTGGCCAATGGTTTTCAAACTCTGTGTGACAACTTTGACTTTAAGTCATATATCCTCACAGAGTCACATCGCTTATTACCAAACGCCGCATCATTAATAAGCCTCTTTTACCATACCCCTATCAAGTCCGTTGCTGATTTTGAGTACAAGATTGATGTCAACAAGTTAACATTTGCCCCACAGAATGGAGGTTGTTCTCTGATACTTACAGAAATGCCTATCGGGGAAAAGGCTGATCGTTCTTGTTGTTCATATGCAATTGATATAATAGCTGAGATTCTAAGTTGTCATCCAAAAATCAACATTTCAGTTCTATCGAAATTTCGTGCAACAGTTAGAATGTTACAAAATTGTTTTGTGAGTAGATTCGGTGGTCTTAACAACATACTTATAGATACAGTTGAAAGAGTTCAGGGTATGACGTGTGATATATGTCTATATTACATACCCAATACTATGATGAGTATGTCATTAGAGAAATCTCTATTTAATGTAGCTACTAGCCGAGCAAAACAACTGACAATTATTGTTTCTGACAAATCTATTTTGAACACTACCTGCGACAGAACTGTAGCAAAATATTTACAAAAAGTATCTATGGGTGATTTCACTCCAGTTCTTTCTCAAAATAGTGATTGTACAGAAAAATCTATCGAAGCAGGAGAAATCAATCTTAAGATAAAAGGTAAAATTGACTTGTCACAGTTTGAGACACCAAAACAGAAATCTGTAAGGTCTGATAGTAAGAAGAATATATATATCATTGACACTAATGTATTTGTTAATTATCCTGATATTATTTCTAAGATAGACTCAAAGTATTCTGTCGTATTATCAGCAAAGGTAATTGATGAACTAGATAAACTTAAAATTACACTTGATAGTGATGACAAACGTAATGTAGAGAAAGCATTACGTAATATCAACAAGTCTTTAGATCGTCCTAACGTATCTATGGAATTATCTGACTCATCATTATTGCCAAATGACTTTAACAAAAAATCGCCTGACAATAATATTCTTTCTGTTGCTCTTAAGTTTAAAGATAATAATCCAATTTTACTTACTTCTGACAATGGATTACAAGTAAAAGCAAAGGGGTTAAAAATTGCTACTCTCTCTCTTAAAGAATTTCTTAAACGATAATATGCCAATAGTAATAAACTAAAGTTTCCCACCCTAATAAATAGATAGAAAAATAACAGTTTGTCGAATTTTCTTTGTAAATTAGTAATTGCAAAACAGCTGATTTCAAAGACAAAACAACAAAACTGTTATGGAAGCAAAAATAGAGAAAATAAGCGAGTTATCCAAACTTTTGAATGTTAAAACTCGAATGAGTGATAATTTATTTCACCTTTTTGGCAAGTTTGGCATTGGTCACTTGTTATCTCGTCTGTCATTGGAGAAACACGACGGGGTTTCAGCTTCAGAATTAATCCTTTCTCTTTGCCTCTTCCGCATTGTGGGTGAAAGTATTCACAGTATATGCAAGCATAAGATATATGAGCTTTCAAATCATGGTAAAAACTGTTTTTATCGGATGATGATTCGCCCGCAGATGGATTGGAGACGTTTGATGAACCACTTTGCACTGCGTTATATATGCCTTTCACGTAAGTATAGCGAAGCACCTCAATCCAATACCACTACATGTTTCATTATAGATGACACCGTGCTTGAGAAGAGTGGCGTGAGGATGGAGGGTATCAGTCGTGTTTTTGACCATGTAAAAGGTAGGTGCGTATTGGGCTACAAACTGCTACTTTGTGCATTCTTTGACGGCAAGACAATCATACCCTTTGATTTTTCACTGCATCAGGAAAAAGGGAAACAAGGCGACTGCGGGCTGACAAAACAGCAACGTAGAAAAGCGTATCATACCAAAAGGAATACCAGCAACCCCGATTATAAGCGCTTTCAAGATTGTAAGATGTCTAAGATGGAAGTTGCCATGGATATGCTTCGCCGTGGATGGAAGATGGGCTTGCATGCGAAGTATGTGATTACCGATAGTTGGTTCACCTGCGAGCAACTTATG
>QWCI01000658.1_pt1:12500-17441 | contig 17441 bp, 16 predicted proteins | sample 1972541 | NCBI WGS metagenome assembly QWCI01 (sample SAMN09866712, study PRJNA288562) | Human oral metagenome isolate term3_saliva, whole genome shotgun sequencing... | isolation source: mouth | host: Homo sapiens | place: USA: California | reverse complement strand
CGACGTCCGAAGAACGCTCGACCGAAGGAATGAGTCACAAGTAAGATTTGGATCCCCAACGACAAAGGAACGAGCATTTTCGGGGACTAGCCCGCTTCCTATTACTCAAGAGGGCAATTGTCCGGTCCGGTTCTTTCTTGAATGGAGGAGTATGAGGAAGGCCGGCTTTCTATATGAAGATTCAAACAAAAAGGAAAAGGGTAAAACCATATCTTACTGAATAATCTGACTGAATGAGGAAGAGCTCTTTATGTGGTCTCACTTTACCACCATCTGAAATGCGCGAAACTTCGATTGGTGGAAGCCAGTCCATGAAGATTATCCCTTTTCTTACGTGCAATTCCCCTTTTTCGGTAAGCATCCAGTATCTCAGCAAATGAACATTTCTCTAAGCTTATCCTGTAGCTTATACGTCGTTTGAAAGCTGCTTCAAGGATCCAACGAATAGCTAAGGTTTGTTGACGATCCCTGGCTACAATCCCAGGGACATCATAAATAGTACCTGCTACTCCTACTTTTTCCACTTCGCATATGGGCTTAATCTTATCTACGGCGTCAACCATCAGTTTGATTACATCGCGTTCAGTTCGAGCTGGGCGATGAAAAGTTTGATAAAAAATAGTACGAACTCTCGTTCTTTTACCTTCTTTCATGCGAAAGTTGACCAACTTCTTGATCAATTGTTTTTGCTCACCATCCAAGCCCCCCATATAGCTGAGAATTTCCGAGCAATTGGAAGCCGCTTTCGATGACGAGGCCGATAAATTGATATTACGCGATCGTTACTGTCCATCTTTTTCAGCCAACTCCCCTGTTTCCATCTTTCCTTTGACCAAGGGGTCCTCGAACCAAGCAGTCTGGCCTCCACCTAGGCCTAGAAGACATAGTTTATTAGATCCAGAAACTCAAAAATATCCTGGCATAACCAACTATTTGGGCCATGTAACATCACATCATAATATGAATCCGTGAGAAAGCCTGGCATGTGAATCGCCTCGTCCCCAATCACTGTCCGAACAAGGTCAGGCATGTTCCATTCTGGGGGTAATTGCTTAATTAAAAGCTCTCCCCACCCACTCTGTGTATTCATCACAGAGTCTATCAAATATCCGCTCACACTCAGGTGGAGCGCTTTGCGCGTCCGACCTAGTTGAAGAGGTACTTGACGAGAAAGACAGACTATTACTATCATTTATCATAAAATCGAAATCACTGGGCGTTGGATTCCCATAGAGTACAAGCGAATTTATCTTCATGACAGACCACTTTGCTTTGTTCTTGCTCCCCCCAAAAAAAGAGAGACTTGTCGGAAATCACCGGTTGGGTTTGTCCAACCAAGAAAGACATGGGATTGTTTGGGCGTAACATTCTTTTGCTTATCTTACGATATTTCTACTCAGCTTGAAAAGAAACCTCAAGCCGATAAGAGCTCTTCATCATGTTCGAGAATTTCGAAAGAAGAACTGAGAGTGATTGACCTCTCACTCACGGCACACATGCTATATGTGTGATGCCGACACCTAAGAGACTTTGACTCCTCCCTTCGATAAGCTGTCCAACTAAGGGGAAGCATATTGACCTCAATACTCACTCTCCAGTCCACATCTTTTACATATACATATACGAAATTACTTCGTCCTTTTTGCTTAGCTTGTTTTGGAGATAGATGTAAAGTGAAGAACTAAAAGAAAGCAAAAGCCTAACTAACATAAAAAGAAATTGTTAGAGTGAAATGAATGTGCCGCTTTTTCTTGGTATACCCACTTTTGGCTTTCCATTCGAGAAACTAATGGCTGATGCTTTTAGCCGAAGGTTTTCTTTTATTAGGAAGACTGTAACTGCATTTGATCTCGGCCGTTGCATTCAGGGCAAGAAAGCTTTGACGCTTACTTGACCCGATTCAGGAACCTAAGTATCCATTTTAAGGATACAATTCCAGAGGACAGGCTCATTGCAACCTGTATAAACGGGTTGCGGTTTTGGCTTCAGACCTATTTGATCTCGGCCGGCCTCCCGGAAGCGAATGATCTGATATTTCACCCGGGCGGCATCGGAAGCAAGTGATCAAATTGGAATTCCTGTTCTTCCGATCCAATGCCATCAACGGGAGCTGAACTAAACCTGTCCTCATCCACCCTTGTAGAAGCCCTTCCCTCTGCCCGGGTAGAACATTGATTTACAGCTTTTTTATGTCGACTGTGAAGAGCAGAAAGAGCCTTTTATAGCTTCAAAGATAAGACTTGGGATTATTGAATGAAGGAATGAAGGATATTAAACCCCATTCTTATTCCCACCCAACCCGAGCAAGCAACCCGGTTCTACGTCCCTTTTTGAGAATAATCACCAAAGCCCCGACCTCATTCATTAGTGTTGATTAGAAGAGGGCCTAATAACCATACGACCGACGGGTCGTAATACAACCAACCCTTGAATTCAATATGAAGGGTGCCAGTTCCGGCTTGCTCCGCACAGGCTACACGATTCCAGGGAAGGTGAAGAGACGGCTACGAAGGGACCAAGCCCAAGCTGATCCCCATTGCCATCTTCTTTTGCATCTGTTGAATCCGCTTTCCCAGTTGGTAGTCGGCGGGAGGTGGAGATTAGTTCGTTGCTTCAGGAGAACAAATAGGTGGGGCACCTAGGTTCTTCGGATGGATAGGGAAATCTAAACCTTGAGTCAGCGCAGGTGACGTCTAGCTTCCAAGCATGGGATATCCAGGAGGGGATGACAGAGAATTTGATTTCAACATGGGTGGAGGCAGCCATATTCTAGAAAGATTTATGACCGATGGATCTGGTACTGGATAATTGATTCATTGTTTCGCCCCTCCCGGTCGGTGTCAAGCAGATGGCACTTCGGAAGATGGATTCCAATAGCTTGGTCTCCTTCTCAAGCTTCCACCCACGTTCTTCACTTCTTTCCATCGGCCCACAGGGAGAGGAATCAGGGGCTTACTACCCGCACATTGGACCTGGGAGCGGAATGAAGAGATTTGGATTATAAGTGGGATGGCATAGGATTGAACCTAGAGTATGAAGATGCAGGGGGAGATGGCCACAGATGCCCAGATACTGGTACTGGTGAAGAGAAGACAAGTTGTAGAGTTCCGGTGAAGGAGGAAGAGCTTTAGTAACGAGATTTGGAAATAGATTGATAGATTGATAGTTGGCTGGTACCTCCCTCGCCTCTGGTGGTGCAATAGAAGATGGTGGAGCCTCGTTCAATGCTGCTTAGCCGCTACTGGCCAACTTGCTTCCATATCAAGTTCTGGTCCATTGTTTGCTCGAACTCCCTACCAATGGGGAATAGGAGCTAGCATCTGATCACCTTGGTTCCGCTTGGCACTGAAATGATATTAGTCGGTCATTGCCTCGGATTCGGTCCACTTCCTTATTATACGGAGTCACTTCCATCGCTAGCTTCCATTGACTTCGAACCTTCCCTGGCACCGGAGATAGAAGAAGATGGCTTCTCGGGCATCCCTGTTCCATCGGTTATCTGTTGGGCTTGGGATGCTTCCATCGTGTATACTTGCAATAAAAGGACTCGAATAAGAGCTGTGGGCATAGCAGCTTCAACCGAATTGTCCTCCTCTTCTTCGACCAACCTATAATGAGATTTTCAACCCCCTGCCTATGATTTATGAATCAAGAAGTCCTGCCTTCGGCTATTCCTTCTATCCCTCCCGGCCGGAAACATCTCGTAGATAAAGTGAGTTCCCGATATCGGAAATTCTTATTATTCGATCCCCCACTCGAGCTATGTTGGACGGTCTATTACCCGCCCAACCCATAGCTCGAGCTGGATTCAGACATCAAGGCCGGGAAGAAGCAAGGGTGTATACCTTACATACATAATACCTAATTTTACACTGATCCTTTTTCATAAGGTGGACCTTATTCGAAATTTCCACCCACCCAATCCTAATGCAGTAGCTCACCGAAGGTAGGCCCTCACCAATAGCAAGGGTAGCCTGGGAACAGCATAAGTAGTTTCCTAAGCACCACCAGCGTGGTAAATGGCAGAGGCCACAGGAGGAAAGGATTTTTTACCAATTGATATAGTTTATCTTGATCCATCAGTCGAAGAACCAGTTTCCCTTCGCTCAGTACCATACGCACCACCAATAGTATCAGCAGCATCTGTAGCTAAGATATAAGTATACCTAGTCTAGTATAAGATCCAGTAGTTCCAGCTTATCTACCAAGAGCTAAGGTATCTATCGGTAACACCAAGAACAAAGGCAGGAACATAGGCATAAGCAAAGCCATAAGTATAGGTACCTAGTAGAGGATTAACTACTCAATTAAAATAAAAGAAAAGAAAATAGAAATTAATAAATAGAAATAAAGGGTGGTCGAAGATCAGGTGGAGAAATCAAAGCCCTTCTTTTTCCTCCCACCCTGGCGCTTGCTTTGTCTCTGCCTATGCTCTAGCTACCTACTATGCTCCAGCTGCTGCCATCTTTGCTCCAACCTTTACCTCCGTGGGATCCACTGGCATTGGTTCTCGAACTGCAACTGGAAATTGAACATTTAAGTCTGCCTTTGCCGCAGGCTCTGCTGCGAGCTCCGGTACTTGAATTGGCTCGGATGTTGGAACAAGCTTTTGAGCTCCAACTGAATCTAAGTAAACGAGGACAACTGGGTATGCAACCAACTCTCGTTGGTTCTGAATCAACGGGTGAACCCGCTACCTCCACCTTTGCTTCTGGCTTTAATGCATGCTCTCTCACGCAGATGGACTAAATATCGATCTGCGCCTAGATACCTTGCCACTGAATCCGCTGCTGGAACTTAGTCAGCTACATCTTGAACCGCTGCTACCTTCCTTTCCGCTGCTTTCTCTGCTGGTGGTTCCGGATCAACCTCAATTGGTGCTTCTCACTTTTATGCTGTGGGGTAAGCTGCTCCTGCAGGCACGGGATCTTCTATTGATAT
>QWCI01000658.1_pt1:5000-7500 | contig 17441 bp, 16 predicted proteins | sample 1972541 | NCBI WGS metagenome assembly QWCI01 (sample SAMN09866712, study PRJNA288562) | Human oral metagenome isolate term3_saliva, whole genome shotgun sequencing... | isolation source: mouth | host: Homo sapiens | place: USA: California | reverse complement strand
AGCCTCGCTCTTCTAATAATAAAGAGCAGCCTGCATCTTTATCATCTTATAGTAACGACCAGTTGCCTACGGATTCTCCTTCATCCTCTATCGCAGCAGAGCCATTTCCATCTCTGCGCTTGAATGGTTCTCCCCGGCCCTGCTCTATCAGCAGGCCCTTCCTTTTGCAACCAGTGGCATCGCATCTCGCATATCAAGTTCCTCTATCGATAACGTCGTAATATAGCCCAAGACAGAGAACATGGTCGGTAGGTAATTCATCTTCGTTTGGATAGCAGTACGGTACACGCATCAAGATATGATCTTTGCTTTTCCATCCCAGGCATTCAAAAGAGGCAAAGGGAGAGTCCAAAGCACTCTGTAGATAAAGATCGAGAGCCTGTGGACCGGGGTTGAACCATATCCTTTTTCTTTTGATCGAGAGTGCCTAGAAGTTAACCGAAAATGTTGTGTGGAAAACTTCCCTGATGCTGTGAGGCGGAGATAGCTGCACTTCTTAGGAAAAAGCCTGAGAAGATATAGAGAATTTACCGGGAGAAAAGAGTCAGCAACAACAAGAAATTCTTCTTGCCCTCCTACTAGACCACTTTCCTAATTGCCCATTGAACTGGTGGAATACATCGCACCTTTGCTCACTCCATGCTCGTATTCGTTTCTTGCAACAGCCCCTTTCTTTCTATTCCATCTTACTGCAGGGAACTGGCCTCACAGAGCATCATAGTCAGCACGATAGCCCCAAACATAGTAGCCACGATAGCTTTGGTTATTACATATAAAAGGAGAACGTGCCCATTCATGCGGAGGATCTACCGGGAGTTTCGACTCCCCTCCCTAATGGATTTAGATTATAGGGCAGGAGCCAGTGTTGGCTTGTGCGAAGTCGACAGGGGTGGTTGATAAACACGTTTTATTGGGATGGGGCAGCAGGCCATGTCTGAGGAATTTCCAGTCTTGCAGAAGACGTCGTTCATTACCTTATCAGATAGAGAGGGGTTCCAAACCTCTTCCTGACGGAAAGACCACTATTGAGGGAATTCAGATTGGTATCGATTCTGAGAAGACTTTTGCCCCCCCCTACTTAAGAATCCAAAGGTGACTTTTGTACGGGCTCTGATTGCAGTTGCCACAGTGATAAAGTAGCCTTCGTTCCAGTGAGATGTGGGGAATGCTTTTCTGAATGGAAAACTACATGAGGAGGTTTACATGCCACCTTCGCCAGGGTGATCAGTTTCTTCACATCTAGTTAGTCGACTCAGGAAGGCGTTGTATGGACTAAAACAAGCAAACTCCGGCTCGAAAGCAAGAAGCAAGGTTGGTCGTAGATAAATTTATCATTTGGTTCATTCCCGTCCTCCTTTCTTTAGGAGGTCAAAGATTCAGTCCTTTCTCTTATAGCATTACTAGGAGTTAGCCTTCTTGCTCTTGGATTTCTCCCCTATATTCAATAGTAAGGATTCCAAACTATTGAATTACAATACCTAACATCTGCATCGTCAATGCATATCTAGGGGAATCAGTTGCCGTTGTTCTTTTGAAGGTTATACCGGACGATTCTAGTAATGGTAATGTTAATATCATTCTATCATCCTGTTGCACTATATCAAGATAGGACACCTAAGAATAGATTCGATCTTGCTGCTAGGCGCATGAAGCTATGATAGAGAATGTCTTTCCTTTAGGACTTCCCTTGATCTTCCTTAAGTCCCTTTCAGTTCTCTAAGGTTCTTCCCTCGTCCTGTTGTTCTGAATCCTCCCTTCAGTTGGCGAACTTGACAGTTGAGTCTTATTTTGACTCCCCTGCCGTTCTTTCGCGCTAAAGCAAGAGAATTAGGAGTTCGCGGCTTCTTTCTTCCCTTGATTTAGAGCTAGGAAGCCAACCTGAATCCAATTAGCATCCAACATAACAATGAAATTGGAGGAGATTCTGTTGCCGCTGCTGCTTATCCGGTGTTAGTTCTTGATTTCCAGACTCTCCTCTATCGTACTATCAATCTATCTACCTCTTACATAGTCCTCTGCTTTCTAACAATATGGAATGCATTAGAATCTTTTAGATCTAGCACTCTCTTTCCTGTAGGAAGAGGTCCCCCTTAATGCCCTGTTAGTTCTCTAAGGCGAGTGAAAGCAGTCTGATATAGTAATAAAAACCTGTAAGCACTTTATAAAAGAAGCTCTCTAGTCCTCCTTAGGTTGGTCTACGATCAGCTGGGAAGGTGCGGATTTTCGCTATTCCCAACGGCCTTAAACAGGCTTTATTGCGGCCTGCTCATGATTGGTGTATGGAGGTTCTTAAGCTCATCCCTATGGATGGGACTTTTCATCTGCACAAAGCCTCTGGAGCGATTACGTCGTATTGCGTATTGATAAATTGTTTAGTTACGATTTATCTTCTGCGACCGATCGCTTCCCGCTTAATGTGCAGAGTCTCATAGTGAAATGTATATGGAATTATGAAGTCGCAATGGCCTGGGTTGTTTCTGGTCTTGGGACAAATGTCTTT
>QWCI01000424.1_pt1 | contig 17475 bp, 19 predicted proteins | sample 1972541 | NCBI WGS metagenome assembly QWCI01 (sample SAMN09866712, study PRJNA288562) | Human oral metagenome isolate term3_saliva, whole genome shotgun sequencing... | isolation source: mouth | host: Homo sapiens | place: USA: California | reverse complement strand
ATTGCAGCGGCTTTTGAGCAAGCAAAATCAGAAAATGGTGTGTTAGTGTTAGATGAAGTCGATAGTTTCCTGTTCTCACGTGATAATGCACAACGAAGCTGGGAGCGTTCGCAGGTGAATGAAATGCTCACCCAAATTGAGCGGTTTGAAGGTTTATTGATTGTTTCTACAAACTTAATAGATATTCTTGATCCAGCTGCATTACGCCGTTTTGATCTTAAATTGAAATTTGATTATCTTAGTGCAACTCAGCGACAAGATTTCGCCAAAAATCAGGCAAAATGTTTAGGCTTGGGTGAGCTCAATGAAGGAGATTTACATTTTATTGAGCGGTTGAGTTTGCTTACGCCAAGAGATTTTGCGGCGGTTGCTCGCCGTCATAAATTTACGCCGTTTGAAGAACCAAAAAGCTGGCTCAATGCACTACAAGAAGAGTGCGAAATCAAACCGCAGTATAATCAGACAAGAAGAATTGGGTTTTAGACTGATTATCAACTAAAACCAATCAGAAAACGAGTAATAAAAACGGAGAAAACTATGACAAAACCAATTTGCGTCGTGTTAACTGGTGCAGGTATTAGTGCCGAAAGTGGAATTCCGACTTTCCGTGCGGAAGATGGATTGTGGGCAGGGCATAAAATCGAGGAAGTTTGCACGCCTGAAGCCTTGAAGAAAAACCGTGCGAAAGTGTTGGAATTTTATAACGAACGCCGCCGTAATGCACAAGCCGCACAGCCGAATGCAGCACATTTGGCGTTGGTAGAGCTAGAAAAAGCTTACGAAGTGCATATTATCACACAAAACGTGGACGATTTGCACGAGCGGGCAGGGAGCACTAATGTGTTGCATTTGCACGGCGAATTGAACAAAGCTCGTAGCAGCTTCAATACCGATTACATCGTGTTATGTTTAGGCGATCAGCAACTGGACGACAAAGATAATCACGGACACCCAATGCGCCCGCATATCGTCTTTTTCGGCGAAAACGTACCAATGTTACCGAAAGCGGAAAAGTTGGTAAAAAAGGCAGATATTGTGATCGTAATCGGCACATCGTTGCGGGTTTACCCAGCCAATGGTTTAGTAAATGAAGCCCCTTATGGCTCGCTAGTTTATCTAGTTGATCCGAATCCAAATACGGGCTTCGTCCGCCGTCGGGTGACTGCCATTAAAGAAAAAGCAGGGGAGGGGGTGCCGAAGGTGGTGAAGGTGTTGTTGGATAGGGCAATGCCTAAAAACGAATAAGAGCGGTAAAAAATAAATTCAATTTACAAATAGCGACAGAGATGTCGCTATTTTTTTTATTTGAAATTATAGCGACGTAATTTGTCGCTTTAATTGCCATAATTTCTTCGTAAATTAAGACAGCCACAAACGCTTGCGTTTGAACGTTGCTTTAGCAACGGCACGAAGTGTGAGCGAAGCAAATAAATTTTCCCTCCCCCTCTTTGCTAAAGAGGGATTAGAGCGAGGGAAATTTGAATTTTCGTTGTTTAATTCTATGTCGTTATATTGCTCAAATAAGCAATAAGCCAGCCGTCATTAATTTATTAAAGAATCTTCTATTTATCAAAGAGGACGAAGGGAGATTTGGCAGAATAAAAAACGAAGAAATTACCTCTTACATCACTCAAAAACCAATAATAAACGGGAGGCAAGATCCACTTTTAGATGAAGCTAAAGAATTCATTTTAGAAACTAAACAAACATCAATTTCCGCTTTGCAACGCCATTTACGAATCGGTTTTATGCGTACCACAAGAATGATAGAACAGCTGGCGAAAGAAGGCTTTGTTTCTAAAGCGGATAAATATTTAAAACGAGAAATATTAGGAGATAAATGATGGCAAGATCACTTTTACATCAAATGGTTTTGAAATATTTTGTTTATTCTGGTTTAGCTGAAGAATATCAATTAAATATTATCTATTATAAAGATTATATTGAAATGAATTCGCCATTATGGGATAAACATTTAACACTTTGTTTTTCTAAATATAGGGAGTATTGGTGTATTAATATGCCTTTTGAAAAAGAGGGGGAAATTATTGATTTTATGTTTGATATTGATAGTTCCGTTGCTTATTGTGAAAAAGGTTATTATTGCCGGTTATGTGAAGATAAAAAATATTTTAATTCCGTAGAAGAATTAATTTACGATGAATTATTTAAACCCATTATTCAAGATCTAACCAAAGGAGAATATGAAAATAAAGTTATCTTTGGTGATGGTTGGGCACAATTTGTGAAAGAGGAATAAAGATGAAAAACGATCTTAATTATGCCGTAGAATTAATTCAAAAAGCCGACGGCATCTTAATTACCGCAGGGGCGGGCATGAGCGTGGATTCTGGCTTGCCGGATTTCCGTAGCGTGGGCGGATTTTGGAATGCTTACCCAATGTTTCGCGAGCATAATATTAACTTTGAAGATATTGCCACGCCGCTTGCTTACCAGCGAAATCCCGATCTTGCCTACTGGTTCTATGGGCATCGGCTGATGCAATATCGCAATGTGGTGCCGCACGAAGGGTATCGAATTTTAAAACGTTGGGCAGAGGCAAAACCGCACGGCTATTTTGTCTTTACCAGCAATGTGGATGGGCATTTTCAAAAGGCAGGGTTTGAGGAAAGCCATGTGTATGAAGTTCACGGCACATTGGAACGTCAGCAATGTATTGAAAATTGCCGTGGATTAAGCTGGCAAGCGGTCGATTTTCATCCTGAAATAGACAATGAAAAATTGCATCTTACTAGTGAAAAAACCACGTTGCCCTTATTGTGGCGGTTTGGCGCGTCAAAACGTGTTGATGTTTGATGATTGGACGTATTCCAGCAATTATCAAGATTTCAAAAAATTGCGACTCGATGCCTGGTTGAAAGAGGTCAAAAATCTGGTGGTGATTGAACTGGGGGCAGGCAAAGCGATTCCAACGGTGCGATATTTTTCAGAGCGCACGGCAAAAATGAAAAAAGGCGGTTTTATTCGCATCAATCCGCAAGATGCAGGTGTGCCGAAAATGCATTTTTTAAGCTTAGAAATGACCGCACTTGCAGCATTAAAAGAGATTGATGAATTACTTTAATAATAAAAGAGCGGTGGAAAAATGGAAAAATTTTGCGAAATCAGTTTTTGCCAGTGGGCGGGTAAAAATTTAGAAAATTTGTAATTTTACTCGAGAAATTAACCGCTTGTGGGTATCTCATTTTTTAAAAATTTGATTAAATTTTAACTGCTAAGAATTTCTTATAAGTTCAAAACAGGCAAAATGCTGATTGTGTGGGATCCTGTATTTATTGGAACAATCCGGAAATTCCGGATTGTTGCCATATGATATTTATTAACTTGTAAATATTTCTTACAAGTTAAAATGGATAACGTTTCAACTCCCGAAGATTTCTCGGCTGTTCAATGAATCCATACGACACCATTTGTCGCTACCCCCCTTATTCTATTCACATCAAGAAAACAACACGAGGTATTTATGAAAAAGATCCTTTATTTAGATATGGACAATGTATTGGTGGATTTTCCGTCTGGTATTGCTCAATTAGATGAACAAACTTTGCAAGAATATGCAGGGCGTTATGATGAGGTGGAGGGGATTTTTGCCTTGATGAAGCCGATGGAAGGGGCGTTGGAAGCGGTAGATGTATTAGCGAAAAAATACGATCTCTATGTGCTTTCCACTTCGCCTTGGGATAATCCTTCGGCGTGGCGAGATAAATTGGAGTGGATTCAGCGTTATTTTGGTAAAGATGCCTCTTCGCCACTTTATAAGCGGTTGATTTTATCTCATCACAAAAATTTGAATGCGAGAGATTATTTGGTGGATGATCGCTTGAAAAATGGCGCTGATAAATTTAGCGGTGAACATATCCATTTTGGTACGGATCGTTTCCCTGATTGGGCTGCGGTGGTGGCATATTTGATGGAGAAAAGTGATGAGTAATGGTTATTATATTTATGTGTTGATTGACCCGAGAAATAATCAAATTCTTTCTATTGATAAAGGCATTGGCAATAATTCGCCTGTTTTTTGGTTGAATGAAAGAAAGCGTAATCAGAAACTGCTTCCAATGCTTTTATTTGAATATCCTGAATGTCAAAATTTAGTTAAGCAAGGTGTTTTTCCAGATTATTTTATTTTGAACAGGGATTGTCTGAAGACGAAGCGAATCTATTAGTTGAAAGCTCAAAAGATATTTTATATTTAATGGGGATTGATAAAGTTAATTTATCACGTTCAACTATTGGTGTGCAGTCAATGTGTAAAATATATCAGCATTACGAAGGATGTAAATTAGAAACTGATTTACCCGTTGTGTTAATTAATTTAGATAAAGTATTCCATCATATTACCAAAAATCAATCTAAAATGAGCCAAGAACGGTTTGAAAAATTAGTCTTTTCTTATGTAAGAAAATGGTGGAAATTTGGCGATAAAAAAGGGAATGCGAAATATGCTGTTGCTGTTTATCGTGGTTGGACAATTGCTGCTTACCGAATTGATCGCTGGATTGCGCCTAAACATCAGAAGTTCAATAAACGTTGGAAATTTAAAGGTGAAATTATACAAAAAGGCAATCACATTCATCGAAAATTAGTCAATAAAATAACCTATGCAAATAAAGAAAATTATCGTACTCCGCAGAATCCAATCAGTTATCGAAATTGCACAAAAGTAAGTAGTGATTTTATTTTTCGCTATAACAAAGGTATTGAGTCTGCCTTAATTTATCCTAAGAATGAACAAGCATTGAATGTATTGTCACTGTTTGCTGATAAATATAAGTGGAAAGTCTACCAAATCAATGCTGTTTATTTTGAAAGAGAAAATGAGCAAGAGTATTATGCTTGCTATTTAGTGCAGAATCAGTACAATCAATCTGATTTTAGCCAAAATATGGATATAATCAGAAAATATTTATTAATGCCATTTAAATATCCATTAAATATACAAGAACAAGTTGCTCATTTCTTTAATTGTGTAAGTAATAAGCCGTTTCAATATATCTCAGCCTGTTATGAAGCTCATTTATATAAAGCAGGTAATATTTCGGGAATGTGGTGTCGTGATATGCGAATTAAAGAGATTGTCAAACGGTTAGAAATGGGAAAAAATTTGCAAGATATTGATGAGTAGATTTTATCGGAGAAAAATAATGAAAACTCGAATTATTGGTATAGGGAAAATAGGACGTGATTTGTTTTCTAATTTAAAATTAGAAAGTATTAATGCAGATTGTGTTTTATTAGGAATAACCTCAAATGAATTAACGCATTCTTATTGTCGTACACATTTAATAAAATATGAAAATAATCCTACAGAAGGGCAATTCCCAACCATTAGGCTCTTAGAAAGTACACATAAATTTCTTGATAGTTTTTCTTCAGCAGAGCAATTGATTATTGTATCAGGCTTAATGATTCATCATTCACAATTTATTCCTGTGATTACAGAGAAATTAAAAGAAAATCATAGAAAAATTATTCTGTTATTAGTCGAGCCTTATAAATCTACCGAAAATGATAGAAAAGCTTATCAAGCTAATATTTTATTTTTCTTAAAAGATTTTTGTAATGAGCAACATTTGTTTTGTTATGATGATGTGTTACTTGAGAATGATCTTTCTTTAGCCGTAAATCAATTAGAAATGGATATTAAAGAGAGCATTTTGGAGTATTTAAGGTAAAAACAAAGCCACCTTTCGGTGGCTTTTTAGCATATTTATTAACGCAAAAATGCGGGGATATTTTTCTCATATTCTGCGATTTTATCTTCGTGCTGAAGAGTTAAACCGATATTGTCTAAGCCTTCGAGCAAGCAGTGGCGACGGAATTCATCGAGCTCAAAGTGGTAAACTTTATCGCCAGTAGTCACGGTCATTGCTTCTAAATCCACATCAATTTGTTTGCCTTCATTTGCCCATACCCATTGGAAAATCTCTTCTACTTCTTCTTCGCTTAAGCGAATCGGTAGCATATGGTTATTCAAGCTATTGTTATAGAAAATATCTGCAAAACTTGGTGCAATCATTACTTTAAAACCGTAATCTGCTAACGCCCAAGGTGCGTGCTCACGTGATGAGCCGCAACCTAAATTTTTACGTGCAAGTAAGATTTTTGCACCTTGATATTGCGGATAGTTCAACACAAAATCTGGATTTGGCTTTGTGCCTTCTGCATCTAAATAACGCCATTCATGGAAAAGATGTTTCCCAAAGCCCACTCGGGTAATGGCTTGTAAGAATTGTTTTGGGATGATTGCATCGGTATCCACATTTGCTGCATCAAGAGGCACGACTAAGCCTGAAAGTTGTTTAAAACCTGCCATTATTTTATCCTTATTAATTTAATGCCACTTGGCGAATATCTACAAATTTACCGAACATTGCCGCGGCTGCTGCCATTGCTGGGCTTACTAAGTGCGTGCGACCATTACGACCTTGACGACCTTCGAAGTTACGGTTAGAGGTTGAAGCACAACGCTCCCACTCACCTAAGCGGTCATCATTCATTCCTAAGCACATCGAGCAACCTGGATTACGCCATTCTGCACCTGCTTCGATAAAGATTTTGTCTAACCCCTCTTTTTCTGCTTGCTCTTTTACTAAGCCTGAACCTGGCACAACAAGCACACGTTTGACATTATCCGCTTTTTTACGTCCTTTCATTACTGCTGCTGCTGCACGTAAATCTTCAATACGAGAGTTAGTGCAAGAGCCGATAAACACTTGATCGACAGGGATTTCTTTGAGATCGGTATTTGGCTCAAGCCCGATATAGGCTAGCGCTTTTTCTGCAGAGGCTTTAGTGACAGGATCTGCCATCTCTTCAGGATTTGGCACAACCTGGTCGATACCAATTACTTGACCAGGGTTTGTCCCCCAAGTTACTTGTGGAGCGATGTCTTTTGCTTCTAACACAACAACAGTGTCAAATTGTGCATCGTCATCTGATTTTAAGGTTTTCCAATATTCAACTGCATCATCCCAATCTTTGCCTTGTGGTGCGTGTGGACGATTTTTTAAGTATGCGAACGTGGTTTCATCTGGCGCGATCAAACCTGCTTTAGCACCCAATTCGATTGCCATATTACATACCGTCATTCGACCTTCCATTGATAGATCGCGAATCGCTTCACCGCAGAACTCAACCACGTGACCTGTACCGCCCGCCATCGTGGTTTTACCGATAATCGCAAGCACAATATCTTTTGCCGTAATGCCTGGGTTTACTTTACCACGTACTTCAATTTTCATACTTTTCGCACGGGCTTGTTTTAAGGTTTGAGTGGCTAACACGTGCTCCACTTCAGAGGTACCAATACCGAACGCCAATGCTCCAAATGCCCCGTGAGTTGCAGTGTGAGAGTCGCCACACACAATCGTCATCCCTGGAAGGGTTAAGCCTTGCTCTGGTCCCATTACATGCACGATACCTTGTTCTTTTGTGCTCATATCGAACAATTGAATGCCTGTTGTTTTCGTGTTTTTTGCCAGTTCCAGAACTTGGATCTTCGCCTGACCTTCAAGTTTGTTTACATCACGTACTTGGGTAGAAATACTGTGATCCATCGTTCCAAATGTTTTGCCTACTTGGCGAACTTGACGCCCAGCTACGCGTAAGCCATCAAATGCCTGCGGACTGGTTACTTCGTGAATAAGATGACGGTTGATATAAAGAATCGGCGTTTCGCCTTCGGCTTCATAAACAACGTGTGCATCGAAAAGTTTTTCGTATAGTGTTTTTGCCATAATAAATTCCAACTCAAAATAAAATCGAAGAGAGCGATTGCAAAAATTTCGCTTTTTTAACCGCTTGTCTGAAAACGCTTTAACTATAACGGTTCGATAAATGAAAGTAAAATGCTAATTTAATGAGAATAGACGATTTTTATGCTAGTAAAAAAGCCTAAAACGAGGAATTTTAGGCTTTTAGCAGAATAAAATATTAGAACTAAAAACGGACACAGAAGGTTATCTAGCAATTTCACTGCTTTATAGGGTAATTTACTTGGAAGGTTTTTCGTCTGTTTTTGGATTAACAGGGAAAAACTATCAATTTTTAATTAAATCCATAACCATCCTCACCAAACAAGCGGTCGATTTTTCGGAAAATCTTGCAGAAACAGGCACATACCACCAATTTCCTTGGGTAAAAGCTTTGCATTTTACGGCATCTTTTTCGGTCATCAGAAGCGGGAGATTTTGACTGAGCTTTGGCACAATCATTTCAGCGGTAAAGGCTTGGTGATCTGCAAAACTGAATGTCTCCGCAAGTGGAATGCCAAGCTCTTTGAGCATATTAAAGAAACGAGGTGGGTAGCCAATGCCTGCGAGAGCGTAAACAGATTGGGTAAATTCGCTGAGTTTGCGTTTTTCTCCCGTTTTAAGGTTAATCACAAAATCGGGTTCGAGGTGCATTGCGTGTTCACCTGCATTTGCATTTTTCCCGTTACAAATGACCGCTTGCACTTGCTTTAATCTGCTTGGTAGTTCGCGTAACCCACCCGCTGGGAGCACGAAACCGTTACCAAATCGGCGTTCTCCATCAACTACCACCCATTCCATATCTCGCTCAAGAGCGTAATGTTGCAAACCGTCGTCAGTGACGATCAAATCAAGCTCAAACTGGCTTAACAGCAGTTCAATGCTTTGTTGGCGGTTTGGTGAAATTGCCACAGGTGCGTGGGTGCGTTGTGCGATTAGCAGGGGTTCATCGCCCATCAATTTGGGATTGCTTTCTGGCGTAACCAGCTGCGGATAAACCTTATTTTCCCCACCATAACCACGAGAAATCACGCCTACTTTCACGCCTTTTTTCTGCAGTTGCTCTACTAGCCAAATCACAAGTGGGGTTTTGCCGTTCCCTCCCACAGAAATATTGCCAATCACCAAAACAGGCACAGGCGAGCGGTAGGATTTGAGGATTTTTTTGCGATAAAGGGCAATGCGGATTTGGCTAATCAACCAAAAGAGCAACGAAAATGGGGCGAGTAGCCAAGTGATAATTGAGGTTTTTTGCCAGAGTTTCATTTTGTGTTTATGAAATAAGAGTGGTAGGGGCGCGTTGAACACGCCCCGACAATGCGATTAGCTAGTAATCTTTGTTACATCAAACAACTTTTCCAATTGCGTAGTCAGCAATGAAATCGGTCGGATACTTTGAAGTTTAAGATTAAGTGTTAATGTCTGTTCACTTTTTTGAGCGTTTAAGCCTAATACCTCAAAGCCACGGTGACGTACTACGCGGAGTAGACGTTCTAACGTTTCAGGACGTGCATTCGCTTCAACAGTTAAATGATATTGTTGCATATTATTCTCCTTCCAACATATCGGTGTTGCAAGCACCTGGTGGTACTAACGGCCAAACGTTGCTCTCTTCTGGAATGCATACTTGCAGTAAATATGCTCCTTCAGCGTTTAACAAGCGGTCTAATGCACCAGAAACTTCGCTGGCTTTTTCAATGCGTTCAGCAGGAATACCAAAAGCATTAGCAAGCATGACGAAATCAGGGTTGTCATCTAAAATTGTTTCGCTATGACGTGCTTTGAAGAAGAGTGATTGCCATTGTCGAACCATGCCCAAACGTTGGTTATCAAGCAACAACATTTTAATTGGTAATTGACCGCGTTTAATTGAGCCGAGCTCTTGAATGTTCATCATAAATGAGCCATCACCAGTGATTAAAATCACAGGATCCTGTGGGCGAGCTTTTGCTACACCAACTGCTGCAGGCAAACCAAAGCCCATCGTGCCAAAGCCTGCTGAAGTGATGTAATTTTCAGGTGCAAAGTGGCGGATATGTTGAGCTGACCACATTTGGTGTTGTCCTACATCGGTGGTAATGACGGCATTTTCCGATTTGCGTTCAGAAAGGGTGTTCAATAATGCGTAAGGATCAATATCGCCTTCACCAGCGTTGTCGTTGTAGTCAAAATCGTGGGCAGATTTGAGTGCTTTTACTCGCCCACGCCATTCATCAATATCAAGCGGATGAGCTAAAATATTGACCGCTTCTGCCATATCGCCTTTGAGTGCCACGTGAGCTTGGCGAAGCTTGTTGATTTCAGCTGCATCAATATCAATATGGATCACTTTTGCATGTGGGGCGAAGGTGTCTAATTTGCCTGTTACGCGGTCGTCAAAACGTGCACCGCAGGCGATCAATAAATCACACTCTTGTACGGCATAGTTTGCCGCTTTTGTGCCGTGCATCCCGATCATTCCCATATAAAGTGGATGATGAGGTGGGATCGTGCCAAGTCCTTTAAGGGTTGAAACAGACGGAATATTTGCAACTTCAATGAAATTTCTAACCGCTTGCACCGCCGTTGCCATTCCAACTCCACCGCCGACATAAAGCACGGGTTTTTTCGCATTAGCGAGCATGGCTTTTGCTTCAGTTAATGCAGTTGGATCTTGCTGAGGAGCAGGATCTTTTGGGTAAACAATCGGTTTAAGCGAAGTTTCTGCTACTTGCACATCTTTTGGAATATCAATTAACACGGGGCCTGGTCTGCCACTTTGAGCAATTTTAAATGCTTGAGCGATGATTTCAGGCAGTTCATCAATGTTCTGCACAATAAAGCTGTGTTTAGTACAAGCAAGCGAAAGCCCTAATACATCTGCTTCTTGGAAGGCATCTGTCCCGATAAGCGGATTAGCGACTTGTCCTGTAATTGCCACCACAGGGATAGAATCAGCAAACGCATCACCTAAACCTGTTACTAAATTGGTTGCTCCAGGTCCTGAAGTCGCAATACATACCCCCACTTTGCCTGTTGAGCGAGCATAACCAATGGCTGCCATGGCTGCCCCTTGTTCGTTACGGCAAAGAAGATGATCTAATCCTGAATCATAAATTGCATCATAAGTTGGCATAATTGCCCCGCCTGGGTAGCCAAAAAGATGCGTTACTTGATGTGCTTTCAAACACTCAATCACTAAATTTGCACCGTTCATTAAAATGTTGTGTCCTTTTGTTTAATGAGTAATAGCGGTAATAGATAACATAAAACCAAGGGCTTTTGAATTAAATTTATGAAAAAATGAGATTTTTATTGAAATAGGAAAATAAGCGGTCAAAATTTATCATTTTTGTGAAAAGAAATGCTATTTATTAAGAGGTATTAAGGTTAACTATAAAGTGGTATTTATACCTCTTTTTATTGATTTAGTTCAAAGAAAACGATTTTTACAATAGCGAAAATTTAATAAATTCTATATGCTCACACGCATATAAGATAATAGTATCTTATTGTTTTTAATAAGAAAAATTCTCATTTAGATATTTTTAATAAACCATCCTTGTGGGGGACTCTATCGTGAAACGTTTAACCAAAACTTTAGCAATGGCGACCATTGCAATGCTCGGTTGCTTTCATTCAGCGCAGGCTGAAGAAAAGGCTTCGGGTGCTCAAACTGAGACTTTAACTCAAAAAGCACTCAAACACGAAAAGCTGGGTGTGACTGTTGAATCTGCAAATCATCTTTTTGCAGATAAATATCCACTTCAATACAATTCTTGGAAAGCAACTTCTGAATCGACTGACCGTGGTAGTGCGTTAGAAGCTGATCCTCGTAGTGTCATTCTTTGGGCTGGTTATTCTTTCTCAAAAGAATATAACAAGCCTCGTGGTCACTATTATGCCATCACGGATGTGCGTGAAATTTTGCGTACAGGGGCACCGAAAGACGAAAATGATGGCCCGCAACCAATGGCGTGCTGGACCTGTAAAGGCCCTGATGTACCTCGTTTAATTGAAGAGAAAGGTGAACGTGGTTACTTTGATCCAAAATGGGCGAAATATGGTTCTGAAATCGTGAACTCAATCGGTTGTGCCGACTGTCACGATACAAAATCAGAAGATTTTAAAGAAGGTAAACCTGCATTACGTGTTGCTCGTCCACACGTATTACGTGCATTGGAAAGTGTAGGTTGGACTTTTGAAAACTTAGATAAGCAAGGCAAACGTGTTGCTATATGTGCAAACTGCCACGTGGAATACTATTTCAAAGATAAAAAAGACGTAACCTTCCCTTGGAAAAATGGCGTAGATGTGAGCAGCATTGAAAAATACTACGATGATATTGAATTTGCTGACTGGACTCACGCATTATCGAAAGCTCCAATGTTAAAAGCACAGCACCCAGACTTTGAAATTTGGTCACAGGGTGTGCACGGCAAAAATGGCGTAACTTGTATCGACTGTCATATGCCGAAAGTGAAAGATAAAGATGGCAAAGTTTATACAGACCACAAAATCGGTAATCCATTCGATCAATTTGAGAATACTTGTAAAACTTGTCACGAGCAAAGCAAAGAAACACTTCAAAAACGTGTTGCGGAGCATAAAAAACAAGTAAAAGATGCGATGATCAAATTAGAAGATCAAATCGTGAAAGCCCATTTTGAAGCGAAAGCTGCGTGGGAAGCTGGTGCAACCCCTGATGAGATGAAAGATATCTTAAAAGCTATTCGTCACGCTCAATGGCGTTGGGACTATACTTCAGCGAGTCACGGTGGCTATATGCACGCACCAGACGCAACATTACACGTGATTGCAACAGGTATCGACCGTGCTGCAGATGCACGTGCTCAATTAGGTGTAGTATTAGCGAAACACGGTGTAACTACTCCAGTTGCGATTCCAGATATTTCAACCCGTGAAAAAGCACAAAAAGCAATTGGCTTAGATATTCCTAAAGACCAAGCTGCGAAAGATGAATTCTTACGCACAGTGGTGCCACAATGGGAAGCTACAGCTCGCGAAAAAGGCTTATTACCAGCGGTAGAAGCGCCAAAAGAAGTTACAACACCAAAAGCAGAAGCGAAATAATCAAGCTTGAGGTGATGATATGAAAAAATTAATCTCAAAAGCAGAGCGAGCAATCGCCCTCCAAGCGGTCGCTTTAGTAAGTTGTTTTGCAATGTTCTCTGCAATTTCAACCGCTTACGCTGAAATGCCACCACTGCCACAACAAATGTGGCAAGGTAAATCGGATGTTCAAGTTGCTGATGAAGCACGTCGCGATCCAAACCAATATTGTACGCAATGTCACGAAACCGCTAATGCAACAGGTAAACCATTTAGCCACGCCGGTAAACACTTCCAACACGGAACGAAAAGCCCAAATAGCGGTGAGCAAGTGACTTGTGTAAGCTGCCATGGCAATATGTCCGAAAACCATCGTAAAGGTGTGCGTGATGTAATGCGTTTCAGCAAAATGGATCAAAAGGCAAGCAAACCTGAACTTGAACGTACGGTTCACGAGCAAAATCAAGTGTGTGTAGCGTGCCATACGGCGGATAAATTACGTGAAAAATTCTGGGCTCACGATACTCACGCAAATAAAATTGCGTGTGCAAACTGCCACGAACTTCACCCAGAAAAAGATCCGATGAAGGCAATACCTGAAAAACAACGTATCAAACTTTGTACAGATTGCCACACTAAAATTCAGGCTCATAAAGAAGAAGTTAAAGCTCAGGAAGCTAAGGAAAACCAATAATGACTTGTACCCGTAGAGATTTCGTCTCAGGGGCAGGTGCTATCGCTGTGGTAGCAAGCACAGGGCTTGCTACTTCGGTTACTCTTGCAACTGAGAATGAACCGAAAAAAATTCGCTATGCGATGGTACACGATGAAACATCTTGTATCGGCTGTACCGCATGTATGGACGCTTGTCGAACCACAAACAAAGTGCCAGAAGGGGTTTCACGTTTAGAAATTATCCGTAGCGAACCTTATGGCGAATTCCCAAATGTGGAATATGAGTTCTTCCGTCAATCTTGCCAACACTGCTCAAACGCACCTTGCGTGGCAGTGTGTCCAACAGGAGCTTCGTTTGTCGATCCTGAAACAGGGATTGTCGATGTACATTCTGATTTGTGTGTAGGTTGTCAATACTGTATCGCTGTTTGCCCGTATCGCGTGCGTTTTATCCATCCAGAGAAAAAATCAGCGGATAAATGTAACTTCTGTCGCGATACCAACCTTGCAGAAGGTAAACAGCCTGCTTGTGTAGAAGCTTGTCCAACCAAAGCATTAACCTTTGGCGATATGAACGATCCAAATAGTGCCGTGGCGAAAAAAGTGCGTGAAAACCCAGTTTATCGCACCAAAGTGTCATTAGGTACACAACCAAACTTATATCATATTCCATTTGGTAAAGGGGAGCATAGATAATGAACGACTATATTCCTTTTCATACCCCCAATTTAGTGTGGGACAGCACCATTGCGGTTTATCTTTTCTTATTAGGGATTTCCTCTGGTGCGGTGCAGCTTGCTATTGCATTCCGTAATAGCGTAAAAGTAGAAAAGCCAAGTGAGAACTGGATTATTCGTAGTGCGGCAATTTTAGGCACCATCCCAACAATTCTTGGTTTGACCTTGTTGGTGTTCCACTTAACTAAACCGTGGACATTCTGGAAGCTGATGTTTAACTACAACGGCACTTCCGTGATGTCAATGGGCGTAATGATGTTCCAAGCCTATATGGCTGTATTGGTAGTCTGGATTGCGATTATGTTTAAAGACTGGATCGCAGTACTTGTAAATCGTTACTTCCCTGTGTTTAAATTCGTCTTGTCTTGGATTGATTTTGCAGAACGCAAGTTATTAAAAGCGATTGAATTTGTGCTATTTACCTTAGCCGCAGTGCTTGGTGCTTATACGGGTTTCTTACTCTCAGCGTTAATCAGCTACCCAATGTTGAATAACCCTGTGCTTCCAGCGTTGTTCTTAGCATCGGGAACTTCATCTGGTATCGCAGCCACTTTCTTGATGATTTTAATTGTGGGTAAACTTTCAGGTGAAAGCCGAGAAATTCACTTTATCCACAAATTCGAAGTGCCGATTATGGTTACTGAATTAGGTTTGTTAGTGGCGTTCTTCGTTGGTTTGCATTTCGGTGGAGCAGACAAACAACTTGCCTTGCACAACGCAATGACAGGTTTCTGGGGAATGGTGTTCTGGATTGGGGTATTCTTTATCGGTATCTTAATTCCACTCGTGGCAAACTTATTCGGCAGCCACGAAGTGAAACATAGTCCGAAATTCATCATTTTGGTCTCTATCTTCGACTTAATCGGTGTGTTCTGCTTACGTTTCTTTATCCTCTATGCAGGGCAGTTAACAGTAGCGAGTTAGCTTACACTCCTTGTTTTCCAAGCGGTCTATTTTGTAAAATCTTTTGCAAAATAGACCGCTTTCACATTTTCTGATAGCAAAAAACGGCTTTTTGCTGTAAACTGTTATCCCGTCCTGATAGTTGGGATTTCGTAAAAATGCCAACTTTTCAATTCATTTCCAACCCAATTTTTAATCACAAAGGCAAATAAAATGGCAACGAATTATATTTTTGTGACGGGCGGTGTTGTTTCTTCTTTAGGGAAAGGCATTGCCGCGGCGTCTTTAGCCTCTATTCTTGAAGCTCGTGGTTTAAATGTCACCATTATGAAGCTTGACCCTTATATCAACGTAGATCCAGGCACAATGAGCCCAACGCAACACGGGGAAGTTTTCGTAACAGCGGACGGTGCTGAAACCGACTTAGACTTAGGTCACTACGAGCGTTTTATCCGCTCAAAAATGAGCAAAGCGAACAACTTCACCAGCGGTAAAATTTACTCTGAAGTGTTACGCAAGGAGCGTCGCGGCGACTACTTAGGTGCAACTATCCAAGTAATTCCACACATCACTAACGAAATCAAAGAACGTGTAATCGAAGGTGGTAAAGGTCGTGATGTGGTGATCGTTGAAGTGGGCGGAACGGTGGGCGATATCGAATCACTACCATTCTTAGAAGCATTACGCCAATTAGCAGTGGATGTTGGTCGTGAAAAAACCTTATTTATGCACTTAACTTTAGTGCCATATATTCCAACTGCAGGCGAAGTGAAAACCAAACCAACGCAGCATTCTGTGAAAGAATTGCTTTCAATTGGTATTCAGCCAGATGTGTTGATCTGCCGTTCAGACCGTGCGATTCCTTCAAATGAACGCAAAAAAATCGCCTTATTCTGTAACGTGCCAGAGCGTGCGGTAATCTCATTAAAAGATGTAGATTCAATCTACCGCATTCCAGAATTATTAAAATCACAAGGTTTAGATAGCTTTGTGTGCGAGCGTTTCCGCTTAGATTGCCCAGAAGCAGATTTATCTGAATGGGAACAAGTGCTTTACCGCCAAGCGAACCCAACGGGCGAAGTGACCATTGGTATGGTGGGTAAATATGTCGAATTACCAGATGCGTATAAATCTGTAAATGAAGCATTAAAACACGCGGGTTTAACCAACCGCTTAACCGTGAATATTAAATACATTGATTCGCAAGATGTGGAAACCAAAGGCACAAGCGTGTTAGAAGGAGTGGATGCGATCCTTGTTCCTGGTGGCTTCGGCTATCGTGGCGTGGAAGGCAAAATCCGTACCGCACAATATGCTCGCGAAAATAAAATCCCATATTTAGGTATCTGCTTAGGGATGCAAATTGCCTTAATCGAATATGCTCGTAACGTAGCAGGTTTAACCGAAGCGAACTCAAGCGAATTCGACAAAGATTGTCCACAACCTGTAATCGGCTTAATCACTGAATGGCAAGATAAAGATGGCAATGTTGAAACTCGTTCTGATGACTCAGACTTAGGCGGCACAATGCGTTTAGGGGCACAAAAATGCCACTTAATCGAAGGTTCAAAAGCCCGTGCATTATATGGTACAGAAACCATCGAAGAGCGCCATCGTCACCGTTACGAAGTAAATAATACATTACTTCCGCAAATTGAAGCTGCTGGCTTGAAAGTAACGGGGTTATCAGAAGACCGTAAATTAGTGGAAATCATTGAAGTGCCAAATCATCCTTGGTTTGTAGCAGCTCAATTCCACCCAGAATTTACCTCAACCCCTCGTGATGGTCACCCGCTTTTTGCAGGTTTTGTAAAAGCAGCGAAAGAGTACCAAGACTCACATAAAGGGTAATACAGCATAAATAAGGAGCTCGAAATGAGCTCCTTTTACATTTGTCTTTTATCTATCTAATAACTCGCCAACTTATTTAACGTTTCAAACGCCTTTCCACTAGCTAGCACCGCTTTTACTTTTGCTGCATTGGCTTTTAAATCAGGCTCGCCAAAGGTTCGCATTAGCATTGCTACATTCACTGCAACCGCATCAATATGCGCTACTTCGCCTTTGCCTTGTAATAAAGCTCGGATTTTTTCGGCATTTTCAGCGGGTTCTCCGCCTTTTAAGGCTTCGATTGGATGACGTGAAATGCCAAAATCTTCAGGCGTCACAGAGTAATAACGGATATCACCATTTTCAATTTCCGCTACTTGTGTTTCGCCATGAACGGCTACTTCATCTAAACCCGCTCCATAGACGACAATAGTGTGCTCGTGGTTTAACGCTTTTACCGTTTCCGCGTAGATTTTTAAAATTTCTGGCGAATAAACACCTAA
>QWCI01000908.1_pt1 | contig 17492 bp, 18 predicted proteins | sample 1972541 | NCBI WGS metagenome assembly QWCI01 (sample SAMN09866712, study PRJNA288562) | Human oral metagenome isolate term3_saliva, whole genome shotgun sequencing... | isolation source: mouth | host: Homo sapiens | place: USA: California | reverse complement strand
TTGAAAAATACTTGATTTTACTCGGTAAAGACGAGGTTCAAGTTGTAAAAGTATAATCTAGAAAGGAGACCTCATGACACTTCCAGTTAGAAAATCCCTGCACGATGCGGTTTTACAGGCTTCAAAAGCCGATACTTGGGAACAGGCTACCAAGGAATGGAATGAAGTTTCCTTGATTTTTAATGGTATCGGCCGTAGCAATTGTGTTTGTGGGAATGCTATCAAATACGCCTACGAACTCTTTAACGGTGTCACAGGCCAACGCCTCTTTCCAATCGGCAGCGATTGTGTTCGTCATTTTCATCGATTGTCCCTTGACCAGCAACTAGAAGAGGAAGAAAAATTACTCAGAAAGGTTGAAAATCTTACCAGAAAAGCCCAGAAAAAGGAAAAAATCAAGGTCAATAAAAGTGACTTTGACGAGCGACTTCTAAAATGGCTCTGGGAAAAAGGCGTTTTCAAGCCTAATCGTGGCAATCAGTTCGCACCTGAGAGAGACTACCAACTCTTCCTAGAAGTCTTTCAAGGAGGAAATTGGACCAAGGCTGAGCCAAAGAAGAAGGCTCGCATGGAAGAAGTCCTTGAAAAATGCATTAAGCCCTTTTTACTTGGAAAACCGGATGATCAACTCTACCTTGTCAAGCTAGGCAAGGAGAAAATTGACTACGAACAAGAACTCCGTATCCAGGCAGAGAAAGAGCGCAAGAAGAGGGATAAAATCGCCAAGCAATATGCAGACAATCTGGTCCTAGCCATGGGACCAGCAGAGCGTGCTTATCAGGATTATTTTGGCTTTACAGAAACCCTAACCCAAGAAGAACGCAAGTGGGAAAAAATACTTTTTGGTAAAAATCGAACAGAACGGGCTATCAAGGCTAAACAATACCAAAAAGAGCTGGAAAAAGACCAACGAATTGCGAGTCAGGATCCAATTGAAAGAAAGCAGAAGCAGACCTGGCTCCTCAATTCCTATTTTCGTGAGCTTCCTGAAGAAAAAGCCCGATTTTCTAGGCTCTTATTAGAACATCGAAAAAGTGGTGAAGTACCCTTTTCAACCCAATACCTGTCAGATCATCTCATCGACTTTTTCTATAAAATGAAAGCTTTTGAATTTGAGATCTCACCAGAACAAGTCCGAGATTTTCTAAAAGAAAGCCTACAGGCAGAACATCTATCCTCAGCCCAAGAAAGCTGGATAGAAGAAATTCTCCTCAACTGCCTCAAACCATTTTTAGAACGATTATTGATATAAGTAACACCTACCGTGGGAATGCCATGGTAGGTGTTGTTTTTTAAATAGTCAGTATCATTCTCTACAGATTTAATAGAAAAAAGAATTTACTTATGCATATATTTTTTATTATGCTAGATAACTTTTAAAATCTTATGAGAGTTTAAATTATGACTAGCTTAATTTAAGGTTTCGTAGTATAATTACATTAGGAAAAAACTGTATAAACCAATATTTATAAGTTGTTCGAAATACATATATCAATGTAAAGTTATTTATTACAGTAACTAAAACTATATTATATAAGGAAATATTACATGATTGATATCCACTCTCACATTATTTTTGGTGTAGATGATGGACCAAGCACAATTGAAGAAAGCCTAGCTCTTCTGAAAGAAGCTTTTTCGCAGGGAGTTCGTACGATTGTATCCACTTCACATCGTAGAAAACATATGTTTGAAACTCCAGAAGATACAATTATGACCAACTTTAAAGAGGTTCAATCACTTGCTAAGAAAGAACTGCCTGACTTAACTCTTTTATATGGAGCAGAAATCTTCTACACCCAAGATATTCTTGAAAAGCTGCAACGTAAACAGATTCCTACTCTGAATGACACACAATATGCTTTAATCGAATTCAGCCCGACCACCCCCTATTGGGAAATCCGCAATGCAGTAAGTAATGTTTTATTGTTAGGTATTAGACCTGTCATTGCCCATATTGAACGCTATGCTGAACTAGAAAAAAATGAAAAAAGAGTTAAAGAGCTGATAGATATGGGATGTTATACTCAAATAAATAGTTCTAGTGTTCTTAAGCCCAAAATGTTTGGTAATAAGTATCGCGTATTCAAAAAAAGAGCTCAATATTTTCTTGCCCATAATCTAGTTCACTGTGTGGCTAGCGATATGCATAATTTAAGCTCAAGACCGCCATATATGGAGCAAGCATTTGACACGATTAGTCATCAGTATGGAAGGGAAAGAGCAGAAGAATTATTTTTAGTAAATCCTAAGTTGATAATATCGAACAAAAATACTAAAAAAACAATTATTATTTGATTTCTCCAGTTTTAGTTTGAGATTTCTCTCATTTTATGGTATATTAAAATCCAATTTATACATAACGAATATATATATTTATAATGATACTGTTTTTTTAGCCCTGGTTAATATATATATATATATTAACTAAATACACACCGATCTATGTGTGTTATCAAGGAGAAAAATGATGAACTATAGAAGAGCCAAGAGAATAATCGGTCTTCTGATTTCTATATTATTATTAATTTTAATAATCCCAATTTGTCTCATTGCTTGCTTCTTTATTGTCATCGAATCAAGCGGAAACCCCATTTACATGCAAGAAAGAGTTGGTTTAAATGGACAAAAATTCATAATGTACAAACTACGTTCCATGTATTTAGATGCCGAGAAGAACGGATATCAATGGGCGGAAAAAAATGATCCACGGATAACGAAGATTGGACGTTTTATACGCAGAACTCGAATTGATGAATTTCCACAAATTATCAATATCATTAAAGGGGAGATGTCTATTATAGGTCCTCGACCAGAAAGACCGGAATTTGTTAACGAATTTTTAAAATATATTCCTGATTTTAATGAGCGATTGGCTGTTCAAAATAAAAGATGAGTATTTTCAATAAAAATATCAACAGAATTTTTACTTTAATTAAAAGTAAATTTCTGTTTCTAATCCTTTTTACATTAATAGGGACAACAGCAGTTGGTTTATATACGGTGTTTGTTATTTCCCCGGTATACAGTGTTTCCTCTAAGCTTATTATGAAGAACACTTCAAGCCAAACAAATGGGCAAAATAATGATGCGCAAACGATTGAAGCTATAAACCTCTTTCAAAGACAAGCTAAGACTTATTTAGAGATAGCAGATCTCCCCCCTGTAAAAGATGAGACCAATAAAGCATTAAGCTTATCACCAGATGAAATTTCAAAAATCAAGTCTGTTAAATTAACGAATGACTCAGGATCTCAGTTGGTAACAGTAACAGTACGAGCGCTAGATCGAAACTTAGCAGAACGTTATATTAAAGAGTATGTGTCTCAGTACAAGAAATTTACAGCAGATAGATTAGGGCGCGACAACTTGTCAGTTGTTACAGAAGCACTGGGAAGTGATTCTCCAGTTTATCCCGTTCTATGGAAGAATCTTCTTGTATCTATTCTAGTATTTTCTTTTGTAGGATTTAATGTTATTTTCCTCAAATATGTATTGAGTGATTCGATTGATTCTTACGAAGACTTGGAAGAGTTAGTGGGAACACCTGTTCTCGGGATGATTCCGACTATAGAGAGAAAGAGAAGAGGTGAGTGACATGCATATCGAAGTTATTCATAACAGTAAATCCATCGTAGCTGAGTCCTTTAGAACTTTAAGGAGTAATCTTCAGTTCTCAGAATTTGGAAAAAATATTAAAATTATTGTCGTTACAAGTGCCAATCCTAACGAAGGAAAGAGTGAAGTCAGTATCAATCTTGCTGCCTCATTGGCTCAACAAGGGAAAAAAGTGATTATCATAGACGCAGATATGCGTAAACCAACCCAACATAAATTAACAGAGGTAAGTAATACCGAGGGTCTCAGCACCTTCTTATTAAAAAGATCTGGTGTAGATTCCATTAATCATTTGACGATAAATGATGTGAATTTAGATGTACTGACTTCAGGACCTGTTCCGCCTAATCCTTCTGAGATGTTAGCTAGTTCTTCTATGGATGAAACACTTAAAGCATTTGAGGATTTTTATGACTATGTCATTATCGATACACCTCCCTTGCTAGCAGCAACGGATGCGCAAATTTTAGCAAGTATTGCTGACGCCACACTTCTAGTCGTAGATACAAAAAAATCAAAACGTCGACAAATCACTGAAGCAAAACGTAGATTAGATCATGTTGGTGCTAGACTACTTGGTGTGATAATGAATAAAATAGATTCACATAAAGACACCTATTATTACTATTATTAAAATAACTATTTGAAAGGCTAAGGATAAAGAAAAAAATGACAATCTATCTTTTAATGTTCGTCTATATCTCTTTCCTTGCCTTTTTCTCATTAAAATATGAGTATAAAGCAAAAGAGTTAGGTTTCCTTGTTCTTCCGACTTTTTTCTTTTTTTTAATCATTGCAGGTTTTCGTACTTCTAGTGTAGGTGGAGATTTAGGAACTTATATCCATATTTTTGAATCGAATCATTTACAACTTCCGGATTTACCAAATCTATTTCGTTCTCGATTTGAACTTGGTTATTTAGTAAGTAACATTTTTCTAAGAAACTTTAGTGTTCACTATCCATTTTTATTATTTGCCTATGCCTTTATAACTTTAGTTGCCTGGTTTCTTGTGCTTTATAAGCATTCTAAAAATGTTTACATGAGTTTACTGATTTACTTCAGCTCGTTAGGACTCTTTTTTTATTCTTTATCAAATATCAGGCAAGGTCTGGCGATTGCTTTAAGTTTTTTAGGGTTTCACTACTTAGTAAAAAACAAGAAGATTTTAGCATGGGTATTTATCTTACTAACTCCCTTATTTCATACATCTGGTATCGTCTGCCTCTTGTTTTTCCCCCTTAAAAAAATCGTTTTAAATAAAAGAATATATCAATTTGTGTTCCTTGCATTTCTAATCATCTTACCTTTTATCAAACAAATTGCAACTATCTTTATTTCTTTCTTTCCTCAGTATACTTCCTATCTGGAATCATCATGGTTTTTGGAAAGCAATAAATGGGCACCAATATTTTTAACAATTTGGTATGGTATAGTTCTGCTTTTTGGAGAACTAGTGATTAGAAAGAAAAAACTATCGACTGAAGAAGAATATATATTTACCCCCTTTATTTGCCTATATATCCCCATGATTTTATCTAAAATAGGTGAAAAAAAAGTTCAGTGGATTTTATTTTATTTGGTGATATTGGTTTATGCTTCAATCTTTCTAGTCATTGTTTACTTTAAAACTGACTGGTACCATGTCGTTCCCTACCGTTCGGTTATTGTAGATTGGTTATTTGGGAATTAGGTTTAGGGGTTATAGAATGAAATTTTCAGTTTTAACTACAGTATATAAAAAAGAAACTCCTAGAAATTTAAGGAAAAGTTTACTAAGCTCTTATCATCAGACCATTAAACCAACAGAAATCATTTTAGTTTGTGATGGTACATTGCCAGAAGAGCTAGATAGAGAAATCGAAAAGTTGCAGAGAGAAATCCCGATTTTAAAGGTTTTTCATTTACCTAAAAACCTAGGCTCTGGACCAGCTTCCCTCTTTGGAGTTAATCAATGCCAAACAGAATTCATTGCAAGAATGGACAGTGATGATTATTCTATAGAAACAAGATTTGAGAAGCAATTAGCAGCCTTTGAAAAAAATCCCAACCTCATCATGGTTGGTTCCAATATCCTAGAAAAAAATACAGAGTTTACCGCCTTAAAGAAAGTACCAGAAACTACAGCCGAAATTCGTCAATATTCGAAAATGAGAAATCCCTTTAATAATCCATCGAGTATGATGAAAAAAGAGTATATCTTGAAGGCTGGTAATTATCGTAAATTCCGTTACCTAGAGGATTATGACCTCACAATGAGATTGTTACATGATAATCCAACTAAGGATTTTTTAAATATCCAGGAACCTTTAGTAGTCATGCAGACAAACGATTCTAGCTATCTGAGGAGAGGTGGTTTCTTGTATGTAAAGACTGACTTTATGCTCCAGTTAGATTTTTATCGTAGAGGAGATATTACTCTAGTAGAATTACTTAGAAATATTTTCCTTCGTAATGTGATTCGAATTCTTCCGAATTCAATTAGGAAATGGGTCTATAAGAAAAAAATGAGAGAAGAAGTAGAGGTGGTTAGGAAGATATGAAAAGAGTCATTACATACGGAACATTTGATTTGTTGCATTACGGTCATATTAATCTTTTAAAAAGAGCAAAAGCCTTAGGAGATTATCTAATAGTCGGACTTTCTACCAATGAGTTCAATAGACTGGAAAAAAATAAAGAATGTTATTTTGATTACGAGAAAAGAAAATCTCTATTAGAGGCTATCAGATATGTGGATCTCGTTATACCAGAAGAAAATTGGGATCAAAAAATCTCAGACATAGAAAAGTATCATGCTGATGTGTTTGTTATTGGAGATGATTGGCAGGGAAAATTTGATTATTTAACTGATTTTGGAATAGAGGTTGTTTACCTGTCACGAACAAAAGAAATTTCAACAACTAAGATAAAGAATGATTTGAATCAAGGGAACTAGGATGAAATATCAGGTCATACATGTAACAGGTGGTGTAAGGAATACCATGAGTGGGGTACAAAGTTTTATCAAAAACCATATCCCAAATAATGATCAAGAGTTTGAATATCTTGTAGGCGAATCAAATGGCGACGCTCATTTCCCATTTAATCAATACCTAGATGAAAAAGAAATTAAACGAATTGTATTTCCTGCCCTAAAGATTTCTAAACTATTTGCCTATGCGAGAGAGTGCCGACAATTTTATGAAAATAATAAAATTGATATTCTCCATGTCCATAATCCTATAACCGCTTTTATACATAATTACTATGCTCGAAAAAATGGTGTTCCAGTTAGGATTTACCACAATCATAGTAGCCAATTTTCAGACACTTGGTTAAAAAGTATTCGCAATCGATTTTTGGTCTTTTTAGCTTTGAAAAATGCGACCCATCGTATCTCTTGTGGCCAATTAGCTGGACTTAAGATATTTGGAAAGAAATCATTTCAAATCCTCCCAAATGCTATTGCCATCAATAAGTATCGGTTTTCTCCAACTTTTAGAGAAGAAATTCGCAAAGAGTTTCATATAGCTGAATATCAAAAAGTAGTTGGGATGATTGGTATTTTAAATCCGTTCAAAAATCAGAATTTTTTGATTGAAATTGCTAAAGAATTGCCTGATGTTACTTTTTTCTTTGTTGGTGAAGGACCAGATCGTTCAATTTTAGAAGAGAAAAGTAAGGAAGTGAAGAATATCATCTTTACTGGAAAAAGAGAAGATGTTCATAAATTTTATTCAGCCTTTGATATTTTTGCATTTCCTTCTTTGTATGAAGGTTTCCCAATCGTGCTGGTAGAAGCTCAGTGTTCTGGAGTCAATATTATCATGAATGAAACGATTGACCCGACAACTCAGATAGTTGGTGAACTCTGTACAGCTATGCCTCTAGATAAGGATAAATGGGTAAACTATATAGAAAAGGCGCCTTTCAAGGAGAAGCAACGACAACTGAATGAACACCTAAAGCGATTTGACATTGAAGAAAATGTTCAAAATTTAAAAGAAATTTATAAGCAAGGTTTAAAAAGAGAATGATCAACTATTTAAAACCCTTACTTTTTAAAGTAAGTGATTTTACTTATAAGATAAATAAAATTATTCCCAAGAAAAGGAACAGAATTGTTCTGTATTCTAACTGGGGGTTTAGAGATAATCTTAGAACACTCTATCACTATTTAGTGGATAATAACTACCAAGAAGCATATGAAATCGTTTGTGCTTCTAATGATTTTTATCATTTAGACAAAGAAAATGATGTAAAGTATGTTTCTATTTATCGAGGTTTCTTTTATTTTTTAACATCTAAATATTTTTTCTATTCATTTGGCAAGTATCCTATAAAACCTACTCCAAACCAGATGGTTGTCAACTTGTGGCATGGAATGCCCTTGAAAAAAATTGGGAATCTTGAAGTTGGAATGGAAAAAATTGACTATAATTTCTTTACAAAATTAGTCTCCTCTTCAGAATTATTTACTCCAATCATGAAAGCAGCCTTTAATGCTAAAGATGAGCAGATGCTTCTTGTTGGCAATATTCGAAATGATGAGCTCTTTAAAGAGAAAAAAGAGAAGAAAATCATCTGGATGCCAACATACCGGAATTCTAAAAATTATCATGACAGCCAAGCAGCATTGATATTTTCTTTAGATGAAGAGGACTTTCAAAACATTGAAGAACTACTCTCAAACTATGGGTATCAACTTTACATTAAACTCCATCCTCTTGAGGAATCTCAGTTAAAATTTGAGATGAATTATTCGACCATTCATCTATTAACAGAAGAGATTATTAGTGAGCAGTATGAGACTTTATATACCTTTTTGGGAACAACAAGTGCATTAATTACTGATTATTCATCAGTATTTTTAGATTATTATTTATTAAATAGGCCAGTTGCATTTACCATTAATGATTTCGAAGAATATAAGGACAAACGTGGTTTTGTATTTGAAGATATTAAGAGTCTTATGGTTGGGAGTGTCATTCGTGATTCACATGACTTATTAGAATTTCTAGAGAGTGTCATGAGATCTGAAGATACTTATATTGACGAACGAAAAAAAGTCAATAATAGAGTCAATGCTATTCAAAAAGATTTTACAAAGACACTTTTGGATGAAATTGGATTAGAGAAATAAGGTTAGGATAAAGAATGATTAGTGTAATCGTACCCGTCTATAATGTTGAAACTTATCTGGAAGAATGTTTAGACAGCATTCAAAACCAAACCTATACAGACCTTGAAGTCATTTTAGTCAATGATGGTTCAACAGATGGATCAAAAGCTATTTGTGAACGTTATTGCCAAACAGATAAGCGTTTCCGATTAATCAATCAAAGCAACCAAGGCCAAAGTGTCGCACGAAATACGGGTGTAGCAGCTTCAAGAGGTGAGTTTATTGCATTTGTAGATAGCGACGATATCATCTTACCGAATTATTTAGAAACCTTAATGCACTATATGAGTGGCGACGTCGATATTGTGGAAAGTCAGTTCACCGTGCAGAAAAAGGATTTCTTGACTGAAAAGTCTCAAGAGATAAAGATTCTTTTTGAAGGCAATTCTGAAGAAGCAGTGAAAGTTTTCCCTAATCACCTACTAAGTGTCAATCCAGTCACAAAACTTTATAGAAGAGCTATTGTCGAAGCTATTCCCTACCTAGCAGGGCTCATTTTTGAAGATATTTATAGCGGAATTGGCATACTTAAATACATCAGAAAGATTGTTAAGATCGATTATGTAGGCTATTATTACCGTCAACATGCGACTAGTACAATGCATCGAACATTTACCGAGAAGAATCTAGATGTCTTTACAGTCAGTGACCAATTGATAGACTTGTATTCTGATAGGGAAGAACTTCTTCCTTATATTGGCAAATATCTAGTTCATGTAGCAACCATGCATTATCAAGACTATATCCAAAAAGGAAATCCATATGCAAATGTCTATAATCAGAAATTATCCGACTATGTAAGTATCACCCAAAAAAATCCTGAGGTTGCCAAAAGTTCGCGTATGATTAGACTTTATAAGCTGTGTCCAAGATATTACAACACCATCCTATTTCCCTTCTATCACTCTATATGGAAATGGAAAAATGGTGTTAAGGAAGACAAGATAGAGGAATGAAGCAGTATCATTCAAGAGGGAAAAAGGAAAATGATTAGTGTAATCGTTCCAGTTTATAACGTGGAAGAATATCTGGAAGAATGTCTAGAGAGTATTCGAAAGCAAACCTATCAAAATATCGAAGTCATTTTAGTCAATGATGGTTCTACAGATGGCTCAAAAGAAATTTGCGAGAGATATTGTCAACAAGATCCTCGTTTTCGATTGATAAATAAAGAAAATCAAGGGCTAAGTATAGCTAGAAATCGTGGTGTGAAAGAATCCAATGGCGAATACATCATGTTTGTCGATAGCGATGATGTTGTGAAAGAGAATATTGTAGAAGTATTACTCTCCTATATGAAGGCTGATGTGGACTTAGTAGAATGTAATTTAACTCAAAATAAAGAAGAATTACAGAAGAATAAACCGATTCGAGTTGTTTTCGAAGGTAATTCACCTGAATCCATTATAAAATGTATAGCATTTAAAGAAGTGAAGTTTTGTGCATTTACAAAGCTGTATAGAAGAGAAATTGTTGAAAAAGTTCCATTTTTAGAAGGAATTATTTATGAGGATGTTTATACCGGAATTAATTATCTAAAATATATCCGAAAAATGGTAGCTGTTGATTTAAAAGGGTATTATTACCGAGTTCGTCCGAATAGTATTATGACGACATCCTTTAGTGAGAAAAATTTAGATATTATTACAGTAGGAAATAAATTAATCGAATCTTTCCAAGATGTTGGATATTTATTACCGTATATTGGATACTTTATGTTTTATCTTGGACTTAGCCATTATCAAAGAGATGGAATTACGAGGAAGAGCCCTTATGTTGATTTATATGAAAATTTTATCAGAGAGTGTGCTTTTATCGCAAAGCAATCTCAAGAAGTTGTTGGTAAATACCGTTTACTAAGACTTTATTTAATGGCACCTAAATATTTTACAATAATTACTCATCCAGTATATCAGTTTATTGATAAAATATGGAATAATTTTAAAATGTTGATTCATAAACTATAACTGAAGGAGATTATGAACAATAATGATTAGTATAATTTTACCAGTTTATAATGTGGAATCCTATTTGAAAGAATGTTTAGAGAGTATAAGGCAGCAAACTTTCACGACTTTTGAAGTTATTTTAGTGAATGATGGATCTACTGATTACTCAAAAGAAATTTGTGAGGAATATTGTAGAAAAGATTCTCGTTTTCACTTAATAAATCAGGAAAATCAAGGGCAGAGTATTGCAAGAAATAGAGGCGTTGCTGAGTCTACAGGAGAATTCATCGTTTTTATTGATAGTGACGATATAGTAAAGTTTGATTTGTTGACACAATTAAAGAAGTATATGTCTGATGGAATTGATATTGTAGAATGTAATAGAACCGAAGATATTCAATATTTAAATTTAGAAAAAAAAGTAATTGATGTTAAAGAATTGGATTCAAATGAAGCGTTATATGAATGTTTTAATCATGGAGTAAGTTGGAGCCCAGTCGCAAAACTTTATCGTCGTGAAATAGTGGAGAAAGTTCCGTTTTTAGAAAATTTAATTTATGAAGATTTTTATACTGGAATCGTCTCTTTAAAATATATTCATAAAATGAGAAAAATTGACTATATTGGTTATTATTATCGATATCATACTTCTAGTACAATGAATCAGAAATATTCAGAAAAGAATCTTGATATTTTTAAAGTTGGTGAAAAATTATTAGAGGAATTTAGAGAAGATAATTGGTTACCTTATGTAGGGAATATGTTATTTTTAGTCGGTATTGGTCATTTTAAAAAGTATCGTATACGAATTGGACATCCCTACTATCAGTTATATATTGATGCAATTCATAAATATGCTGAAACAGCTAAGGAATCATCAGATATTTTCAATTCTAGTAAACTATTAAGATGGTACAGTTATTCACCAAAATATTTTTTAAGTATATTTTATCCTTTATATTTAAGATATTTAGACATTCGAAAAAAATGGAAAATTTAATAGGAGCCTATTTATGATAAGTGTCATTGTACCTGTTTATAATGTTGAAGAGTATCTGAAAGAATGTTTAGATAGTATTCAATGTCAAACTTATACCGATATAGAAGTGATTTTAGTCAATGATGGTTCAACAGATGCTTCAAAAGAAATTTGTGAGAGATATTGTAGGCTGGACAGTCGCTTTCACTTAATCAATCAAGCAAATAAAGGATTAAGTGGCGCTCGTAATCGTGGTATGACTGAATCTAAAGGCGAATTTATCACTTTTGTAGACAGTGATGATGTCATTAAAGACGATATGTTGGAGCAATTATTAAAGCACATGACTTCAGAAGAAATGGACATCGTAGAATGTTGGTATACAAATGATAAAAAAGAAATAGAAATCCCTTCTCCCGAGAATGTCAAAATTATTTTTCAAGGAAATGCTAAAGAAGCTTTAGTCTCTTTATGTGAAGATAATATTGTCCGTTTGAATGCAGTCGCTAAACTGTTTAGAAGAGAAGTGATTCTCAATTTTCCATTTTTAGAAGGTCTATTTTATGAAGATGTGTATGGAGGAATGGGAATCTTAAAACATATTCATAAAATAGTGAAAATTGATTATACAGGATATTATTATCGCGTGCGTTCTGGTAGTATTATGAATCGCGAATTTAGTTTGAAAAATTTGGATTTGTTTACTATTTGTGATAAAGTGGAGCATTTATATGATGGAAATGCTGACTCACTCCCATATGTCCATCGTCGCTTATTTCATTTAGTCTTGATGCACGTTGTCGACTATCGTATATTTGAGGGGAATCCCTATCAAGAGAAATATGTAGAATATTTGAATCGTTACGCTAAAAGTTCAAGTCAATCATTATTAATGCGAACATATCGATTATTCCCTAAAAAGATTGTCTTTATTTCAAGAGTTGTTGGAGCTATTCAATGGAGATTTGAAAAATATATTGTAAAAAGATTTTGGAGAGGGTTGAAGTAGTATGAATTATTACTTAAAAGAATTTTACGCAGAAGCCAAACATGCAGGATCTAAGGCAAGATTAGATGCTGAAAAAATAATGCTAGAAGCAGGATATCAACCTTTTTCCCTAAATAATGATTCAAATTCCATCGCTTTGACAAAAGATGATGTGTTAGTTCTTCAATTTCCATTATTATGGCATACCTTAAAAAAACAAATTTTTACGAGATTTTTGAAAAAAAGAACATTCAAAGCTTATTTGCTGATTCACGATATCGAGTCCCTGAGAAACCAAAAAATCAAGTCATTTAAAGATTTCAAGTACTCTATTATCCATTTTTTACAAAATAAAACAGTCCTTGAAAAAGTTGATGGTATCATTGCTCATAATGAAAAGATGAAAGCAGAGCTTGTGAGATTAGGAATATCAAAGGAGAAAATCGTTTCATTAGAAATATTTGATTATTTGATTCCCAATTATGAAGAGAAGAAAACTTATGAGAAAAATACGGTCATAGTTGCTGGAAATTTCGATATTCGGAAAACAAAATACGCAAGACAATTACCCGAAAAACCAGATTTTTCTATTTATGGCATTAACTTTGAAGAGGAGAATCTTCCTCACAACGTTCATTATCAAGGTGCTTTTTCTCCTGATGAACTTTCTAATCACTTGCATGGTGGTTTTGGCTTAGTCTGGGACGGAGATAGCCCCCATACTTGTAGTGGGATGTATGGAGAGTATTTAAAGATGAATAACCCGCATAAAGCCTCTTTATATTTAGCATCTGGTTTTCCGATTATTGTATGGAGCCAATCTGCCTTGGCTGATTTTGTACGAAAAAACCATTGTGGAATCATTGTTGATTCATTATTTGAAATTGCAGATTGTTTAAACTCGATTGATGAAGAAGATTTTCAAGAGCTGATTAAAAATAGTAAAAAAATTGGAGAAAAAATTCGTAGTGGGTATTTTCTAGAAACAGCTTTAGAAAAATGTGAAAGGAATTTGTAGAGTTTATGAAACTACAAATCTTACAAAAAAAAATGGCTCGCTATTGTCAAATTTTAAAATATTATGGCCTTAAACTAACATGTGTTTACTTTCTTGCACAAAAATCTGACAAGATGTTTTATGATTTTCGAAGAAAGATTCTTTTGGATTTTGTACTGAAATTACGAAAAGAAGCTCAAATAGATGATTCGAGTGATGAAAAAGAAGAAGAAACAACAGAATTTCCGAAAATGATTTGGACAATGTGGCAACAGGGAGAAGCTCAAATGCCTGAGACGGTAAAAGCTTCAATGAAGACCATAAAAGACTTCGCCAAAAGAAATGACTGTGAATTCTATTTATTGACGGATCAAAATCTGGCGGATTTCATCAATATTCCAAAAGACATCACCGAAAAATACAAGAAAAAAGAATTAACAGCTGCGCATTATTCAGATATTATTCGTTTTAGTCTCTTATACCAATATGGTGGAATTTGGATGGATGCAACCTTATTTGTATCTCCCTATGCAACTTTAGAAATTTTTGAAGGGGACTTTTTTAGTTTGAATCATCCACCGACATATCCTGAGCAAATGGAGCGAACGATTGGTGATTTTAAATGGTCAGGTTTTTTCCTGGCAGGACAAAAAGGAGGATCTCATTTCAAACATATTCGGGATTTATATCTTTACTATGTTCGTAAATATCCAGTCTTTATTCATTACCTGATGATGGATTATTTTATTTTGTCTGAATATAAGTGCAATCCTTATTTTGAAAGCTTAGTGGATAGATTACCTATTCTAGCGCCAGCTGAGCGTGTTTGGTTTTTAAGAGACCATGCCCATGATCTTTTTGATGAAAAGGAATGGGAAGAAGTATTAAAAACAACACCGATTATGAAAACGACTTATAAAATCAAGAAAGAAGAAGTCCTTCCAGGAAGTTATCTCGATCAACTTTTACAAGGAAAATTAAAGGAATAGATGAAATACACGAAAAAAAGTAGAACCGAATTTGCCACCTTAAATACGAGTATTGCTCTGGCATTACAACCTTTTCAAGTACTTCTTGGCTTTATCAATCGAACTATTTTTATCAATTTACTTGGGGTAACCTATCTAGGATTAAACAATTATTTGTCTAGCTTAGTTTCTATCCTGTCTTTGGCAGAATTAGGGGTTGCTGGAGCCATGAGCTATGCACTATATGGACCCTTAGACAGAGAAGAACATGGAAAAATCAATGCCTTTATGATTCTTTTCAAAAAATTATATAGAATCATTGGCTTTTCTATTTTTATACTGGGCGCTATACTTTCTTTATTTCTCCCTTATATGATAAAGGATTATACGGTAAATAGTGAAGTATATTTGATTTTTTTCCTCTTTGTATTTAACTCAGCTTCCAGCTATTTTTTCTCCTATAAACGAACCTTGCTTTATGTTGATCAGCGTAATTATATGATGACTTTGATTGACTTTGGATTAAATACGCTTCGTGTATGCTTGCAAATCGGAATTTTAGTCTTTACCCAAAATTATATCTTTTATCTATTAATCAGTATCATCATGAATTTGATTGGGAATATCATCATGTCGCGTATTGTGGATAGATTGTATGATTACCTGTTTAATGATGACATAACCCCCATTAATCAGGAGGAAAAAGAAAAATTTATCCGAAATATCAAAGGCAATGTAGTGAGTAGCATTGGAGAAACCATTGTTTTTCAAACAGATAGTATACTAATGGCAAGTTTTGTCAGCTTAGCAGCTATTGGTATTTATGGGAATTATACCTATGTTTTAGGATTTCTTTCACTGATTTTAAATACTGTGATCAATTCAGTTGTTTCTTCCGTAGGTAACTTAGTCCATTCAGAATCTACGACAGTAGCAGATATGGTTAAATTCCTAAAAAAATTCCAATTTATTGCTTTTAGCCTGATTTATTTTGCTAGCTTAGGCTATTTAATGTTCATTCATCCATTTATGACTATCTGGTTAGGCGAGAGTTTTTCATTTAATCGTACAATTGAGATTTTGATTGTCCTTCATTTTTTCCTAACTTTTTATAGAAGACCGATTCTAACGTTGATTTCAGTTTATGGCTTAAGTTATGAGCAAAATAAAAAAACTCTTGCAGAAATTATATTAAATATAATTCTTTCACTATATTTTTTAGCAATTTTAGATTTAGGCGTAGCTGGAATTTTATTGGGGACCATTTGTTCAACAGTCTTGACCTGTACATGGTATGAACCCTATAGCGCCTTTAAGTATGGATTGAAAGTTTCCTCAAGGGACTTTTTTAAAACAATGTTACAAGATTTCTCAGTTGTAGGGATGAGTATCCTACTTTTGAGTTTACTGGATAACTACCTCTTAACTCAGCTAGATTTCATTCTCAGTTTGGCAATCAAAATCGTCCTTTATTTGACAGTATTGGGTGTCTACGTTTTCCTATTTAGAAATCATGAAGGCGGTAGACAAATTATCCTGATGATTCAAAAAGTATTAAAGTTAAAAAAATAAGGAGAAATCAATGAAAAGAATATTGGTTTGTGGTCTGGTTCCAGATGTTGGTGGCTTGGAAAAAATTGTTCTAGATTTTTATAACCATATTGATACCTCTGAATTTGAACTGGAATTTTTACTACAAGGTCCTGAAGATGTTGAATTTAGTGATCATTTTAAGAAGCTTTGTCACAATCCTCTCGTCGTTCATAGAATCCCTAAATTAAGACCTCATATTAAACAGGCATTAAAGGAATGGGATGATTTTTTTAAGAAAAATGCTCATCGTTATGATATTGTATGGTCCAATCAAAATGGATTAACTCATCTAGAATTTTTAAAATTAGCAAAGAAATACGGAATCGAAAAAAGAATTATTCATGGACATTGTGCAACAGCAGATAAATTTTACCGCTTTGTTCATCCAGTCAATCGTCTTTTTGTCGGCAAATATGCGACAGATTTTTGGGCATGTGGAACAGAAGCGTTGAACCATTTTTATCATGGCCAAGAGCGAGAGAAAGCTTTAGTGATTCATAATGCTATTGAAGTAGAAAAGTTTTTATATAATGAAGAGAAAAAAATTCAACTTTCTTTTTTAGAAAATGTGGCAAAAGAATATGGAGTAGCAGACAAAGTCATCTTTACAGGCTTGACCACTAATGTCGGAAAAATGCTAAATCTTCTAGACGTGTTCTTCTTCCCATCTAATTTTGAGGGATTGCCGATTGTACTCATTGAAGCGCAAGCAAATGGCTTACCTGTTGTAACAGCAAATCATTTACCAGATGCAAAAATACTAGATAACTATGATAACAGCCTGTCTTTGAATGATTCTCTTGAAAAATGGGCAGATAAGATTTTGTCGGTCAGAAATCATCGAGAGCTTGATACAGCAAAGGTGAAGCAGCTGATAGATGAAAATGGCTACGAGATTGAATCAGCAACTAAACAGTTGGAGAAGTTATTTAATGAGTGACAGAAAGTTGATAGAGAGGACAAGTGTGTCTTCTCTAATTTTTTTATTATGATTTAATAGTTTGAACACCATTTTATCCAGAAGTAAAAGCGGACAAAATAAGGAAGTCATGATATAATATAAATTAGATTTCTATGTCATAAAACAAGAACTGTTTGGACATCATTCATTTGAAAAATTTCTATGTTCAAACGATAATAAAATAAAATAGGGGCTCTAAACCCTTGCTATGAAAGGAAAAAAACTCAATGGCTACTATTCAATGGTTTCCTGGTCACATGTCTAAAGCGCGTCGAC
>QWCI01002415.1_pt1 | contig 17493 bp, 19 predicted proteins | sample 1972541 | NCBI WGS metagenome assembly QWCI01 (sample SAMN09866712, study PRJNA288562) | Human oral metagenome isolate term3_saliva, whole genome shotgun sequencing... | isolation source: mouth | host: Homo sapiens | place: USA: California | reverse complement strand
ACGAATGAGGATGCCCTTAACCAAGTGGTTACTATTGGGAACAATGATTATCGTGTGATTGGTGTTTATAAGAATAAAGACACAGCAATCGGTGCCTATGGTGAAATTGGAACAGCTCTTGTGGCCAATACCCAGTTAGCAGCTGAAAATAACACTGATGCTATTGGCCAGATTTTTTTCCATGTGACCGATGTGAAAAATAGTAGTAGTGTCGCTAAGGATGCTGCCAAACGCTTGACCCAGTTGGCCCAAGATGATAACGGGGAGTACAAGGCAGCAGATATGAGCTCGGCCTTAGATCAGGTGAACACAATCTTTGGAACGATTACCACCGTTGTCGGTGCTATTGCTGGGATTTCACTCTTAGTTGGTGGAATCGGTGTTATGAACATCATGTTGGTTTCAGTAACTGAGCGGACACGAGAGATTGGTCTTCGTAAGGCTTTAGGTGCTACACGTCGTAAAATCTTGACACAGTTTCTGATTGAGTCTATGGTTTTGACCATCCTGGGAGGTTTGATTGGGCTAGGCTTTGCGGCCCTAGTCGTTGGACCAATCGGGAGTGCCATGGATCTTAAAGCGACAGTCTCTCTTGGTGTAGCCATGGGAAGCATTGCCTTCTCAGCAGCCGTAGGAATTATCTTTGGTCTCCTACCGGCTAATAAAGCTTCGAAACTTGATCCTATCGAAGCACTTAGATATGATTAGACATAACCTCTTGAAATCTTTGGATTTTGAGAGGTTTAATGCTTTTCAAAAAAGATAGAGAAAAAAATAAAAAATAAACATCCAACCGAGGCACAAAACGTAACTATTTTTTTGTAACGTATTGTACTTTCGTGTCTAGGTTTAGGTACGATTTTTTTGTGCCTAGCCCAAAAATAAAAACGGAGGTAAAACTACTAATGAGTGAAGCTATTATTGCTAAAAAAGCTGAACAAGTTGCTATCGTCGCTGAGAAAATGAAAGCAGCATCATCTATCGTTGTTGTTGACTCTCGTGGACTTACAGTTGACCAAGATACCGTTCTTCGTCGTAATCTTCGTGAATCAGGCGTTGAATTTAAAGTTATCAAAAACTCAATCTTGACTCGTGCAGCTGAAGAAGCAGGTCTTGAAGACCTTAAAGAACTTTTCGTTGGACCATCTGCAGTAGCATTCTCAAATGAAGATGTTATCGCACCAGCAAAAGTTATTAGCGAATTTGCTAAAGACGCAGAAGCTCTTGAAATCAAAGGTGGTGTTGTTGACGGTGCGTTCGCTTCAGTCGAAGAAATCAACGCTCTTGCATCACTTCCAAACAAAGAAGGTATGCTTTCTATGCTCCTTTCTGTACTTCAAGCGCCAGTGCGCAACGTTGCATACGCTGTCAAAGCGGTTGCAGAAAGCAAAGAAGACGGTGCTGCATAAGCCCATCTTCACAACTCGTAGCCTAAGCTACGTTTAAAACACTATATTAAAAAACACATTTGGAGGAAATCACAATGGCATTGAACATTGAAAACATTATTGCTGAAATTAAAGAAGCTTCAATCCTTGAATTGAACGACCTTGTAAAAGCTATCGGTTATCAAAGTTGTACGTGAAATCACAGGCGAAGGTCTTAAAGAAGCTAAAGCTATCGTTGACGGTGCACCATCAGTTATTAAAGAAGGTGTTGCTGCAGCTGAAGCTGAAGAAATCAAAGCTAAACTTGAAGAAGCTGGAGCTTCAGTTACTCTTAAATAATAAGGTAACGACTCAAGTCGCTTAATAAAGAAAACCAGGGCATAAGCTCTGGTTTTTTATTACGATAAGCGATTGATAGAAACTGATAAATTGATTTGGTTTCCTGCCAAAAATCCTGCCAAAAATTCTTTGGCAGTTTTTTGTTTTAATAAACTTTCGGGGGTAGACACTAGATTGTCTACCCTTTTTTTGCGTTTCGGAGGTAATTATGCAAAAGGAAGAACAGTCATCACGTCAAATCGTGAAGAGCCATATCATGACCATCATGGGAGTTGATAATCTAAAAGCAACTCAACTGGTAAATGAAATGGAACAAACAGGTTTAATCTGATTTGATGAATTCGGTTGCTATATGTATAAATTAAACAATTGTGTTACAATGAAACCATATAGAATTTTAAGTTTTCTCAAAAACTTTTTATAACTAAGAACACATAAGGAGGTAAAATGGTGAAGCATTCTAAAATAACAAAAGTTTTTCAGCTTTCGCTCGTCATCATATTTATTTTAGTCTTGTTAGGGCTCTTTGTTCCCCAGCAGTTTCAAAATATTAGTTTTTACTTAAAAAATCTCTTAACAACTAGTGTTGGCTGGTTTTACTTGTTATTGGTTACGGGGATTTTAATTTTTTGTGTCTTTTTAATTGTAAGTCCGATAGGGCAGATTCGCTTGGGTAATCCCACGAGTCGGCCAGAGCATTCGACGACGTCATGGATTGCCATGATGTTTTCTGCTGGAATGGGGATTGGTCTGGTCTTTTATGGGGCAGCAGAGCCTTTGAGTCACTTTGCTATCTCGACGCCCAATGCAGAAATAGGCAGTGCGGATGCTCTCGCAGATGCTTTTCGTTTTACTTTTTTTCACTGGGGATTTCATGCTTGGGCGGTCTATGCCCTGGTGGGATTGTCTTTGGCTTATTTTGGCTTTCGTAAACGGGAGAAATATCAGCTCTCAGTCGTCTTTAAGCCTCTTTTTGGAAAATATGCGGACGGACCAATAGCAACCATTATCGATACCATCACCATTATTGCGACAGTGATTGGGGTAGCGACAACGCTCGGCTTTGGTGCCTCACAAATCAATGGTGGTCTCTCCTATGTCTTTGGTATTCCTAATAATAGTCTTGTGCAAGTCATCATTATCATCATTGCGACAATTCTTTTTCTTATTTCTGCCTTATCAGGTTTAGGAAAGGGTGTTAAAATCCTATCTAATACAAACTTGATTTTAGCTATTGTCTTGCTTGCTGGAGTCATAGTTTTGGGGCCAACGGTTAAGATATTTGACACCATGACAGACTCTATCGGCCTTTATTTTCAAAACTTCTTCCGTATGAGTTTTCGGGCGGCGGCTTTTGATGAGACCAAGCGGGCTTGGATTAACCAATGGACCATTTTTTACTGGGCATGGTGGATTTCCTGGTCACCTTTTGTGGGCGTCTTTATTGCCCGTATCTCAAAAGGTCGGACTATTCGCGAATTTTTGACAGTAGTGCTTTTGGCACCAACAGTCCTTAGTTTTATCTGGTTTTCTGCTTTTGGTACCTTATCTACTTCACTACAAGATTCGGGGGTTAATTTGATACGTTTTGCCACAGAAGAAATTCTTTTTGCCTCTTTTAATGAATATCCTCTGGGAAGTGTCCTTTCACTCCTGGCAATTATTTTAGTTTTAACCTTCTTTGTGACCTCGGCGGATTCTGCCACCTATGTTTTGGCCATGTTGTCTGAAGATGGCAATCTAAATCCAAGTAATCGTAAAAAGGTGATTTGGGGTGTCATGCTGGCCTTGATTGCTATTGCACTCATGTTTTCTGGTGGATTGACAGCTTTACAAAACACGCTCATTATTGTCGCTTTTCCATTTTCTATAGTACTAGTGTTGATGATGTGGTCGCTTATGAAAGAGTTATATCACGAAAAAGAGCAAATGGGACTCGCCATTACACCAGACCGATATCCTGAGAAGAATCAACCGTTTAAATCTTATGAGGAAAATTAGGAGGATGGCATGGAGTTAAGAGTGCTTCGTTATTTTATTACTATTGCTGAGGAGGGGAGTATCTCCAAGGCAGCTGAGAAGCTGATGATTACTCAGCCGACACTCAGTCGTCAGTTAAAAGATTTGGAGCAGGAACTTGGTGAACCTCTTTTTATCCGTGAACATATCAAGTCGCTTAATAAAGAAAACCAGGGCATAAGCTCTGGTTTTTTCTATTGCTTTTAATATTTTCATTTGTTAGAATGTAGGTAATGTGCGTGCTTGTCACGCCCTTTTTCTGTGTCTTTTACGGCTTTAGTGATTGTAAATAACTATAAAAATCTTAAAGGCATGGTAAATGCTAAAAAGAAAAGGAGAAATTTATGGCTTATATTTGGTCTTATCTCAGACGTTATCCTAAGTGGCTAGCAATGAATTTCACGGCGGCCATTTTATTTGTTATTGCTAACTTGGGTTTGCCGACGGTTCTTGCCAGAATGATTGATGAGGGAATAAACCGTGGTGATGTTGATAAGCTTTACGCTTATGCTTGGGTCATGTTTGGTGTAGTTTTGACTGGGATTGTTGGTCGTATACTTCTGTCCTATGCGGTTGGTAAGTTGACCACTACTATGGTGCAAGTCATGCGTAATGACATTTATGCTAAGCTTCAGGAGTATTCCCACCACGAGTATGAGCAGATTGGGGTATCCTCTTTGGTGACTCGTATTACATCAGATGCTTTTGTGCTTATGCAATTTGCGGATCAGGTTCTTAAGCTAGGGGTTATCACTCCTTTGATGATGGTTTCCAGTGTCTTTTTGATTTTGACGACAAGTCCATCTTTGGCTTGGATTGTGGCCATCTCCTTGCCTTTCCTAGCCGTAGTAGTCTGGTATGTGGCGGTAAAAACGCGTCCGCTTTCTGAAAAGCAACAGGCAACTCTCGACAAGATTAACCAGTATGCTCGTGAAAATCTGACTGGACTTCGTGTCATCCGAGCTTTCGCTAGAGAAGATTTTCAAGAGAAGAAGTTCGCTTCTGAAAATGCTGTCTATGCGGATAATTCAAACAAACTTTTTAAATTGACTGGTTTGACCGAGCCACTTTTTGTGCAAATCATCATCGCTATGATTGTGGCAATTGTTTGGTTTGCTCTTGAGCCATTAGGTTCTGGGACTTTAGCAATCGGTGACTTGGTTGCTTTTATTGAGTACAGCTTCCATGCACTATTGTCCTTCCTTTTCCTAGCCAATCTCTTTACCATGTATCCTCGTACAGCGGTATCTAGTGAACGTCTGCAGGAAATTATGGACATGCCGATTTCTATCAATCCAAATGAAGATGGCGTGACAGAAACCGAGACTAAGGGATATTTGGAATTTGACAATGTGACCTTTGCCTATCCTGGTGAAACTGAAAGTCCTGTCCTACACAACATTTCTTTCAAGGCAAAACCTGGTGAAACCATTGCCTTTATCGGATCAACGGGTTCAGGAAAATCATCACTTGTACAGTTGATTCCACGCTTTTATGATGTAACACTTGGACGCATTCTTGTTGATGGTGTAGATGTCCGTGATTACAATCTTAAGGCTCTTCGTCGTAAGATTGGCTTTATTCCACAAAAAGCTCTACTCTTTACTGGAACTATCGGTGAAAATATCCGTTATGGTAAGGAAAATGCCAGTCATGAAGAATTGAATCAAGCTACTGATGTGGCTCAAGCCAAGGAATTTATCGAAAGTAAGGAAGAACGCTATGATTCTCACTTGGCTGAGGGTGGCAGCAACCTTTCTGGGGGACAGAAGCAGCGTTTGTCAATTGCACGTGCGGTGGTTAAACGTCCTGATCTTTATATCTTTGATGATTCCTTCTCTGCCTTGGACTACAAGACTGATGCGACCTTGCGCCGTCGTCTAAAAGAAGTGACTCAAGATGCGACAGTCCTGATTGTAGCCCAACGTGTGGGAACTATCATGGATGCTGATCAAATCATTGTTTTGGATGAAGGTGAAATCGTTGGTCGTGGCCGTCATGAAGAGCTTATGGAAAGCAATGACATTTACCGTGAAATTGCTAATTCACAATTGAATCAAAAGAGTCTTACGGAAGACTAGAAGGAGGTCAAAATGAAGAATAATAAAAAGAAAACAAATCATTCCTCAAGTTTTGGCCGTCTTTGGTCATACTTGCAGGCTTATCGTTTCCCACTTTACCTAGCCATTTTCCTGAAAATTGTTAGTGTCATCATGAGTGTCCTTGAACCCGTAGTCATTGGTTTAGCTATTACAGAGTTGACTAAAAATACGCTGGATATCATTAAGGGGGTAGAAGGCGCCCATATCAATGTATCCTATGTTGGTTTGGTTCTGGTTGTTTATCTCTTGCGTGGTCTTATTTATGAGTTGGCCGCCTACTATTCCAACTATTTCATGACCAATGCTGTGCAAGCAACGGTTCAAGATATGCGAAATGAGATGACTGAGAAAATCAATCGTACCTCAGTGTCATACTTTGATAAGCACCAGTTTGGTGACCTCTTGGGACGCTTTACCAGTGACGTCGAGACAGTATCTAATGCCTTGCAGCAGTCATTCTTGCAGGTTGTTAATGCCGTCTTTACTCTAGCCTTGGTTATTGGAACAGTACTTTACCTTAATCTTCAATTGGGAGCTATAGTTGTCATCACTATTCCGATTACATTCTTTGGTGCCCGCTATATCATGAGTAAGTCTCAGCCCTACTTTAAACAGCAGGCTGATGCTCTAGGTACTCTTAATGGTTTTGTTCAGGAAAATCTGACTGGCTTCAATGTGCTTAAGCTTTTTGGGCGTGAGGATAAATCCTTGGATGATTTTAAAGAAATCACGGAAGACCTTCAGAAGGTAGGCTTTAAGGCTAATTTCATTTCAGGACTTATGATGCCGGTTCTTAACGGTTTATCTGACTTGACCTATCTCATTGTTGCTGTTCTAGGTGGTTTGCAAGTCTTGGCTGGTCACTTGACGATTGGTAATATGCAGGCCTTTGTTCAGTACGTTTGGCAGATTAACCAACCTATTCAGAACTTGACTCAGTTGGCTGGGCAATTGCAGAGTGCTAAATCCTCTTTAGACCGTATTTTCCAACTCATGGATGAACCAGACGAGGCTAATGATGCTACTGAAGTGCTAGAGGGAGATTTGACTGGCCAAGTTAGCTTTAAGCATGTGGACTTCCAGTATGTGGCTGATAAACCTTTGATTCGTGACTTTAATCTTGAGGTTAATCCTGGTGAAATGGTGGCCATTGTCGGTCCTACCGGTGCCGGAAAATCAACGATTATCAACCTTCTCATGCGTTTCTATGATGTGACTGCCGGGTCTATCTCGGTTGACGGTCATGATATCCGTAACCTGTCTCGTCAGGATTATCGTAAGCAGTTTGGTATGGTGCTTCAGGATGCTTGGCTCTTTGAAGGAACTATCAAGGAAAATCTTCGCTTTGGTAATCTTGAGGCAACTGACGAAGAAATTGTTGAAGCCGCTAAGGCAGCCAATGTGGACCATTTTATCCGTACACTACCTGGTGGTTACAACATGGAAATGAACCAGGAATCAAGTAACATCTCACTAGGACAAAAGCAACTTTTGACCATTGCGCGTGCGCTTTTGGCTGATCCTAAAATCTTGATTTTGGACGAGGCAACCTCATCGGTTGATACCCGTCTGGAACTCCTGATTCAAAAAGCCATGAAGACCCTTATGCAAGGTCGAACAAGCTTTGTCATTGCCCACCGTCTGTCAACTATCCAAGAAGCAGACAAGATTTTGGTCCTTAAAGATGGTCAAATCATCGAACAAGGAAACCATGAATCCCTCCTTGCAGACAAAGGTTTCTATTACGACTTGTATAATAGCCAGTTTGCGGAGAAATAAACAAAAAATCCATCAGTTCATAACTGGTGGATTTTTTCTGAATGTGGAGATCAATAAAAGAGACTTCTCCTATAGGGAAAAGTCTCAAAATCAATATTATTTCTCAGCACGTCGTGTGACGAACATGGCATCTCCGAAACTGAAGAAGCGGTAGCGCTCTTGGACGGCGTGTTTATAGGCATCAAGGACGAATTCACGGCCAGCAAAGGCTGAAACCAACATCACCAAGGTTGATTTTGGAAGGTGGAAGTTGGTTGAGAAGGCATCTACGACTGTGAATTGGTAGCCTGGTTTGATAAAGATATTGGTCCATCCTGAGTCGGCTTGGAGTTGACCATCGTATTTATTGCCGATGGTTTCCAGTGTTCGGATAGAGGTTGTTCCCACTGCAATGATGCGTCCTCCAGCGGCTTTGACACTATTGAGGGTATCGGCAGAGTCTTGGCTGAGGGTGTAAAATTCTGAGTGCATCTCATGTTCGTCGACATTATCGACAGAAACAGGTCGGAAGGTTCCCAGTCCAACGTGAAGGGTGAGGTAGACCAATTTTACGCCTTTAGCTTCAATCTTTTGAAGTAATTCAGGAGTGAAATGGAGGCCAGCTGTTGGAGCAGCGGCAGAGCCATTTTCCTTGGCATAGACTGTTTGGTAACGGTCGCGGTCTTCCAATTTTTCATGGATATAAGGTGGCAATGGCATCTCACCCAAGCTTTCCAAAACCTCAAGGAAGATACCGTCGTAGTTAAATTCTACGATTCGTCCACCGTGATCTAGTTCCTCAGTAACAGTGGCAGTCAAACGGCCATCACCAAAACTGACTTTAGCACCTACTTTAAGGCGTTTGGCTGGTTTGGCTAAAACTTCCCATTGATCCCCTTGGGTATTTTTCAAAAGGAGAAATTCCACATGGCCGTGGGTATCAGGCTTTTCACCATAGAGGCGGGCAGGAAGCACGCGCGTATTGTTCATGACCAAGGCATCGCCAGGGTTAAGCTGGTCAATGATGTGGTCGAAGTGGGTATCAGTCATTTCCTTGGTTACAGGATCAATGACCAAGAGTTTAGAGGCATCACGTTGTTCCAATGGGGTTTGGGCAATCAGTTCCTCTGGTAGTTCAAAATCAAAATCGTTTGTATTCATTTCTTTCCTCGTGCTCTTTACCAAGAGATGGTTGAAAGCGACGTGGATTTTTCGGAGCTTTATAGTGTCAATTTGGATGAGTACGTCGGACTAGCACCAGACCATGAGCAGAGCTATCATGCCTTTATGAAGGCTCAACTCTTTGATGCCAAGCCATTTAAGGAGAGCTTCTTGCCTGACGGTATGGCTGAGGACTTGGAGCAGGCGGCTAAGGATTATGATGACGTCTTGGCACAACATGCCATTGATTTGCAAATCCTAGGAATCGGAAGTAATGGGCATATTGGCTTTAATGAGCCAGGTACACCTTTTGATAGTCAAACTCATGTGGTCGACTTGACGGACAGCACCATTGAAGCCAATAGCCGTTTCTTTGCCAGTCGTGACCAAGTCCCTACGAAGGCTATTTCAATGGGAATTGCTTCCATTATGGCTGCTAAGAAGATTATCTTGTTTGCCTATGGTGACAAGAAGGCAGATGCCATTTTCAAAATGGTCAAGGGTCCTGTGACGGAGGAAGTCCCAGCTAGTGTCTTGCAAAATCATCCAGATGTGACTCTTATCTTAGATGAGGCAGCCGCTGCGAAATTGTAATACTATCTTTTGAAAAACAATCTTACGAAACTCAGGTTGAGCCATTTGACACTCAGCCTTTTTCTTTTGTGAAAAGTCACTTCCAAGCAAATCAATTGCCTAGCCCTCTTTGATAGCGCTATAATAGTTAAGTTGACTTTGACTATCAAACAACAGATATAGATATTTCATAAAGAAAGAGGATATACAATGGCAAAACCTATTCGAGTATTGCTTTATTATAAATACCTTCCCATCGAAAACGCTGAGCAATTTGCGGCTGACCACTTGGCTTTCTGTAAGTCAATCGGTCTGAAAGGACGCATCTTGGTCGCCGACGAGGGAATCAATGGAACGGTTTCTGGTGACTATGAAACTACTCAAAAATACATGGACTACGTTCACAGCCTTCCAGGGATGGAGGACCTTTGGTTCAAGATTGATGAGGAAGAAGAGCAAGCCTTCAAGAAGATGTTTGTGCGTTACAAGAAGGAAATCGTTCACCTTGGTTTAGAGGACGATAACTTTGACAGCGACATCAATCCGCTTGAAACAACAGGTGCCTACTTGTCACCAAAAGAGTTTAAAGACACCCTTCTAGATGAGGACACTGTTGTCCTCGATACACGTAACGACTATGAGTATGACCTTGGTCACTTCCGTGGAGCCATTCGTCCAGATATTCGCAACTTCCGTGAATTGCCACAATGGATCCGCGACCATAAAGAAGAGTTCATGGACAAGCGCGTGGTTGTGTACTGTACTGGTGGAGTCCGCTGTGAGAAATTCTCAGGTTGGATGGTCCGTGAAGGCTACAAAGATGTTGGTCAATTGCACGGTGGTATCGCAACTTACGGAAAAGATCCAGAGGTTCAAGGGGAACTTTGGGATGGTAAGATGTATGTCTTTGACGAGCGTATTGCCGTTGACATCAACCATGTAGATCCTGTCGTTGTCGGTAAGGACTGGTTCGATGGGACGCCTTGCGAACGCTATGTCAACTGCGGTAACCCATTCTGTAACCGTCGTATCCTTGCTTCAGAGGAAAATGAAGACAAGTACCTCCGTGGCTGCTCACATGAATGCCGTGTTCACCCACGTAACCGTTATGTCTCTGAAAATGGTTTGAGCCAGGAAGAAGTTGTCGAACGTCTTGCGGCAATTGGTGAAAGCTTGGATGTAACACCTGCTTAAGTTTAAATAGTGAAGAAGCTGAGAGGAATCTCGGTTTTTTGTTTTGCAATTTATTTCTAAAATAATGACAGATATATATTGCAATTAGAAATATATAGTGTATAATTAAGATGAAAACAGATGGTGAACCTAATCAATGTCGACGATAATATCAGATAAGATGAAAAGGAGGGGGCATGTGGCAAAGAATTTACGTTTAAAAGCAGCTCGAGTAGAGCATGATATGACCCAGGGTGACTTGGCAGAAGCTGTAGGTGCAACAAGACAAACCATAGGTTTGATTGAAGCCGGAAAGTACAATCCCAGCCTAGCCTTATGCATTGCCATTTGCAAGACACTGGACAGGACCTTGGATCAACTGTTTTGGGAGAATTAGGAAGGAAGTAAAGATGATGAAATTCAAACTGATTAATAATGAGGTTACAGATGAACGCGAAGAAGCTCTAACTAATAAAGTTGCTGCCGAATGCTATTACATAATGATTGCAGGGACGCTTGTATGCTTACTTTATGGCTCCCTCTTTAACAATGGTGTCATCACTTCTAATTACTTAATTTTTCCAATATTAATTGCATGGGTTTGGTCTGTTTATAGAGCTGAACGTCTTGCTGTAAGTGCTTTTGGAGGTTCGAGTATGACAGTCCTAGGTTGTTTACTGGTGACTGGGCTTATCATCCTTAAAATAATGATAGTTAACTATCAGTCATACCACAATGTCTATCATAATAATCCCTTGGATCCTAGATATCTCATGGCTTGGGCAGTTACTTATATGTTGTATGCTCCCTTTGTCTTTTTTATGAATTGGGCTATTGCTGCATTGGGAAGATATGAGAGAAGACGTCTTGAAAAACAGCTGGACGATTTGGAAAATGAAGAATAGATAGTGAGAGAATCAGACCGTTCTTTTTGGTCTGATTTTTTTGTATTATAATGGGTCCTAAAACTAAGGAGGTCACGTATGCTACTAACTGAATTTGATGATAATAGACAAGCGATTATCAATCCCGAGGACTTGAATGAGCCTCTTGAGGGGTTTCCTAAAATAGCTGTATCCTGTTTTTCTCGTTCGACCTTTCAACGAATGCTTGAGATGTTTCCTCATGAACTTATCTATGAAACGTCCATGGCGAATGTGGCTATTCCGATATATAAGCTTGTTATTGATGAGCAGGAGTTGGCTCTTTTTAATGCACCTGTAGGTGCCTCTGCCTGTGTGGCTATTTTAGAGGATATTTTTGCTTTGGGAACTGATAAACTGGTGCTCTTTGGGACTTGTGGGGTGCTTGATGAAGATATTAAAGAGACTTCTATTATTATCCCTAGTCATGCTCTTAGAGATGAAGGAACGAGTTTTCACTATGTGGAAGCTAGCAATGAGATTGCGGTAAATGTGGGTGTGTTAGCTTGTTTTAAAAATTCTACTTTTCAAACTTCTTATTTGTAATCATTCTAAATAACTGCTATAATACTTTTTAGAATCATTCTAAATAAGGAGTAAGAGAATTGGAAGATAAGAATTTTGCAGAACGCTTAAATATTTTGAGAGCTGGTGTTTTGGGTGCCAATGATGGCATCATTTCCATTGCAGGAGTGGTTATCGGTGTGGCCAGTGCGACATCAAACATCTGGTTCATCTTGATTTCTGCTTTATCAGCGATTTTTGCTGGTGCCTTTTCGATGGCAGGTGGCGAATATGTCAGTGTGTCAACGCAAAAAGATACTGAAGAAGCTGCTATCGCTAAGGAACAAGTCCTCTTGGACCGCTCTCCTGAGGCAGCTAGAGAGAGTTTGTATCAAACCTTCCTCAGTCAGGGGGATTGTGAAACGGCAGCTGAAGTTAAGGTTAATCAAGCCTTCAATAAGAATCCGATTAAGGTCTTAGTTGAGGAAAAATATGGGGTGGATTTAGATGAAATTACGAATCCATGGCATGCTGCTGTCTCTAGTTTCCTGGCCTTTTCAGTTGGTTCCTTGCCACCAGCCCTAGCTATTATGCTGTTCCCTGAGCCTTACCGTATTCCTGTAACAGTGGTCGTGGTTGCCCTTACCTTGCTCTTGACTGGTTATATCAGTGCCAAGCTCGGAAAAGCACCTGTTAAGCAAGCGATGTTGCGTAACTTGACAGTAGGACTCTTGACCATGCTTGTGACCTTCTTGGTCGGGCATATCTTCCATGTAAATGTGTAAGTGTTAATAATGTGATAAGTCTATCTTTTAAGGTAGACTTTTTGTTTCATCCAGAGTTCTTTTGATACCTTTCTTATGTCCTCCTTTTTTAGTCTGCTAGACCAGGCTTATCCGTGGTACAATAAGGTTATGCGTTTAGACAAATTATTAGGACAGGCAGGCTATGGTTCCCGCAATCAGGTTAAGAAGCTCATTCGTAGTCGTCAAGTTTATGTAGATGGTGTCTTGGCGGATAGAGATAATCTTAATGTGGATGCTAGTCTTCAAACCATCACGGTTTCTGGTAAGGAACTGGAGCATACGCCAGAAGTTTACTATCTCATGAATAAGCCAGCAGGTGTAGTGTCAGCTCGAAAGGACAAGAAACACCAAACAGTCATTGATTTGATTAAGCCTGAAGATCAGCGAGACGGTCTTTATCCTGTGGGCCGATTGGATAGAGACACGGAGGGTTTGGTGCTGATTACCAACAATGGGCCTCTGGGCTTTGCCATGCTTCACCCCCGCTATCATGTAGCTAAGACTTATTATGTTGAGGTCAATGATATTCTTGGGCCTGATGCACCTTCATTTTTTGAGTCAGGTGTTGTCTTTGAGGATGGTACTGTTTGTAAATCTGCTCAGCTAGAAATTCTAAGTTCTGCGCGTAACAAGAGTTGTGCTCACATTACGATTTCGGAAGGGAAGTTTCATCAAGTGAAAAAGATGTTTTTGGCTTATGGAGTCAAGGTGACCTATCTTAAGCGGATTTCTTTTGGAGCGTTTAAGCTTGATGAAGAGATAGCAGTAGGTTCCTATCGAGCGTTAACGGAAGCGGAAAAAGTGATTTTGCGTACTTATTTGGGCTAGTCATTTCTTCTTATTAAGGTATGATAGGAACTTTCAATCTCCTGATAGGTCCATCCTATCACTAGGCTTAATACTGTAAGGCCCATAACAACGGTCTTTTCTAGGGGTATAAGTAAAACTTATGACATTCTATAAGTTTTTTTAATTTTTCAAGCCTTATTTCTGGTGGTATGATGGTATCAATTCGATTGAGAACTTAAGTAAGTCAGGGCAATGAGCAGGTCTAATCAGAGAGGGAGGTTCATTATGACAGAAGCATTTTATGAACATTTAGCAAAGATACGTCATCAGATTCACCAACATCCAGAGGTTTCTGAAGAGGAGCATGAGACGACAGTCTTTTTGAAAGGTTATTTGAAAAATCTAGGTATTGAGCCTTTAAATTATCCCTTGAAGACGGGACTCATCGCTGAGATTGGGTCAGGTCATCCGATTATTGCTTTGCGTGCTGATATTGATGCCCTACCGATTAAGGAAAAGACAGGACTTCCTTATGCCAGCGACAATGGGGCTATGCATGCTTGTGGTCATGATTTTCACCAAACCTCTCTACTTGGAGCCGCTCAGCTTTTAAAAGAAAGAGAAGCAGGGCTTAAGGGGACCGTTCGATTGATTTTCCAACCAGCCGAGGAAAACTTCCAAGGGGCCTATCAGGTCATTGAAGCGGGTGGTCTTGACGGTGTGTCAGCTATCATCGGTTATCACAATAATCCTCACTTGAAACCGGGTCAGATTGGTCTTCGTTCGGGTGCTATCATGGCTGGTGTGGAGCAGTTTAGGGTTGATGTTAAGGGTGTTTCTTCCCATGCGGCCCGTCCTGATTTGGGTGTTGATACGGTCTTGGTCATTACGACTATCATCAACAATTTACAGCAGATTGTGGCTCGTACAGTATCGCCCTTTGAATCAGCAGTATTGTCAGTTACTCATATCGAAGTTGGAAATACTTGGAATGTTCTTCCAGCAGCAGGTTTTTTTGAAGGAACGATTCGTACCTTTGAGCCTAAGGTTCGTGAAGATGTCATTGCTCGTTTTGAAAAGGTCGTTCAGGCGACAGCAGACCAGTTTGGTGCTCAAGTTGACATCACTTGGGGCAATTCGCCTTACGTGACCTACAATGACCAGACACTCACACCTCTCATCTTTGAAAATTCTAAGGCCTTCGCAGAAGTGATTGAAACCTTGCCATCAACAGGGGGCGAAGACTTTGCGGCTTATCAAAAGGAAATACCAGGAGTCTTTGCCTTTGTTGGCTCTAATGGCGAAGAGAATGCACCAGACTGGCACCATGATGATTTCCTTGTGAAAGATGAGGCCTTGCCAGTAGCTGTTAATTACTATGTGGAAAACGCCCTCTTCCTACTTGACTATTTTAAGGAGTAAGAAAAATGACCATTCCCTTAATCGGTATTACCAGTAATGAAAAACCTGTCGAAGAAGGAAGTCCCATCATCCATCTATCTGTGAGTACATTATTTGCGGATGGAGTTAAGAAAGCAGGAGGTCAATTCTGTTCACCGTCAGAGTTTGAAAAAACTAGCTCCGCATTTGAAGGTAACTGCTAGGAGTTCCGAGGATGAGGTTATAGAGGGTGTTGAGAGTTTCACTGACGCTCCATTTATAGGTGTTCAGTGGCATCTTGAGTTTCTCTTGGGACATAAGCAATTAGCAGACCAAGGACTCTTTTATTATTTTGTTAAGAGTTTTAAATAAGGTTTTAGGACTTTAAATTGATACCACTTTTGAAATTGAAAAGGAGGAAGTGCCTAAGTAGAAATATTCTTTTGATCATTTAGTTTACACTTAAGAACCCAGCCGATTGGTTGGGTTCTTTTGTCGTATTTTAGAAGCAAGATTTCAGGACTTAAAAAGGAGTAAGAATTTTTCACTTGCTATTTTTGAGCTTTTTAGATAAAATGAAAGCGTTATCATTTCAAAAAATAGATAGGAAGTGGTCAAGTCATCTTTATGATGTTTTACCTTATAACTTCCGAATAAGGAGAAACGTATGTTAATTGGTATTCCAAAAGAAATCAAAAATAATGAGAACCGTGTGGCTCTAACGCCTGCTGGGGTGCAAAGTCTTGTAGCTAAAGGTCATGAAGTCCTTATTGAAACCAATGCAGGTTTTGGCTCTGGCTTTACTGATGCAGACTACGAAAAACAAGGTGCTAAAATTGTTGCTACTGCTGCAGAAGCATGGGCAGCTGAGCTCGTGGTTAAGGTAAAGGAGCCTCTTGCTGCAGAATATGGCTTCCTTCGTGAAGACCTTTTACTCTTTACCTACTTGCACATGGCAGCAGCTCCAGAATTGGCAGATGCTATGGTTAATGCGAAGACAACAGGTGTGGCTTACGAAACAGTACGTAGCCAAGAAGGTCACCTACCACTTTTGGTTCCAATGAGTGAAGTAGCAGGACGTATGGCTGTTCAAATCGGTGCACATTTCTTGACCAAACAAGAGGGTGGCTCTGGCGTTCTCCTAGGTGGTGTGCCTGGTGTTCCTAAAGGTAAAGTGACTATTATCGGGGGTGGCGTCGTAGGGACACATGCAGCCCGTATCGCCCTTGGACTGGGAGCTCAAGTGACTATCCTTGATATCAGTGCCAAACGTTTGTCTGTCCTTGAAGAGGTCTTTGGTAGCCAAATTCAAACACTGATGTCAAATCCGCTCAACATTGAAGCGAGCGTTCGTGATGCTGACGTGGTTATCGGTGCAGTTCTTATCCCAGGGGCAAAAGCACCAAAACTTGTTACTGACCATATGGTTAAACAAATGCGTCCAGGTTCAGTTATTGTGGACGTTGCCGTTGACCAAGGTGGGGTTGTTGAAACTGCGGATCGTGTGACTACTCACGATGAGCCTGTTTATGAAACACATGGTGTCCTTCACTATGCCGTTGCTAATATCCCAGGAGCTGTGGCACGTACATCAACCATTGCCCTTACCAACGTCACTTTGCCTTATATCGAAGCCCTTGCAGGAAAAGGATTCAGAAAGGCAATTAACGACGACGAAGGTCTTCGTCAAGGGGTTACAACCTACCAAGGTCATATCACTAGCAAACCAGTTGCAAAGGGTCTAAACAGAGAATATACATCAATTGACGAATTGGCCTAAACAGAGTAACTTATCATAAACAAAAGGAGTCGCACCATGATTTGGAGTGACTCCTTTTAGTATATAATGGGTAAAGCTAATTTTTTTTCTGTCATTAATGATAGTGCTCTCATGGTATAATTATTATATAAAATTAGCTTTCATGCTATAGAAAATATATGAAAAGAATGGATAAATAATGGATAAAAAAGAATTACTCAAAAACACAATTCTATCTCTTGATAGTGATAGTTTTTTTGAATTTAAAACTTATTTCTTTAGCGAATTTTTCGAATTTAATTTTCTTGATGATTCTGAAGTCACTAGGGATATTTTTGCTGAAAAACTCTATGATTACTTTGAAAAAGTAGAGTTAAGCAACAACAAGGATTTTTCTACTCTACTACAAAAATTTATGCAATCTCTAGATGATAAAGTTTCAAAATATATAGAAAAGAGTCCTAGGAAAAAGAATGCTGAGATCGAAGATATCCCTAGAGCAAGAAAATATTATAATAAAATAATTGAGTACAAAAAACAAAATGATCTTGATTATAATAGACTACGAGATTATTCACGAATTATGTTTTGTCTCTATGCCGAGATAACTAATCAAAATGATACTATCACTAATTTTGATTATTCAATTTCTAGCTTGGATTATAGTAAAATAATTCAGTCAATGAAAAAATCTAAGACACCTAAAAACACTAAAAATATTTTTCCCTAATTGTCAAGTCAAGTGCAACAAAGATGTTCCTCTGATTAAGTGAGTATCTTTCAAGCTGTTTGAGTTAGCTCAAACAGCTTTTTTGCGGA
>QWCI01000422.1_pt1 | contig 17501 bp, 11 predicted proteins | sample 1972541 | NCBI WGS metagenome assembly QWCI01 (sample SAMN09866712, study PRJNA288562) | Human oral metagenome isolate term3_saliva, whole genome shotgun sequencing... | isolation source: mouth | host: Homo sapiens | place: USA: California | reverse complement strand
CAACAATCTGTTGATAGTCGTCATCTAAAGAAGTGAAAAACCGTAGATCCTTCAATGTCTTTAAGTACTTGTTCCCTCTGAAGATAGTCCCGATGGAACTAATGGCAGCAGCTTCCTCCATAGAGAGCTCACCATCACCGTCTTTATCCCAGTTTTCCACGCAAATGCGCTTCACCTCAGGGTCCTCGAAGCGAATCCACCATTTAGCGATGTTCAGCTTGAGTTTCGGATAGTGTGTCATCAGCGCATCGTAGGTGTCGCGGTAGGCTCCTGTGGAGAGGTTGATGGTGCCGTCAAGTACTGGGTATGGGTCATTGCCGTATTGTCCTTCTGCGTCGATACCTTGATAAGTGCCGTCTACCAGCTGGGAAAGTTTATCGAATGCTCGTCCGTCCGTGAATGTTTCGTTGAAGCCGACACAGCGCACGTAACGCAGGGAGTGAGGAACTTGTCCTACCTGCGCATCCATGATGTCGATGAGTTTCTTGACAGGCTGGAGATTGTCGCAACCGCTGACAAAGTAACTCATTACGTTAGGTGCGCAGGGGTCTGTGTTACATTTCTCATTGGTGAGCTTATCGAGGTTTTTCAGTTCGACGTATGATGTAGTAGCCGGGTAGTCGACCTCCTCGAGTGCACCACCATCAGCAAAGTGTGCTTCGGTGAGTGATGAGCCACCAGCGAGGAACTTACGCAGACGAAAGTTACTACGCATATCGAGCGCACCTCCAAGGGTCGAGATGTTCTGCACATCAATCTCCTCTAAGGAGGTTGTATTACCGAGCGTAAGAGAAGAGATAAGTATCTTCACCTTCTGCTCGTTCTCATCACCAAGTTTCAGACGCTTCAATCGCTTGCCTATAATAGAAAGCGCACCATTGATCACATACGAACTCCAATCGCCTATATCGAGCAGGTAGTCTGCTGACTTGACAGATAGCTGCTGGTCACTGGTGCCGTTGATATCGACAACTATCTCACAAGGCTTACCTGCATCCGTGCGAGCACCACGCATAATCGTGGTACCGTACGCAATAGTAGGGTACAATTTCATTGCAGGCGTTAATCGCAAAACGATTGAGTTAGTCGTTGCGTCCGCCTGTGCTGATGTACGAACAGTAATCGCACCTTCAGCGGTTTTTGCGTCATAATCTCCGAAGCTATACTTACTCATCAAGTACTGAATACGCTTCTTCACCCAAGCAACCTCAGGCGACTTTCCATCACCGAGCGACTGACCGAGTGGGTCGGTGTCGTTAGTATAAGCACCTTGTAGCATGGCGAGCTTCATTTTCTCATACAGCTTTCCATCCTCATTGTATAACATAGACGAGAATTTATCTATCACAGAGAAATAGTACTTAGCGAAGTATGCAAAGAGTTTCTGCTGGTGCGTACCTTTCTGTAGCCCTCCAAGTTCCTCCATCTTAGACATCATTCGTCTCATCATTGCTGCACGCTCCTCAGGGTACGCTTGTTCCATTAAGTTCCACAACACGGACTTTTCTCCATTCCATACTGGTGTGCCGTCAGCATAGGTGTCGTGAAACTCTACCCAGTAAGGCTTTTTCATTAAACCTTGATTGATGGTCGTTATAATTGTATCAAGGTCATCCTGACGAAATTTCCATTTACTTTTTGCCATATCTATTTCACATTAAAGTTATAAGGGTATGTATTCTTTGCGCAGTTGTCTGTTGCTGCCTTCAATTCTACGTATAGTTGATGAAAAAGAAGGTCCATGATATCCCAGTCCTGTGGCTGCTCGGCACGGAATTTCTGAATGCGTGCTGCCTTGAATAACTCATTAAGCTTAGCGACATCATTAACTGAGTTGAATATCGTCTCAGTCAATCCGTACTTATCTCCAACTAACTGCTGTCGAAGATTAACCACCGACACACCGCTATCGAGAGTTGAAGGGCAGAACCGCTTATACAAGCTATCGTAATAGTATAGATTGTATTGATTAGGGTCGCCTTCTTTCGCAATCCAATACTCAATATGGGTTGAATGAGGGTCAGTGTTCAGTTCGTCAAGCGTACCGTTGAAAGGCTCGATAAATGTATTGCACGAATACACAATATTGTAAGCCGTGATATACGACTCAACGAGTTGCTCTGCACGCTGACGGGTCTCATTATCTGCTGTAGTCTTATCATCCGCAGGGAGGTCAGCATAGTCTAAGTCCCAGCAATTCTCCCAAGATAGTTCAGAGACTTGGTACTGATAGGCTTCTTCCTCTGTATTGTAGCGGATGCGCCTTTTATCCCAAGGCACTTGATACAAGGTAAGGCGTGGCGAGTTATCAGAACCCTCTATAGATAGGAGGTCAGGGAACAAATCCTTGTCATAACCAAAAGTAGCAGCATCCCCCTTATCTGGCCCTACTGTAAAGAGACCGACAAACTTGTATGTAACAGTACCGTCTTCTGCCGTCTGTTTCTCAAATCCAACGAATGTCTCTTGGTAAATAGAGACACGTGCTTCACTATCCTGTTCGATACCCTCATTGGTTAATCCTACCGCCTTCCATAGGTCGGTATATGAGTTTACAGAACCTAACTTGTGGTATTGCATAGAAGAAGCGATATTCTTCTTCGCTGTCAGTTTGGAAATCTTCGGTAAGTTCTTGAAGAGTTCAAATTTCTTCTGTGCCGTCTGTCCGTCCTCATATACGATAGTCGTGTCCTTAGCTACCTTTGCCTTCCAATTCCATAGGTAGTAAAGCATAGAAGATGTACCTTGACCTTGCAGCTGTAGATTGGTAATCGTCAAGCGGTTAAGGTTCGTATTGCCATCTTTCGGATAGATTTCCAACGTGCCTTTAGGCTTGTATGACTTGCCGTATTCATAAGCCGGCAATGGCTTGTCAAAAGTAAAGACATTAACTTTGCCACGCACCTTATCAAAGTCGACCGTGGTACCGAGCGTATCATAGATGTCATTATCTATTTTCTCGGCACTCTTTTCTCCTACGGTTGCAAGTGCATTGATATAATCCTGATGCACGTTGGCTGCGTCCATCGCACTATCATATATACGAATGGAATAGAGGTCAACATCCGCCTTATCAGAACCTATAACGATACCTCCCCCTGAACCTATCTGCATAGAGTCGGTAAGCAAATAGGCGAACTTACGAGCTTCAATACCGTCAATGTAGAGATAGACGAGGTTAAGATAGTAGGTGTTTCCATTGAGTACATACGTGTACTTCTTAGGACTAATCACGAGAGCAAGACGAATACGCACACCATCGTCTGTACTCATAGCTTGTACATCAGGATTACGCTCGCTACGAGTTGCGAACATAATAGAAGAAGGCTTCACCTTCAATCCGATATACCCCTTCTGATAAGGCATAGCGATAGAGATACACTCTGTATCGTAATCAGAGGTATTGTTAATCTGATAGTCTATCTCAATGGTCTTACCACTCTGTGCTGCTTCCTTGGCGAATGGTTTGTAATCAATAGTCAATCGAGAACCTGCGAGCAAGCGCAATGTGCGTGCGCCTTCATCATCTATTACCCAGCCGTCACGTGAGAAGGCAACGCTCTGCCATTCAGCACCGATATGCTCGGAGTTGATAAGATTGCGGAGGACATTGCGGTCGGTATCGGTGTTGTTCCTATTCTTAGCATTCAGATAGAACACCGCTCCTGCTGTTGCAGAGTAACCTTGTGAGTTATCCACAGGGAATGGAATTGCATCACGCAAACGCACCTCGTCTGTTGGGTGAGTTCTGAAACCGATTAACGCTGTGAAATCGGAATTATCAATCGTCTCGACCTCAAGAGATAAGGTATATTGCATCTTGGTTTGCGTCAGCGTGTTCTCTGAAACATTCTCTTGAAGCACCTCGTTATCCTTCTTCATCAGGATTGACAGCGGTGTCGTTACAGCCTTGCCGTCATATACAGCGTATTCCAACACTTTATTCTCATACCAGTTCAGCAACTTCTCCGCCTTGTTATTGACGACTACCATCTTCACAGCTTCGTTATTAGCCACCGCCATAAAGTCGTAGCCTACAGGAGTAGTTTGGACGGTGTTGTCTTCATTCGACAACCAAGCAGATAGATGGAAGATACCTGTCTTATTCGTAAATGGAACGGTATAAGCCACTGGTGACGAGGTATAAGTTGCGGTACCGAACTGACGCTCATACGTCTGCTCGTAGCCTTCTCCTGTAATCTTCACATGAAGGGTCTTCGAGATGTTACCACTGATGTAACATGGCAGCACGATGTCGCCTTGGTACGCCTTCCACCAGTTGAATTCAGAGATAGACAGGAAGAGGGCAGACAACGTGATTGAATACACTAACGCAGGGGAGGTTTGCCCCGTCACCTCACCTGTAATCTTCACCATGATGTTATTCTGTCCGCTCTCAAGGAACTTAAATACATCAACAGTTGTCACGGTATTAGACTGACATCTACCACGAGCCTTAGATACGAACGTTCCATCTCCAGCCTTAGCGAAGATTTCATACGTTCCCCACTCACCACTATCAACATAATCCGCCTGCCCAACATCCTTAGTGCGTGACACAAACATAAATCGAATTGCACACTCTCCAGCTGACTTAGATGCCGATAGTGTTGTCGATGGCGACTGATTGACTGCTCTCAAGTAATAGAGGATAGTCTGCTGCTGACTACCACCTTGCCCAATATTAAGTTCAGACAGCTTCATAGGGACCCACTCATCACCATTCCATACGAGTACGCATGTCTCGGATGTGAGTTCGTCTGTTTCGCTATTTACATTTGAAAGCTGTCCGAGGGTAGGACGGTTTTTCGCAATCGTCTTCTTCACACGTTCCTCCTCAGAGTTCTGTGCATCGATTAACTCATTGACCTTTTCGGGCAACTTGTTAAATTCATCAGCGGTCAGTCGTCCGCCTGTCTGTTTATGTTCTAAATAAAGTTTTTCTATCGCCATAATTATGATAGCTTAAAAGGAAAGGTGTATGTAAATCCATTGTTGCCCTCTATCTCGACACCGTGCGCAAGAGATAGAGCATGACAAATGATGTCTTGAAGGAGTTTAGGGTGAGAACTCGTAAAACCCTCACCCGTATTGTCTTCAATTCCACGAACAGAGGCCTGAGCGAAACGGTTATCTTTCGTACGGCTCTCTGTGAGATGTAGCTTGATGTACTTCATTATAGAATTTCTTGCAAGTTATTCAAGAATTTGCAAGGATTGACACATTAAAGTTTCCTATATTTCTTCAAGAGCCAAACAACGATATATCCAACAACACCCAGCAGGACCGTTGACATTGCACCGATTGCCCAGCCTCCAACATCCATCTTGATTTTCTGCCACCGAGATAGTTTCTTCTCTACTGGTACAGGAACTTCAATGCGTTCTTTCCTTGTCGCTCGCAAAATGTCATTACTTGCCTTATAGTGGGCTAACAGCCGTTGAAGCGTGAGGTTGTCCTGCGTAGCGTGCCAGCGGTCACGATAGCGTACAATCAATTTCTCCTTGATATTGCCTTGCTCGTCCTTGACAATCACCACGCTGTCATGAATAGCGACACTATCACGGATGTTAATCACTTGTCGAGTGATTAAGCTATCCTTGATATGTACGCTGTCTTTCCTTGACATGTAGATAGTATCAGTGCGAATAGACTGCACAGGAACATACACTCTATGAGAGCAGCTTGTGAAGCAGAGTGACGTAAGAGCAAGTAATCCAATGAGGATTAACATAGAATACACGTAGTATTTAATATCCTTATCTTCCATAACTATACCTTTAATGTGAAACACTGTCTGCGTTGCTTTCCATCCGCACGCTTATAACCCACGTGCACCCAACGAGAAGACTTAGACCTCTCGATGATGATTTGGTCGTAAGCATAACCCATCAGAGAGAACTCTGTCGCAAAGAAACGTTCAAACTCGTCCTGCTTACCATTGACAGGCTGCAAGTCGGCTGCGTAGCCTGCCACGTGGGCGGAGTTCTTCACACCTCCGACAGCCTTGTTCAGTTCTGGTGAGCGATAGCCACTTGTGATGTGGATAGCAGGAGTACCGAGGTCGTGACGCTCGCAATACTCTGCCCACTCTGCACGGATACACTCTAAGAGTGTAATCGTCTCCGTCAGATGAACCTTCACGATAGAAGGAGGGTTGTTGTTTATCTTTAATTGTTCAGCGGTGCTGGACTGCACCAGCTCCGCTATCGAGAAATTTGCCATGTCTAATCAAATTTTGGTTTATCATCATCTACATCAACGTGCGAACTCTTAAGATACTCGCTAAGAAACGGCACTTTGTCGATTGCTTTCAGTGTCAGAACGTAATAAACAAAGCCGGCTACTTTCCACATCGTAGTATTCTCAATGAGCATCATTCTCCAATTGCGGACGATATTCGTTGAATAGAACCAGATAGCCACACCGCACAATGCCTTTACAACTCCGAGCGTCTCATCGCCAGCATGAAGAAAATAACCGGTAACGAAGATTGAAGCCGTCATGACAAAGAATAACGCACAATGGTAAAAGAAGACCATAGACTTTCTTAACTCCCACTTCTCACCATGCTTAAGCCCTGCAACTAATCCAAAGATATAGTTGACACCGAACACAATCAACATAGCATACATAAAGTCCCGTATAGGAAAGAATAAGCTCAGCATCCCACTGATGATTGAACACATCACGTATTTAAATTGTTCAAGGTAATTCATACTAAACAAAGTATTACTCCGACAACTGCACCCACCAGACCAGCAGCTACGTCCTTTAAGTCGAACTGCTCATCTCGGAGGTAATAATCAACACACTCTTTCGCTACCATCAGTAGCAAGACACCAGTAATTGCAGGAAATGCCCACGCTTCAACGTTTGCCAACAGCCTACCAAGCACGAATGCTACGATAAGTCCTGCAATGAGGTGTAAGTACTTGTCGCTACCAATAGCAGCGAACTTCTCGAAAATCCTGTAAATACAATCTAATGCTTTCTTCATTTTGTTTTATATTAGTTAAACTATTATATCCTTATATTTGTCAAATGGATAATTTTGTAAAAGAGACTCTTCAACAACTAAAGGCTTTCCATCAGGGTCACAGAAGGAGGCTCTATTGTTAGGAACTGAGAACCAAACATGCCCCATATTACTTAATCGTCCATCTTCTGCCTTGAGAATAGCTACACCAAACACACGTATCTTTGGCTTGTTCTGGTTTTCTTCATCAACGATAGATTCATTCCCTCTTTCTAAGTATTGACCTTGTTCGTTCTCTTCGGTGTACCATCCATCAGGGATAGGCGAACCGAAGCTCTCCGTGCTGAACGTCTTGCCATCTTCATCTGCGTTGTCACCCAGTTTACCAGTAGCATAGTGTCGAGCAGCATGATAGTCATGCCAGACTATTCCTTTAACAGTTTTTGGATAAACAGCTGATAGACCTTTATCCGTTACATTGACAAGAGACTTCTTAGTCCAATAGGCAGCTTGATAAGCAGAGACAAGTTCCTTCAAGCCAGTATAACCCAAGTCATACTTAGCGTTACCCTCGTTATCGAAGAAAATCAGATGAGGAAATCCGTCCTTATCGACAGTCATAGAGATGCCCTTCTTGTTATCCTTCGTCAGCACATCGAATGTACCCTCATACATGTTAATATGTAGTCCATCGCTGCTCGGAGATGTGCGGATGCTTTTCGCCTCGATTAAGTCTGCGTTAACCTTCCCATCTGCCGTCATTAACGCAACCTTTCCTGAAGGGGTTTGGACTTTGAAATTCTCTGCTGTGACGGTGAAACTCTTCTTTTTTCCGTCGAGTTCAAAGCCTACCTCGATAAGTCCATTCTTAAGGTTGGTGACCGTCGCTGTAATATTATCAGCGGTCGTTTTCATCTCCGCCTTAAACTTATTGGATGTAAATTCCTGTGCTGCCTGCCAATCCTCAATACTGAACTCTTCGCCTGCTGCTTTCGGACGAACACAGACGAGCAAGTCGTTGTGGTAATTATCGCCAAACGTAGCATTACTCCATTGGTCGCCCTTATCATACGGAGGAGCCGGCTGCTCACGTACAAACACCCTACGCTTACCGTCTGCCGTGTCTTGTGCGTGCTTAGCAGCTTCAAGCGACTTAAGAACATCAGCGTCTGTAATCTCGTTCCAAGAGAAAGAACCATCAGGGTTTTTCTCGAAAGAATAAGCACGACCACCACCAGTCTCAACGTATGAGCGATTGTAGTAGATGTCATGCTCATGCAATTCCTTAGTAGCATCATCCGTCCACTCGTTAGCAGGCTCAGTGGTGAGTGTTGGTACCACGTCACCAAACCAAATCACAAGCTGCTTATCAGACTGCTGCTGAACGGCATTGATACGTCCTTGCATAGACTCTAAGAAGTCTTGCAAACGGATATACTTGCCACGCTTAGCTGGGTTCTCGACACGTATCTCGAAATTCTGCTTATCAAACAAGAATATAGGGTCAGGAAGGGTAAAGCTATTAATACCTTTTATAATCTTAAAGTAAGGTGAACCCTCTCCAGCTGCTGACTGTATAATAGCACTCTGTCTTTCTTCATCTGTCAGATGGCCCAGCTGCACTACCTCGTCACCCACCTGCGGAGCATCGCTACCACTTGCGTAGTCCTCTGCCTTCGTATTATCAGCGATGTCAACATAATCAGTACCGACAGCAGAAACCCTACGATGCCAGTAGTGATTAGACAACTGACCGCCAGCATCTATCAAGTTGAATGTCTCACACAGAGCGAGGTCATTCACTCGCATGGAGTTATAGATTCTACGTCCGTCAGCATCTTCCTGACGGAAGTAACATCTCCAAGCACCGGCTATTCTGTCAATCTTAGAGATGACAAATCCGCCGGCTGAATTTACGACCTTACCCTTGATTTGAGAAGTCTTCATAATCTCAACCTCTTCTGCGGTGAGCTTACGATGTACGTGAAGATACTCTGCATCGAGATGCCAGTTACCTTCATCATCTTGGTAGATGGATATGCCTGACTCGCCACGAACCGACTTACCAAACACGATTCCCTTCATGAAAGTAGTCAGAGCGTTAACGATGGTGTCCTGGTCTGTTCGCACAATTTTCTCCCAATCGACACTCTTAGGGTCGAGCGTGCGAGCTGACTTAGCTTCATCTGCAAGGCCAGCTTGTATCTTCTGCGCATCCAAGGTAAGATAACTCCCTATGCGGTCGAGCGCACGCAGTACTGACATGTTGTCGTGATGATGTCCAAACGCTCCATCACCCTTGTAAGCGGTAGTCACCTCACGAGAGAACCATTCAAGGATAGCTTCAGCTGTTGTGATGTTCCACTTGTCAGAGTAAGGACTCTGGACAGGAAAGAGAGCCCCACTGCTCAGCGGTAGTCGCTCAAGCTCAACTAAGCGTGGGGCTATAGTAAAAGACCCAACATCTGGTATCTTGATATCCAACATTGCAGGCGCAGCATCCTCTGACCTGGTAATATTCAGGTAGGGACGTGCATCTGCGTACTTATAGGTAAATGTATAAGATGAAGGGAGGTCTTTCGTCTGCCAACTTACGTCGCTCTCTGTCACCACAATGCGACGTACATAGTTGCCTGTGTAGAGGAACTTGCCCAAGGAAGGGAAGAAATCGAGCAACCATTTGCGTTCCTCCTTAGAGAGGAAGCCTGTATTTTTCTTGTATTCTCTGACCGTGTCAACACGATACTCTTCTGAGTCGTTCTCAATCTCTGCTACATTGTGCGTGTGTTTCGCTGTGTTCTCAGCATCGCCATACGCACGGAAGGTGTCGATACCACCGAGTGAGTTTTCGAAGAGTACCCACTGCTCTTCTTCGCTTCGGATGTCTGAAGCATAGTATCGCTGAATGTAGGTGAGTCGAGTACCAGCAGCATCTTCAACCCATACATCATAGTAGCTTGGCATCTTTCCTAACTTGCCAGCAATGACACCATATTGCATAGGCATCGTCCACACCTTACCATGCGAGAGGTTGCCAAGTTCGATATCTGTCTGAACATAACTACCGTTCTCTTCTATATATGCACGACACTTTGCCACGCAATCCTCGACAGCGAAGTAGCTAAGGAACTCTGGCGTGTAATACGTCACTGCCTTGACTGTAGGCTGCCACGTCAGGAAGTTACGCTTCAACCAACTTGAAGCGGTGTCAGCGAAGTTGTCGATGCCAGCACGCAGTACCGTGAATTGCCATGACTCTTGCGCAGCTGTCTTATCTTCAATGAGATTTACAAGGAACTCACGAGCAATGTTCGGTTGACGATAAATTGTAGTCGACTCCTGGATCTGAAAAGATAGCAGCGGAGTGACGATATTCTCCAAGTCTATCTCTATGCGCTTCGCTTTATTCGGAGTATAAATGTGCTGCACGATGATTTCGTTCGTGTCTGCATACTTGAGAACAAACGTTACCTCTTGCGAGCTTGATATAATGAAGTGATTCATCGAGCCTGTCAGACTTAGAGAATCAGGTTTAAGAAGAATATCCATGTGCAAATTTATTTACCACAAAATTACGATATAAAGGAGGATTGATAAAGGACAACAGGAGGAGACAACAAAAGCATAGCTTTCGAGCATCCAAAGCTATGCTTTTGATCGTCCAAAGCTATGCTTTTGATCATCCAAAGCTATGCTTTCGATCATCCAAAGCTATGCTTTCTACAGAGGCACACACTCCAACCACACCTCTGTACGAGTATATTCATAACGTCCATGACGGAACCATCCTCCTTTCTTCGTAATTCTCTCCGTGTAAGAACGTTGTTTTCCATATTGTTTCCCAACGTAATCCGCAGAAGGGAGAGGAGGGTAGATCGTGACGAAGGTCTTGTTGCGCTCGTCATTCGCTGAGCTGTATTCCTCCCAACTAACGGAAGTTTGAGTTTCCTTGCCCACCCACTTATACTTAACATCCATCGCTTTGAGCTGCTCATTGATAGTAGGAGCAGAGATTGCAGGTTGCATCAGCGAAACGGTATAGAGTTCTGACTCGACAGGCTCGTTCTTTCCTCCAAGCGTGAACTTGAGTTTATTGAATAAAAATGGGACTCCTCGGATGACCACCTTCTCGTAAGAGGGGAGGTTCTGCTTCTGTGATTGAGAGAGCAGCAGCTTCACCTTCATGTCGTGAAGCGAATTGCGCAACAGCAGGTCGTATTCACGGTAGAACTTTTCGAAGACGCCTTGTGGCCCATTGTAATGCAAGGCATAATCGAAGATACGAGGATGAGAAGGTGCATTCACATCATAAGCTGATATGGTACCTTCTGGTCGACCGTCAGAGAGGTAGGTAAAAGCGAGGATAGCTTTCTGTTTCTCAGCCTTCTCCGAGGTGTGTTCCTTGGGTTCTGTAGCAACCACCATCTTAGAGTTGAGAGTCTGATAGTCTCCTACGTAGAGGAACTTACCCATGTCGTAGTTGAAGTCTTCCTCTTCAACGGTATCCTTATAGCTAAGGGTTCTGAACTCTGGAATGAGTTCTGGGACTTTAATCTCCTTTGCTTCAAGTGTCTCACCCGTGTTATAGTTCTGCGATGCTTCAGCGACCTTCACCGTCACTTGGAAGTCGCCAGACCATCCTGTCTTATAGATAGCCCCATCGACAGGGTCGAAGTAAGCGTTCGGATTCGCCTTGACTAAACTGTCTAAGTCGTCGTATGAGTCAGAGATTTCAGAATCGACCTTATCTGAAGCAGCGAGAGTGACACGCTTGTAGTCGTTCTCTGACTTATAAGAGAGCGTAGGTTCTTGCGTCACGCAATGCGTAAGGTCAATCTTTGGACTATCATTAAGCGTGTCACGCAGGAAGATGATATCCGCTGTTCGCTTTCCTTCATCAGAGGTGAACTCACAGCAGAATTTCTTACGAAAAACAGAGATAAAATCAGCACAAGTAATGTCAGGAACAAGGTCAGCAACCTTTATCTTTCCATTCACCAGCACGTCCATTACCTTGTTTATGACTACCATCTTATTGAAGGGTTCTGTCTGTGTAAAGAAGTTCTCTTGCAGTTCATATCCGAAGTAAGCGAAGACACGCTTGAGCAGGTAGTTCGCACGGATGAATGGAGACATATAATATCCTGGTGCGAGCGTGATAGGTATCTCGTTGACATACTCAATGCGCTGCACTGCATTGTAGAAGTCGCAGCCCTCTCCGCTTAAGTCAGGATGAAAACCTATTACAGAAGGAAGTTCGGGCATCCACTCGTAAGGTCTGGTGTATTTCAATACTTTATCCTTTCCAAAGGCATTCATGAACTTGAAGTTAGCACCATTCTTTCTCCCAGAGTCATCAGTGAAGAGGATAGGGAAGATGCCGTAATGCTCGTTAGAGTTATTGCGTAGATTGCGACAAAAATCAATCCCTTCCTCTACAGTGTTCACACCAGGAATGAACTCGCCCTTGAAGATGTCCTTGAGCTTCACCTTCTGTATGCGACTGTAGAAAGACCCATCATTAATGTAGAAGGAGGTAGAGATACTACCCTTATATTGAGCAGACAGTACCACTTGACGACATTGAGCGAAGTATTCACCATCTTGTATCGCTACATCGGTTGCTGTCATCTTTACCCTACGTCCGAAGGAGTCGGGGAAACCAAGTATTCTGCGATTGCGTTCGGATGCTGGGAGCTCGAGCGGTGTGGTCTGCTCTCCATACTCATTGAAGAAAGGGTTAGTACGCTCTACTTGTATCTGTGTATCGGGCTTGAGGTTGTAGGCCTCGCCCTTCTCTAAGTTCGTTATCTTCATATATATAAGGTGTTGTTTTTATTTGCTTCCAAATCTCCGAGCTTTGTCTTGTAACTGCTGTTTCTGCTCTATCTCATTAAGAGAGACAGACGCAGGGATACCGTCGACAGACAATCGGTCAAGAACATCAGTTAATCGTTCGATAAGCGTATCCTTGTAAGAGTCCTTCGCTACGCCTCGCACATCGCTAACCGTAGGTGTGACGTACCCACCAGAGGCACGACCTTGTGCCTGCTGAATGAGAAACTTATTCATGTCGAGCGTGCGAATAGTCCCTGCACGCTGTGCACGGTCGATGATGTCAATGAATGGAGCTATCGTAGGGTTCTCAACGGCAGCGTTCGAAGCGACCCACTCCTTGCTATGTCCGTATCCGCCTTCTCCTACGATGACGGTAGGTTTATCAATGAACCCACGTCTGTCAGGATCGTAATCGGCATGGAACATCTTTCCATCCTGTTTGCGCTCTACGTCAATACTACCTCCTGATTCAAGTCCTGTTGCGACACGTGCACCTGAAGCAGAAGCAGAACCACCTGCTCCGCTTAGCGTCATTCGCTTCACCTTATTGCGCTCTGCAAGTGCTGCTGCAAGCTGTGCTGCACCCGTGATACCCATTAAGGCAGCAGCAGGAATACCAGCAGGGAAACCCAATTCTGAGAAAGTCTTAGCAATTGCAGAAGCAGTGGATGCGATGATTTGCGCTGCTTGAATAGCGAAGTTAACGTCCGCATATTTCTTCTGAATCTTCAGCTTCTCATTAGCCTTCTTCTTCTCAAGCTCCGTAGTGTCTTTACCAGCGTTCTTTGCAGCTTCAATTTCAGCATCATACTTGGCATCGACGTTCGCAATCTCTGCTTGCTGCAAGGCCTGCGCTGCTCCACTGGTAAGATTAGAATAGTAGTCGAACGCCTCCTTCATCTTGGCGATCTTCATATTCTTCACCGCCTCTTCATACTCTTCTTCAGATATCTCTTTATTTTGAAGGTGCATCTTCAACTGTTCCATTTCAGCGTTGTATAACTCTTGCTGGGTGACGAGTCCATACTGCTGACGTATCTGAAGGCGGTGCTCTTCTGCCTGCTGGTCAAGAAGCGTAAGAGCCTGTTGACGCTCCTCTTCATTAAGCAGAGTGTCATTCTCTATCTTCTTGCGACGTGCGGCATACTGGTCCTCGAAAGTGTCAAGTCCATATTCCTGTCGAGCCTGTGCCTTCTGCTCTTCAGCTTTCTTCGCATAATCAACGATGATTGCAGCTTTAGCAGCTTCATAAGCATCTGTAACCTGCTTCTCACGCTCTCCATTATCCTTTGCTCGCTGTAAGGCTGCCTTATAATATCCATCCAAGAGGAGCAGCTTCGCATCACATTCTTGCTGAAGGGTCTGTGGTTTAGCTGGTGCTGACTGTCGTATCTGATCCAGAGAGTCGTAGTACTCTTTCTCTGCCTCGATATAGGCTGCATTCGCTGCCTGCTGCTGGTCAGCGACAGCCTTAGCTTGCCCTTCGTGTAACGCCTTCTTCTTCGCAGCGTCCTTGAAGACCATATTCTCAGAGCGTTGCAAGTACGTCTTCTCGATGTCGAGTAGTTTGTTCTGATGCTGAATATTGAGAGCAGCCACGTATGCACTGTACTGCTCTTGTGTAAGGGTCTTCTTCGCAAGTGCATCCTTCAATGCATTCAGACTCTTATCATAGCTTCGCTTCTCTGCGTCGAGGTCTTGAGCTCGGTCGTGCGCAAACAACTTGCTTGCTACGTCATCAGGGTCAGTAGTCTTTGTCTTTTTCGTCTTTTTCGTTTTCGTCTTCTTCACCTTGGGGTCTTTCACTCCATTCTCGATGGTGTTATGGCCACCGCTTAATCCGCCTTGAGAGGAAGAGTGACCCTTAGTGTCTGGGGAAACATCGACTGAGAGATGGGCAACCTTCTTGTTGCTACCAGTATTCTTGATAGCATCGATGAAATTGTCACGAACGTTCATAGCCATCTTCTTAGCGTCCTGTCCTATCTCAGTCCACGTGTCTTTATAAGCGTCCCAAAGTCCCTTGATACCTGTCGTAATCTTATCAACATCGAATGAGAAGGCACCTTCAATTACCTTCGACCATGCCTTTGCCATTCGACCCATGCCTTTAAATCCATCAATGACGAGGTTGACTCCGAACTTGAACACCTCCCATGCACTTTTGAAGTTGTTCTTTATATTCTCGATACCAGCACGGAACACCTTAGACTCGTTGTAGAGGTCGATGAAGTAGTTAATGATTTTGACTGTATAATCGATAATCTTCGATAGAGCCTTTACTCCGAAGATCTTAGCTTTCATCGTAATCTCGTCGAATCCATTCTCTCCAAGTCCGAAGAACTTAGACATCTTCTCATTAAGTTCTGCTTGTGCTTCAACCTGTTCACGTTGCAACTCTCCATACTCTCCTGTGACACCCTTCAGTTCCTCCATGTTAGTAGACATCTCAGAGAGAGTCTTCACGAGCTTCATACCCTCGTTGCTTGCGGTCTTTCCAAAGACAGATTTCATTACTTCACCCACCTGCATAGAGTTTTCAGGCAGCTCCTTAATTTTGCCTGATATCATCTTAATAGCCTCTAAGATAGAAGTCTTTCCTGAGATAAGGTCTGCTTCAAGTTGCTTGCTTGAGATACCAATAGAGTTCAGTGCGCTCTGTGTAGCTGAAGACATTGTGCGAATACGGTTCGTGGCTGTCTGTATCAGACCCATACCTGCCTCATTGAAGATACCTGAGCGTGTCTGTGTTATACTTGCAACGAGGTCTTTAACGGACGCACCAGCATCACTGAAGGCAGGTCCGTACTGCTGAATCTGACTAAGGAATGTACCGTTAAGATCGGCTCCTGCTTGTAGTCCATCCTTGATGACATTGATAGCCTCTGCTGTAGAGATACCGTATTGATTGGTAAGCGACTCAACAGTACCGAGCACCTCTTTATAGTCTTTACCGAACTGTTCAGCGAGAGCAGATATCTGACTCTGTGTGTGGACGAGTTCGTCACCCTGTATATTGAAGAATTCACGGGTCAGTCGTTGAGCTTCCTCAATCTCCATGTTGTAATTGTAGAACCACTTAGCCCCTTCTATAGCTGCTGAGATGGAAGCGACAGCAGCTGTTGCAACACCCACAAGTTTCGTCCAACCACCAGAGATTGATGAGAATATGCCCTCGAATTTGCCCATGATGCCTGTAGACTCTTTACCCATTGACTCGCCCAACCCTGAGGCATCATGCTTCAGCTCCGAGATACGTCCATTGACCGTACGAAGTTCTGATGCTAATCGCTCGTACTCTTGAGGATTAGCTGCTTTCGATGTGTTGTTGAGAGCTACCTGAAGGTCCTTGGCATGCTTCTTGAGCTGCGACATCGTCATTGCATTGACATCCATTGCAGAGCGTAGTTCACGCAGCTTCTTATTATTATCAGCTATCAGTTTACTATAGCTTCTCACCTCAGCTTGTAAGTTTTTATACTCAGCTGTCTCCTTCTTACCCGCTGCTTCGAGGTCGAGCATTCGATTCTGTCGGGTCTTCATCTCCTTACTTAGGTCGCGTGTTGCACGCTCAAGTTCAAGCAGTTCTTGCTGTGCCTTGTCTGTTTTTGCGTCAATGACCAATGTGATGTGGTCTTCTTTAATTTTGCTCATATCTATTGATTATCTGTGAGTAATCTGTGCTGTGAAAGTGCGTCTTCCATTTTTTGCCTCCAAGCCTCACGAACCTCGTCCGTAAAGCCTGCTTGGATGTCGGGGAAGGTTTCGTTATAGAGAACTCCCCAGACAACTCTGTTATAGATAGCATACTTAGCACGCTGCTTCTTTGCTCGCTTAGAGCTCATACCAGCGTAGTTCAAGCGATATTGCATATCGAGGAATCGTATGTAAGAGAGTACATTGAGATATACGGAGAACTCTCCATTCGATTCTTTCGGAGTGAAAGCACGACGGGACAGGAAATTACGAAGCGTACCTGTACGCTCCTTGAAGTAGCGATTAGCTACCTCCTCCTGTGTCTGATAGATGATGCCTATATCACGACGGAGGATATCTGAGATAAACTCATCCTTAACGAATTGATCTGTTACCATGTTACAAAGATAGCACGAGCAATGGGAAGGGAAAAGGACAAAAAAAGCGAGAGCAGCACGTCTCACGACGTACTGCCCTCTAAAAACAAATTACCTAAAACATATTATATTTCACGAAACATCCATTTGAACTCTAAGCCTTGCGCACCAGGTCGATTGCAAAACTGAAATCCTGCGTCACGAAGCGCATAGAAAACTTGCTCTACGCTAATCTTAGCGGAGGGGTCTATATTCTTAATTGCGTCTACCACCTCTGGTGTAGAGAAGAAATGAGTTGTCTCTGCCGGTGTTGACGCTGGACGATATGTCGCTGATAAAGCAGCTATGTATATACTGATGTCAGTAACAGGCTGCTCTTCTTGTTCTTTTTCTTGTTTCATTGTCGTTAAGATTTGTCAGCGTCCCCGTGTGGGTCCACTGAGGTGAGAAATGAGTTGAGATCCCTACGCAGTGAGCGTAGGGTATCGAGGAATGTGAGAACGGTGTCAGAATTTATATTGCCAGCATCCCTCCATTGATCAATAAGAAAACCCTCGATGGCTTCTAAGCGTTCTGTGCGCTCAGAGATATAACCAGGGTCGAGCATTGCT
>QWCI01000416.1_pt1 | contig 17599 bp, 9 predicted proteins | sample 1972541 | NCBI WGS metagenome assembly QWCI01 (sample SAMN09866712, study PRJNA288562) | Human oral metagenome isolate term3_saliva, whole genome shotgun sequencing... | isolation source: mouth | host: Homo sapiens | place: USA: California | reverse complement strand
ACACTCACTCTTCTTCCTGAAAGCGTCCGTTCACAGAGGTTGTTGTAGTTTTTGTAGTTGCAATAATTTCTTTTTTTTCATCGAGATTGGGTTGGTGTTTTTCGTATCGAAATTGGATCGCCCTTTCTCGTACTGTATCGTATCATACGATTCTTTCAGACGAATCTATTCATTTTTTCTAGGTGGAAAACCTTAGACTCTGGCTTCTCCGCCTTCCTTTAGTCAGGAATCGAGTCAGGCCGTTCCCAATCCTGTATGTGACCTTCCCCGGAAGTCCCTCCAGCTTGTCTGGTTTACCGGGCTAACTATTCACTGATTCCAGATTTCCCCTGCTGGGCTCGGAAGTCAAAGTCCCCACGCCATTCAACGACACGAGGTAATCCCGGTTCTCCCGATCTGCCTTGTAAGCCCGCTAACTCCTACGCCATTCCCGGTCGCCCGGTATGGGCAGTTTACTTCCTATCTAGTCGCTCTAGTAGCTAGCTATCGTATCCGACGATTCTTTCATATGATTCTATTCATTCATTCTCGGTGGAAAACCCTAGGACCCCGAATCAGACGATTTTGAATATGCCTTTTTCTAGTGAATTCCCCGTGCAAAAGCGTTCTACTCTCCCTTCCTTGGGGTTTGGACCAAGATTATTCCCTCTGGATCGATACGATAGAGACCAGTTCGCGTCAATAAGGCATAAATGGGTCCCCTTTTAGGAGAAGTGATTTGGGGCACCGAATATATGCCTTATTTGTATTATTAGTACAAGACTAGCTCTATGAAATTGGCATAGATCTCGTATCGGTTCATTCAGCGCCATAACAGTTTTCGCATAATGTACCGCTCCCCTTTGACTGAGAGTCGGGCATTCCTTCGAAAATCTCTTAAATAGAGGACAGACACCTCCCCGGTTCTCCCTTTCTGTCTTTCCAGGGTGGGACTAATCGGTATACCTTCCCTGTGCTTCGAGCTGCCTAAGTGAGTTTGCTTCCCTTCGCTCCATTCCAAAGTAATGGTCCCAGCTGAGCTCCCAAATTCCCTCTTAAAGTGAGGACTTTTCCTTCTTGCTTTTCGAGCCGCTCCTTGGCTTGAGTCAGTCGGTTCAGTCTAATAATAATAATAATAAGGCTTTCCAAGTTGTCTGGTTTATCGGTCCCACTCCGCATGAACTATTTCCCTTTTCTTTCTTGGAAGGAGAAGTGCGGTAACCCCGCCAATCAAATAAAGTTCCCAAGCCTTCAAGCCAACCCCGTCCGATAAGGTAAGGTGTCCTGCCCCGTTAAGCCCGCCTTTTATTTTAGAGACCCAACACCCGACTTTTAGCTTAGCTCCACGAGAACCAAGCCACTGAGAGATCTCTACATATAGTAGGAAAGCCAGCACGCTCGGGGACAGATTCCCAGGGGATTTAGTTGGAAAGCACGGCCACCATTGGTCAGGACCAGAAACTCGTAGACTACCCTTTAAGGAATAGATCTTATCTTAGAACCTGGGGTTCTTTGTCAGCACCTTCTCGCACCTCTAAGTACAAAGAAGGCAGATCAATTTATATACGAAAAACCAAACCACGACTTTCTTTTATTACACCTGCTCGGTCGGAGATAGCTGCTACTTACCTACGACTACTCGGCGGTCTCAGAGACCGAACTGATCTATTAACACCTAGCCTTATCTATTAAATTAAACCTAGCTCACGAGAACAGAGGCCGAGTCTCTAGAAGCTAATCCGGAGATAGCCCTCCCTTTGGCTTGGGGCACCTTTTCCCAACTTACAACAGTACTCGGAAGGCGGATCCTAGGTATAGCCTAACAAACCCGACACCGACTTTATATATATTACCAGAAAATCAAGAGTGCTTAGTGCTTGGTACCAGATAGCAGCTCCTGATGAACTGCCCGGCTAGGCACGATCGCAAACAGACACAAATGGGGCGCTTGAGGAAGCCGCTTGCCTTAGTGAGCTCGAAAAACAGGAAGGGGAGGACGCTTTTGCACAAGAACAAAGGTTGAGTCATAGGGGATTGCGATTGCTTGAGGAAGGCCCACATACCATTCCGAAAGAATGGAGTAGAGGCACCCCAACTTAGTGAAGCGAGAATTGATAATGCCTTGGGCGCCAGGGCCAATGGCGAATCGGGACGGGGAAGCATCCTCCCTTTAAGAGCTAGCACGGGCTAGAAGGTATCCCGCTTTTTTACATACACGAATGGGGCCAATCAGGAAGAGGCCCGCAGGAGACTGACTTTAGAGGGCAGTACGATAATCTCGTAGACAAATCCTACCTCTTATTACACGGCTGATCCTTCTGAGCTAGCAGCTGCAGACTCGGAGACAACTCCAGACCTGGAAAAGGAAACCAGGACTTTCAAATGGGGCGCACGGCAAGAACAACTCTTAGAGCGAAAATACATATGATTTTAGTAGTTGAAAAAAGACGATTATCGATACTAAATAAAACTACATATACACACTAACAACTAACAATTAGAGCTAATCATGCTATTTACGATGTTCTGGACAAACAAAAGAAATGATGAAATGACGTAAAGTGAGATGCGATGCCAACAATACGACACATCCATCAACAGTTGCGAGTCCACATAACAAAGTCAAAACAAAGGAAGCAAGGCCCCAGAAAAGCGGAAAGCAAAGAGGGGGCATAGAGGGGATACCTCTTCCTCGGAAAGAGCTGACAGAAACCACAGAGATAGGCAAGAGCGGCTTAGCTTTGTACACAACTTTCATAGAACAGAAGAGGATTGGTCGAAGATCGGTGACTGCAAGAAAAGGGCCTAGCTAAGGCGCCCCTTATTGAAAACTAGGACGCAGAAGAGGATCCTACTCCTTTTGGTAGGCACAATAGTATACTATTCTGGTACACAAAAAACCTTATAAAGGTAGTCTTTATAATGGTATGATAGAATGCCCGATCGGCCTAATCGGGGACTTTGACTTCCCTTTGGACTTACCACTCTCCGAAACGGAAAGAGAAAGACAACTTATTTAATTATTTAACTAAGAGTCAACGAAGAAGGAAAGCTACTATACCCAGATAGAGAAGAAGGTGCAGACATTAGAAGAATCCCAAGTCTGCGTCTTAACTTCTGCATCTGCTCAATACGGGATACTCAAAGGCACGGACAGAGAGGGAAGAAGAAAAAACAAAAGAAGATGCTACTTTACTTAAAGGCTAACGTCTTAACGTCTTAACATCTGCGTCTGCTCCCATGATCAAACTAAGAGCTAGTCGGAAGGAAAGAAAAGATATCCATTCGAATCCTTGCTTGCTATATCCCTAGAGATGAAGACGAGAAGAAAGAAGCAAATGATGATAGTATAGTCTGCGTCTGCTATAACCTCTAAAGTAATAGAGGTAGATTAAAGAAGAAAGCTCCCAGCTAATACATTCTGTTCTGGCCTTAGCTCTTCGTCTAGCAGCAATAAAGGCAAGGAGATACAAACTAATACCATTCTTATCTAGCCTGCTCTTCTCTTATAGAACCTTAGAACACAGGCTTTACACTAGCAACTCGAAGAACTACCACTCATAAGTAAGATCAGAAAGCCAAGATTGAGATAGCTTGGTAGAAGGGATTCTACCTTCTAATCCCATTATTTACTGATAGAAAAAGAACAGGATAAGAGGAGAAGACGGAAGATCCATGGTTGCTGCTTATCGTCTGCTTCTTTGCGTCTGCTAGTCCAATAGCTATTCCAACTACAGCTAGCTGCTAGGAGAGGAACGCCAACTACTAGCTAGTACAAACAAAAAAAGCAGCTAGGAAGCCTTATTCTACTACAAGCACAAGAAGGAAAGAAAGCGACTTCCTAACAGCAAGAAAGAAATCCATTTGTAAGCAAGAAGAATGCTGTATTAGGGGGTAGAAAGCGCCTTTTATCAAAGGTTGCACTGGATTAGTTTAGTAGGGCTCACCTCGCTAACGTATCAGCGCAAGTGGGGAAATACGGGTCAATGATCGCGCATACAGTCTCACAGCGCCCTATTTAGTCGAGATAGAAAGACTCACACTCTGAACCCGCCACCCCCTTTCAACTATAGTCGTTGAGTTGTCCAAGGTTACCCACTATTGGGGCCACCCCTACTAGTTTAGCTCCGCTTCTATAGTTGAATGGACGATGACCAACTCCTTCAAGTTTGATTTGAGTTTGACAAGTATTGAATCCGAAGATCAATAAGAACACCAAGTTCGATGAAAGAATGACTATGAAAGAACAACCTATTCTACATACGTCAATAGTTGATTGGTGAAAGACTAATAAAAAAAGAATGGAAAGAAGCAAAAACCGCACCAATCACAGCTTCTTCACCAAGACGTGTGAACAGCGCCTCTACGCCTTTCGCTCGGTAAGTCTCAAAAAGAATGAAAGCGGTTGTGAACTCCTCCCTTAGCTCTGATTCCGCTAACACAGGGCTTTAGCGGTACTGAGCGAATATTCAAACGTCTATTCATGTGAGAACTTCTTGCGCCTTTGGTTGACACCACCTTAGCCTTAGCTAGTAAGGGAGGTGACTATTAGATAGGGACTCTGAAAGTTCATGTGAAGAGGTTAGTGGAAGAGATCATGTTTCCGGGGTTGGAGTCACCGAAGTGGACGATAGGCAAGAGAAGACCCAGGAGTGGACCTGACAAGCATAAGATTCATTCAATAGCCAAGCCGGAGAGTCTGCACCACTCCGAAGTACTAATAACTAAGTTGAAGAGAGAGCGGGGCAGGCCATAGACGAAAGTGAACTATAGACTACTTACCTACGACCATAGGCAATGGACGAAAGACCAGCGGAAGGGCCTTAGTCGCCGAGGAAGCTAGTGCGCGTAGACCAAAGCTTAGTGGAGAGACCATACATAGGCCAGTTCCAAGGCCAGGTTATCAACAGGGGAAGAGGCGGTGTCGATGGCAGGTTCGATTACGGAGAAGTCAATAATCAATGATTATGCGGAGGGTCCAGTAGTCACTAATGACCCAAGCAGAAGGGCCCGCCTATTTGTCTTTTTTATTGGCAAATGAGGAGGAAGCCATCTGTCATGGAGAGGCAATCCTCAAATACGTACTTTGACCTGACGGCTTACCGTTCTTAGCTTCTGATGGGAATTCCAAGTCGTATTTTTCATCGGAACCATCAATCATAAGATTAGCCAGTCAGAAAGTCTTCGCTCCTGTCTCCGAAATTGCTTTGAGATTGAATCAACAGTCCCGTGCCAAGCATAAGAGTAAACTACGTCGAACCAACCTGACGCCTAACACTCGGGATTCCATCCTGTTCTTTGCTCACTCCCTGGAGTGAGATTCTCAGTTTGATCTCTTTTCTTATCAGTTCGACTGAGCTTCATCTCTCATTCTTTATCACTATTTCAGTTACTGGAACAGCAAACTCAGATCTTTGGGAAGTCTCTTCACTTCAGGACTCCCTTGCCCACCTGAAGGAAGAGAAGTGACTCGCTCACAACGTAAAAAAATTCCTTCTGCCTAGAGTTCGCTACTTAGACTTCCGATATATCTCCTGTTATTTCAAGTGAAAAATGAGACTTCGCCCCTTCACTTCTGAACCCAACTACTCTTTTTCTCTTTGATCGAAAAAAGCTCAAATTCGGGATCGATCGATAGCACTGTTCACAGTTCAAACTGCCTGAGCCTGCTATGCTAACAAGGAAAGGAGAACTTAGCACAACTGACAACTTCTGCTCGGGCGTCTAGAAAGCGAGTCCCTTCGCTACATATACAGGACTTGAGAGCCACAGAACAGAAACAAAGGAATTCTTTGTGCAGGTTTGGAACCCGGCCCGCTGGACTCATTACACCACCAAAGGGAAGGAGATACCACTTGCAGCCTTCAAACACAGCAAGAAAAACACTCATCTCATACCAAATGACTTGATTCGCTCACAACGTGGCCGTAGAATCTATATTTAGTGATGAGGTGAGGACCATTGCCTGTTTTCCGACTTGGATTACCAGTTTCTCATTCACCTGCGAACAACTAGGGACAGATAGAGGTGGGATACTAGAGAGAGATCGTACTATTCGAAGTTTTTATTTCAGCTTTCATTTCACCACTCGAACACTATTGATGCGCAGGGAGGAATTCTGATTAGGGAAGCCGGCACGCACTGGGGACAGCTAACAACGTGTAGTGACTGTACCACTCTCTTTGACTCACATCGGGCACTCCACCGTCATGATTTAAGGAAGCAGGTGCTATAGATAAGATATATAGATTGAGTCCGGCAAGCTTTTAAGACAAGGTGCTCCACTTCTAGAATTTTAAGTAACTAATTGGTGAAGAAGGCTAGCTTAAAAGAAGTCATTCATTGGCGAGGAAGACTGATTCAAGGTCGAGAAGTCACTCAGGTATACAATATAGAAGAAATGCGAAAAAATAAGCGCCCCATTCTAATAGAGCGGCTCGAGGTCAAATCCATGTTCCTAAGTCAAGATGAAGCGAATACTAAAGTAAGAAAGAAAAGGAAACTGAAACTCATCCCGTCCCGTTCAAGCGCATGAGAATAGTTTATAGCCTGAGACGAAAGCATTGGGACTCTGCAATAAGCTATTTGGACTGGACGACTGGGGATGGCACGAGGAGGTCGGTAATTACTCTTTTTCCTCACAACGCCGGGGTTTAACAAGCCGGCAATCAAAAACATAGACATCCGAAGAAATTCTATTTTAACTACGTTTCTCACTGACATTTTACCTCTTCTCTTTTTGGCTGACTCCTCCTCCTGTCTATTAATCAAAAGCATCCAGCAGCGCCACGCCGGTTTGAGTTTGGCTCGACAGGGCTGCTGGCTATTGTGCCACTAGCGCCTTCCGTAGTGACAACAAAGGTCTTTCGTTGGTTCCTTTATTCACACCCACACCAAAGTTTTGACTCTTTGGTCGCTACCACGAAGGCAAGAATCGGAGGGGAGCTGATCACTCTCCCTCAATTCTGGTATGGGCGGGAGATTTGGTAGCGACGATCCTTCGCTTTCTTGAATAGAAGGGGGAAATCCGCTTTCCATCCATGTTGGTCCGCTGAACAGTCACTTAAACCCTTTGTGAAAGAATACGGCTTTCGTGTCGGCTTCGACAAGGTCCAAGGGGTGAACCGCTAAGTTGAGATCAGTAAGTGGGCGTGGAATTTCACTCGTCTGATTATTCCGTGTTTAGGAGTGGGAGTCTTTTCTAAAGAGTGAAGCTCCTCATTCAAAGAGGGGCGGGTGGTTATCGAGGTTTGCAAAGTCTAAAACTTCAGCATGTTGGATGCACCCAAACCCCGTTAACCAAAAGGCGAATAGTTAGCCGAGGAAGAATAAGCTTTTTGCCCGATAGGACGGAATCAATCGCAACACAATGGGGGAGGAGCGGAGCGGGCATAGTTGGGCCTAAAGAGGCGAATAGGATCAGCACGAATAAAGACTTTCAGGCGAAAAAGGGGAGTTTTGGGCCGGATGAAAAAAAGCGAGTAGGCAAGGGGCGTAGCGAGTAACCAGCTAATCGAAGTTCCTGTCCCCCTGTACATGAAGCCTGGGAGCACCCGCTGGGAAGGTGCCTGGCAGGAGATAAAAAAGAAAAAGCGGTGATAAGCCGAGTAGACTTAGCTGCAGAACTAGCTCTTTCATTCGCCGAATCAATAGAAGAATAGCCCTCTGACCACGCATAGCGTAAGCATCTCTTTCCTTCCCTTTCGGCTTCTGTGTAGCTCAAAAGCAACCTTAACTTGATTTGATTCCAAGGATGGGATTCAGGGATTGAGTCCTTTTCTTTTTGATCTGCTACTCGACCCGTATTCTGTTACAGGTTTGCCTAGCGCTTCCATCGATAGCTTATACCTGCGGAGCGGACTTTGAAGCCAATTGCCATCCTCCTTTTAAAGCATCCCGTTCTTCGATTTCTGATTCATATGCATCTCACGACCAAGCAAGGGTTAACGTTGTGTAGTCGGAATAGAGTTGCCGGTAACCTTTGGCTAATAGCTAGCCTAAGAAGAGGCAACAGAGCTAGCGAAGGGGGACCCAGCTTTCTTTTTAAGTGCGCTCTGAAACAAGATACGTTAATTAAGTTAGATCTTGGAACAAGTTTGATCCTTCGCACCGAAAGGACCCGGGAAAGAGCCCCCATCTAAGGAGCGCGCGGAAGTCAATTCTAAGCTAAGGTAAGCCATTCCCGAGGAAGACTTCTTGCAGTATGGAAGCTGCTACGTGGAAAAAGTAAATAGGTGAAATGAAGAATCAGGCTTTTCTGGTGGAATAAGAGAGACTTTTGGGCCAGGAGTGCCCCCAGTGAGTGGTCGAGAGCGCAGATGTACAATATAAATGGTCGTCCTGGTGCAGGGGCCGCTAATACCGGCGGCTTAGTCAGGTATTCTTTTATGCTTTAGAATGCATCTTGGCATGCTTGGTTCCAGACAAACTCCACTCCTTTTTTCATTAGACGAGAAAAGGGTTGGCACTTGCCTGATATATTGGCAATAAACTATATAGTTTCCTTGGAAGCCTCTCAATTCCTTGAAGTAGGAATAAAAACCAGTTTGTTTTGGAATAAAAACCTCAATCTTCGTACTATGAATCCCCCTGACGATACTCCGAAGAAGCACTTTAGAGGGTTCATCTTCAGGTTGCCTAAGGAAGAGAAGACTTGTCGTAAATCTGCCAAGTGGTCGACCTCTTTACGGCTTTTTACGGCCAGGTCATCCACGTAGCATTCTACGGTTTTATGCAACATCTCTCTGAAGATTTGCGTCATAGCCTGTAGAGTTCTTGCTCCTGCATTCTTTAACCCGAAGGGCATGATTATATAAGGTAAGAGTAAATGCCGAAAGGGGTGCGGAATGAGCAAAGAGGTCGTCCGGGTGCATTTTGATTTGCCCTGAAAATCCATCCATGAAAGACATGCGCTCGTAGCCGAAAGTCTTATATAGAATTCTTTCTGTGATAGGCAATGGAAATTCATCTTTTAGACATGCATCATTTAAATTACGGAAATCTATGCAGACCAAATTAGGAAGTCTGCCCGTTCTTTTTAGTGACGGGGACAATATTTGCAAGCCAGTCCGGGTGCTGTTCCTCCCTAATAAAGCCGACGTCGCGAAGCTTCTTCACCTCTTTCTCTATCTTTTCTTTTCCATGAGTAGAGGGTGGTCGTAGATCACTAACAAGTTGCTTTGTTTTGAAGATCCACTTCAGCCCAACTTTATCCTTTTCTGCCGGAGGATCAACCAACTCCCATGTGCGATTTTTTTATTTACGGCAATTTATGCATTCATTGCATTTCCTCTTCTTCTTTCGGCCTCTTCCACAGCTTCTTCAAATGCCTTTTTAGAGGAGGGGATCTATAGAAAGTGACAATTAGCATCAATTTCTCTTAGGGACCTTACCTTTCTCGGAGGACTTGAAGACGACGGAGAACTTGTGTATGATGAAGATAGGCTTGAGCTTGAAGAAGAGGGACTTCAAATTTCTATTTTCGAATTCCGCTGCTTTTTCTTCCTCAATGTGAATTGGAACCTGTTGATCAATTTCAGTCCAAGTCCAAGCATCTTGTTCATTGAAAATCACATCTCTACTAAGAATAAGATTTTATTTATTAGGATTTTATATAGAACTCCCTTTGTTTCATTACTGTACCCAATAAAGAGAAATTTCTCGCTCTTATCATAAAACTCTTTTCTTTTTTCTGAAGGAATATGAACATAAGCAATTGACCCAAAGATTCGAAAATGACTGACCTCTGCTTTTCTTCCACTCCAAGCTTTATAAGGAATCCTTTTCTTCACCGCTTTCGTTGGACTTCTATTGAAAAGGTATACAGCTGTAGCGACTGCTTCTGCCCAGAACATGTTTGGAAGCCCTTTTCCTTTTAAAAAACTTTTTGCCATTTCAACGATGGTCCTATTCTTGCGCTCTGCTACACCATTTTGTTGAGGGGTGTAGCTAGCTGTTAATTGACGCTTAATTCCATTCATCTTCAAAAAATGAAAAATGAATTCGATGTGAACTCACCACCGGCTATATTAGACTATAAGCAGTTCGAAGGACCTTCCAATTATGACCAATATGTTTTTCTACATAAGCTTTGAATTGAAGAAAAACAGGAAATGCATCTTCTTTGTTTTTAATAAAATATACCCCTAGTGAAATCATCAACAAAGATGAGAACTACTTTTGTTGAGAGACAACGTTTGCATTGGACCACATATGTCGGCATGCACTAGCTCGAGTGGTTGACTTGCTCTTCATGATCTAGCCTTCAAAGAATTCCGATGATGTTTGCCAAACACACAACTTTCACAAATTCGATTGTCATAATCATATAAAAGAAAACCAGAAACCGAAGTCCAAATTTCAATCCGGGGGTTGATCTGCGCGGGATTGCTAGTCCTGCACAGACCTTGCACAAGGACCCCTCGATTCTCTTTCTATATCGATGTGACTGCAGGCATGAGTGCTCAGGTACGCCTAGAGTCCATTTTCCTAGCAGTATTTTGCAGTTGTCTTTGTTTTAACGACAAAAGAATCAATACAGTCCCGAAGAGCGGAACGGCCGTCCAACTCCCCCAAACACAAGGTTGGTCGTAGATCTGCTCTCAGCCTGTCGTAACAACGAAACAAAACTCCATACCGGAAGATCATTACCTTCTTCCTAGAACGGAATATAGACATTGGTACAACAGGAGGCTCGAGAGACCTCGAGCGACACATCCTAATTTACGCTAACCTCAGCGTACCATCGGAGAGACTTTAGCCACATCTTAACCCATGGTTGAAGAATGAGGCGATCAAGAAAGTCCTCCCCCTAAACTGGATAAAATGTCCGAAGACCCTCTCTTTTCTTTTCATTACAAACAAAGCGAAGGCGCTACTTAGCCCTATCAAGAATGAAGGCCCGTGCGACACTCGGCGTTAACACTCCCAAATCTGGAAATGCTAACCACAGTTTCAATGGTAACGGGAATACGCCTGACGGCGAAAGCATACAAAGATAGTGACGCTTCCATCACTTAGATTTAGGGCGATAGGGCGCACCACAGATACGAGAAGAAGCACCCCTCAATCGATAGGTCAAAGACAGAGACATAGTACCAGTTACATCTCTAATCTTTGAGAAAATCAGGGTCTTTTCCACATAATAGCGTCAACCAAAGACCGGAGCATCTTAGCAGACACTTGAGATAAATCCCTAGTCACTTCGTCGCTCCAAAATCTTTTGGCAAACTCCAAAACAAGTTATTAAAATATAAAAAATGTTTGAAATTATAGACTTTTCTTTAGATATAGTTATAGTACACTGAAACTTTTTATTATGGTAAGCGGCCGCCACCTTCTCGTCGGCGATCACCGTCGCCAAGAATGGCATAGTCGCAAAGCTTCGTCGTGCCATAGACCCCAGCTATCCACACAAGCATTTAATGTGTAAGTGTGAATAGAGGCCAAGAACTCAAAAATCCGAGGGGTTGACCGTTCGTGAACGTCACAACCGATGACCTATAGCCTTGATTATATAAACTATATGGTAATTGAAAGACTACAGAACAAAGTATGAACGTCCAGGAAGTTGCAAAGGGATTTCCGAACTACCCTGCAATCATACAGGACGTCAGGATAACAGGTAAGGAATCGGTAGCAGCCTTGAGATCAAAAGAGAATCATTTTTTCTTTCCTCTCAAGTACTGCAAGGGTTGGGTCTGGTTATAGGTACCATCCATTCTTAACCTTGCCAAAACCGTCATGGCCCAATCATGTATAGGTCGTACCAAGGCCTGATACAAGGGTGAGCCAATAGCGAATAACCTTTTCTTCCCTGCTCCCTCGACCTTCCCATCCTGCCAAGCTGAGGCTGCCAGCGCATTCTATCTAACCACACTGTGGCAAATCGATACAAGTAGCTAAACAGCTTGCTATACCATACAAGGGCATCTCCGGCCGAACGGTTAGGCAAGACTACGGCGCCTGGGTAAACATCCCGTTTACCAAACAAGACGTCGAGAGTTTCACTTAACCATTCCCCTCCTGCAGCCAAAGTGATAGCGGCTGTAGCATCCACCGGTAATGTGTGGAAGAGGGTAAGCTTTCTATGTGGATAGGACGTATCAACACCTTTTGCATCTTTTAAAGTAAAGAAGAAAGAAGAATCTTGTGTTGGGTCCTGAGGACCAGGATGGCCGAAGATCAAGACCTAAATGTGCCAGGGGTTGATCATCGAAGCCAGGGCAATAACGATGAAGGAATTTGAGCGCTGATGTAGCTAACAGCCACCTTCATAGTCGATTCATTAGGGTCGTCACCTTCCACCCGGAAGTATCCACCGTTTTCTTTGTCTGTTAAGCCTCACAGCTATGGGACTTCCTAAAGAAAACAGCAATCGCAGTTTATCAACCACTCACAAGACCACCGAGATCTTCGACTTAGCTCCCAAAGGTAATCCACCCCCCCAACCGGGAGCGGAAGATAACGAAAGGGAGACAAAGTCCTAACAAAATCATAACACAAGAACCTCCGTCTACATCATAACACAAGCTATCCATTCCATCTATCATATCAGTCGAGTCGATCCGATTCGTTCTTATCTATAGATAAGGCAAGAGAGAACTTATGACCTCGCGGATGGAGAGGGATTCGAACCCCCGGTATTCCTATCAATACTTCGGTTTTCAAGACCGACTCTTTCAACCGCTCAGACATCCATCCCATTCGCGCTTCGCCCGCCCTATCTATCCGCGCGCTGGCAGGTAGGGGCTTCTCTTTCTATGTGATTCGCTACGCTTGCTTGCGCCTATCCGCGGACTCTATTGCCTGCCGGTTAGCGAAACTTTTCCGGTAGTACGAATCGCTACGCTTCGCTTGTTTCTATATGATAATATGCACCTTGGTTGCTGCGCTCCCTGCGGGTAATAGCAAGAGAGTGAAGAACGAATGATCCTCAAAAAGAGTGATTGAGTCCGACTCAAGCGAGTGAGTGAAAGGCGTGGCAAGAGAGCGAGTTCGACTCGCAAACGATCAGCAAGTGAAGGACCGATCCTTTTATTTTGCGCCAGTACTGTTGCGAGACTGGTACTTGGCGGCTCACGAGCAACATATAGACTAAGGTTGCCCATCACTCCCTCGCTCTTTTTTGAAGGCCCTTTAGATTCTCTTTCTAGTAGGGTTCCTCCATAAGAACACTGAACGCCCAGCTTCGCAGAGCAGCTCTCTCCCCAGCCCACAGCATAGTGTGGAATCTGGATCGTTTCATCGAGCACCATTTCTTTTAGATAGAAAGGTGTTCTGACTCTATTGGATCAAGTCATAACCTACGCCTTCTACTAGTATACTACTATGGAGAGACTAAGCTCTCTTTCAGAGATTGGACTCTCTTTACTTTGATTAGCCCCTACTAGTAAGAAGCTGTTCCCGAGCCAGGTTCCCTGGATCCACGTGTTCCTAGTCGGGCCTAAATGGATGAATGAAGAAGCGCGCCCGGGTAGACTTCAAGAGCTCTTGCTCTGCGTATCCTCCTACTTATTATTCTGATTCTGTGGGTCATAAAAACATACGAACCGCCTACTCTTTAATTTAATTAAAGCCCTACCAAACTATTTAATAAAATGAAAGCTGCTTGCCCTCACTAATAAAAAACAGCAATCCCTCCCCTTCTGTTACCTACTTTTACTCATATCTTCGGTATACCTCAATACAAGACAAGCACAGGAAAGGATATTCAATCAAAACCGGGCTATCGCCCTATTCTCTCTCAATTGCCTATCCTTTATAGATGAGGGGGAGTACCTTAGCAGTAGCTTCCAACACTTAAGATTGACCCCCTCAAGTGCCAGATATGAATGTTTTATGAATTTCATACGGGACTACTTACTTACCTAAATAAAGTTCACTTCTGACTTACCAAAGAAGTTTACTGAAGGAACTGACCTAAGCATAGCTCTCGATCTCAAATACAAATGCCAAGAAAGAGATTAGATTCCTGGGATAAGTGGAAAAATTTCTTTCATTTATCTTTTAAGGCTTTTTTTGTCCTACTTATATATTCCTCCAGCCTATCGAAATTCGTGTTTTTATTAACCAACAACACATGCACTTTGTTGGCACTAAAAAAAAGGTTTTTCAATCCACTAGTGCAACTGAAGGAATTACCTCTTCTGAACCGGAAGAAGAAAGAGCTCATAACCACTGCTTGTGAACAGATCTCCTCAACTGAAGGCGCACCCACTCTTACTAGAAGTCTAGTCTCAATCTTCCTATTAATCTATCTATTCTAGTGGCATAAGGAAGAGTGACCACCAAGATAAGCGACCGAACCTGGCTGCCCAAGCAGCACTACGTACCTCTCGTTAATAAATCAAGTCGCACGTAGTTCTATCCTATGGTAAGAAGAAAACATTAGTACGAGTTCCGCGACTCCGTCTTTGTTATTGGTAGTGGAATGAGTAAGGTTGCTGCTACCCCGTCCTCTTTTCTTTAGAAGGTAAAAGATTCAGTCCTTTCCCTTACCTTTCTCACTCTATCATTTCATCGATTAGCCTGTGTTACGCGTCTCAGTTACAATCCTAATTGCCCGATTTGAGTTCCATTCAGCCGAGTAAGCCGCCTACTTCTGCTTCTCTTTCTTTTTTCTTTCTTAATTCGTCTAACCTCGACATGTAGGTATCCCAAAACTCCTTGTCCCCTGAGTGTGCGAATCTGATTGAGTAAGGTCTAAACTGCCCACTCTGAGCCTTTTCTTGCTCAGCCGCTAAGAGCTCTTCATAGCGTTTCAAATCCTTTTCCGTCTGCTCGTGCTCGTTGTCGAGCTTCAGAACTATAGGTAGGCCTTTGCCCGACCTGGTGGGCATCTCCAGGGGCCAGGTGGCGCAGTTCCCTAGGGGCCGACCCGACACCGAAAAATATCCAATTCTAAGGTTGGAACCTGATATTTATTAAAAAGTCTTCCTGCTAAAGGGCAAGAAGCGGAGCAACATTACAAATCAAACCGCAATCAATGGTCCCTTTGTTTAAGAACACTTTAGTAGGTTCTCTTTCAACAAGAGTTCCAAGGGCGCAGGATGAGAGGAGTAGTTCTCGACGGCCGGTTCTTTCACCAATGCCTGCTCCAAGGCGGGCGCCCCGTCTTAGGTTTGGATACTGGACTCCGTTTGCAGGAATTAGAACGGCGCCCGCATACTGGGCAATCAATTTCGATGAGTCGGGTACCCCGATAAGAGAACCCGCCTATGGGTATTATCCTTCTGTCTTTTTGTGTTTTTTAGAAAGAAGGATGGAACGGGTTATTGATTTGGGTCGTCGGGCTCGCCGGCCCGCATTTACGAGGATGTCGCCCGAAAGGACCCCCTATCTAGTAAGGCTTTTGGATGCTATAACAGCGGGCTCCCAAATTAAAGAACCCGTCGAGGTCTTTCATGATGCAAAAGCTTCATTCCACGATTCAGTGACAGGGCTCCAAACGTCTTTTTTTATCTGTCTTGCATTCGGCTTTACGATATGGTGGGCGCATATTCCGGACATAATCCCTTTAACCCCCGCCGAATGCCTTAATCCTCAGTTGTTGCATAAATTGTTGCATAGTTTTAGGGAAGGAAGTGGTGAAATGGTCTGCTCAATTCAAGGCCCTGTTACCGACAATCAAATCCCTGGAGGGGGTTCCCAAGCGACCCCTCTCGACTCCCTATATTTGAACGGAAGCAAAAAGATACTGGCTACCCTGGTGGTTTCTTTTGTTGCTTTAGCCCTCGCTAATAATCAGGCCTTGGCAACCCTTGCGTCATAGAATTATTTTCATAGAACTTTGTCATTAAGTTACTGTAATCGGCTTATCTAGTTCAGTTCCAAATTGTTACAACCCGGCCGCTTTCTTGGAACTAACTCTTTACCTTTAGATATCAAAATGGATTCCTTTTACCTTTTCTATATATATCGTCGTTGGTCCTTCGCAAGTGCGCTCCGCGAGCACTGTACATCTTTCTTAGATGAAAACACGCAGTGCCTCAACTAATAAGCAGAGTGAATAAAAGCAGGCGTGCTTATACGTTATACGATGCCACTATCGGGATTCAACGATGCCAACTAGAGCTACTGGAACGAAGTGACCAGCAAGCGCGTAGGCAATAGTGTCCGAATAGCCCAGTGCTAATAGCTCTAGCTTTAGATTAGTAAGGCTAGCCAGCCGGTAGAAAGAAATCCCTTTTCGAACAAGAGACTAATGGAACGACCTGGGGACTCTGAAAGCGCTGTAAGGCTAGCAAGGTACTCAGATAGGGAGAGGAAGATGAAGGGGAAGCTTGACTGAGCTAAGGTAAGAAAGCAAGCGCTAGTAGAAGGCTAATTGAACACTTACTACTTACCTTGGTAAACTTCACACTGACTTACTAGTCTATAGAAAAGATAGAACAAAGTACGCCTTAACTAGCCTATCTAATCTAGTAAGCGGTTAAGGCAAGTGGAAAGAAAGGACTGAAAGCAGAGGCGGAAGGTGCATGGCTAGGGAGTGGATCTTTGAAAACTCCCACTTTATCGTTGGGATTGGGCGCAATAGGAGGTGCTTCATTTGTCACGGCAATCTTCCCTTCTTCAATCAGATCTTTAATCTTGTGTTGCAGATTCCTACAGCGATCTGTGGGATGGCCTTCATTCTGATGAAATTCGCAATAGGCGTTTGGATTCCGGGAAGAGGATTGGATTTTGTGGCTGACGCTTAGGAAGGAGCTGAACTAAACCCTGCCAGCATTGGAAGAATTTTGCTGGCGTGAACTGGCGCTGAGGCGGCGCCACTTGTCTCACCATTGGGAGGAACATTATTTATGAGAGTTCTGCGGTTGTTGGGAGTGCTTCTGCTGGATTGGCTGTTGCACAGGTGAAGGCGCTCAGGTGCGCTTAGAGTCTTATAGGCTCAGGAGCCACTTGAGGACAACCGCCATCGTCCTCAACCAAAGAAGTGAATTGTAGGGGACTACTGGTTACTTGACCTCCAACACCAAGAGGTAATGGTGCTGGACGAAGCCGAACCCAATCATAACATTGAAACAGAAGGCCATCTTTTTGAAATCGATTTAGTTGATTTGGCCATGACGGTTTTGGCATGCTTCAATGGAACGACCGGGGGATCCAATAGAACGAACCTCCACAGGAGTGTTTAGGTCCAACGCGACGGTATAGTACCATGACCCAAGAATGGATTTCATCCAATTATGCAATAACCACTGATCATGCCAAAATCCTCTGACCAAGCTTGCTCCGAGATGACTAAGTCATCTGGAAATCTTGGGGTCAAATGCTTAAGCAAAAATCCTCTAACCCTGATAACAGGTCAGTACTCCCATCTCTGGGAACGCCAACCATAATCGGAAAGGGAGAGGATTAATACCAGTCGGCGAGTGTAGTAGCAAAAACGGACGACTCTTTGGTATCGCGCGCTGAGTATACACGTGATAACCGGCACCCCTTAGTCTAGTCTATAAGCAACTAAAAGACAATACAATCAATCTTTAGTGACGGTTACAAGAATGGCGGGGATACTATAGAGTTGACTAATGATCTTCACATCCGAACTGAGACTGGACGACTCTTGCTGCCACCCTCACGGAAGACACAAAGAATCGCTTAGCAAACTCTAAGGCAC
>QWCI01000415.1_pt1 | contig 17605 bp, 10 predicted proteins | sample 1972541 | NCBI WGS metagenome assembly QWCI01 (sample SAMN09866712, study PRJNA288562) | Human oral metagenome isolate term3_saliva, whole genome shotgun sequencing... | isolation source: mouth | host: Homo sapiens | place: USA: California | reverse complement strand
GTACTTTAAATGTATTATTTGGATTATCTTTAGCTGTTGATACTATGTATCTATTCTTCTCTTATAATGAGGGAGAAGAATACAAGAAGTTTAGTAGATTTACATTTGGAACAACTTTGTCAGTTCTTTATGTATTTAGTATATGGATTTTATCTTTTGCGTTATTAGATAATAAAGTATCATTAATAATATATAGTGTTAGTGTTTTTGTATTATTAACAATATATAATTCAGGTGTTATAAATAAAATAAGAAAGAAAGTGAAAAAGAAAAATGACAACAAAGAACAATAACTATGTTAGTTTACACAATCATTCAGACCATAGTGTTTTAGATAGCACTATATTAATTAAAGATTTAGTAAATAGAGCTGTTGAATTAGATATGAAAGCAATAGCATTAACAGATAATGGAACAGGTTCTGGTTTATATGAGTTTATAACAGAATGTAATAAAAAAGGGATTAAACCAATTCCAGGAGTAGAGTTTTATGTTGCTCCTTATAGTGCGAAAGATAAAAATAGACATAAATTTGGAGATAATATTGTAGATGTTGAAAAAGGTTATTATACAAGATTAACTGTTTTAGCATATAACAATACTGGATTAAAACACTTATTTGAATTAATTGGAGAAAGTTATCATATTGACAACTTTTGTGATAAACCAAGAATAGATTTAGAAATGTTATTTAAAAAACATGAAGGATTAATAGTTTTAGCTAACTCAGTTAATAGTGAGTTAGCTATAAGAGCTGTGAATAATCAAGTAGAAAAAGCAAAAGAATACGTTTCAAGAATGAAAGCAGTATTTAAAGATAATTTTTATATAGAATTGATTGTTTATCAAGATGACAAAGAAAAAGAAACAGCTAAGAAATTAATAAAATTAGGAAAAAGTATGGATGTAGAGTTAGTATCTACAAATGATGTTCATATATTATATTCAAATGAACAAAATATTTATGAATATGTTTTAGCAATTGGAAGTAAAACAACGTTAAAAGACAGAGGACGTAGTAATGGTGGATTTAGACCAGACGTTAATCATAATCAAATGTATTTAAAATCTTATGAAGAAATGATACTAAAACATCCAAGAGAGTTTGTAGATAAAACAAATGAAATAGCTGACAAAGTTAATGTTTCTTTAGAATATAATTCACATTTAAAACCAGTAATTGATGTTCCAGAAGGATATACAGCAGAAAGTTATCTAAGAAAACTTATAGAAGATGGCTTTGAAAGAAAACGTAGTAATCTTAGCAAAGAAATACAAGAAGAAAGTAGAAGAAGAATTGAATATGAATTCGAAGTTCTATTAAGTAATGACTTTATTTCTTATTTCTTAGTAGTTCAAGATTTTATTAACTGGGGCAAATCACAAAATATAGGATTTGGTGTAGGACGAGGGAGTGTAGGCGGAAGTGAAATAGCATTTTTAACTGGTATTTCAAATACAGACCCTATAAGATATGATTTACTGTTTGAAAGATTCTTATCTCCTGGACGTGGTTCTATTTGTGAAATAGAATATGAAGATGGAACTAAGGAAACAATTATGATTTCAGAAAAGAAAAAAATGTTAGATGGAACATATAAGTATATCCATCAGTTAGAAGCTGGTGATGAAATAGAGGACGAATAAATGAGTATAAAAAAAGTAAAAAAAGTGACTATAATTAAACCTGGAGCAGCACCTGACGTTGATACAGATATTGCACCATCTGGACGAGATAAAGTTATTGATTATGTGGTTGATAAATATGGAGCAGACAAGGTATCTAATATTATAACTTTTGGTAAAATGAAAACAAAAGAGTCCTTAAAAGCAATAGGAAAAGTAAAAGGTGTTAGTTTCCAAGAAATGAACAAAATAACACAAATGCTTCCTGGACCTATAGATGGAAAAGAGTGTACTGTAGCTGACATTAGAGAAAACGGAGCAAGACACGATGAAGCAAAAGATTTATATGCTAAAGTAATGAGTAATAAATTATTATCAGAAGTATTTGATGATTCAGAACGTATTTTAAACAGAATTAGAGCAGAAGGTGTCCACGCTTGCTTTGTTGGTGATACTTTAGTTTTAACAGACAAAGGATATAAACAGATTAAGGATATTCAGAAAGAAGACAAAGTGTTAACTCATAAAAACGATTACAAAACAGTAGTTGACACAATTATAACAAAAAATGATAAAGGATATGAATTGTATTCTGCTAATGGACCTAAAATATTAGGAACATACAATCATCCTTTTTATGTTTTATCAGACAAAACATTAACTCCACAATGGAAAACTTTAGAGGAGATTTATAATTCTTTTAATAATCAAGAAAGATTATATTTAGGAACTCCTATTAATAACAATTCTATCTTACCTGACTTTGGAATAGAAGAATTAAAACAAGAGATAACTTGGTTTGCTATCGGTCAATATACAGCAGGAAATAACAAATTAGTTAATAATAGAAAATATGAAGATTTCTTAATTCCTTTTGATGGCTTTGTTATTCCAGAGTTTGTTGTTGATTTACCAATTCCTCATTTAACAGAGTTTTTAGAGGGATATATTTCTCATTCTAAAGTGTACTCTGATGATGAAAAAATTGGTTTTGTTGCTCATAAAAAAGAAACTGTATTAAACTTATGTAGAATTGTAAATAAAGTATACAAAACTAACTTAAATGTTTACTATTTATCTCACAGAAAAAAATATATTTGTTCTTTCTCAGATGACAATATTTGTATAGAGAAATACAATCATTTATGGACACCTGTATTCAATATAAGAGAACAAGAAATCGAAGAAGACACTTATAATTTAACTGTTATAGATGACAGTTCATATGTAGCAAATAATTTAACAGTTCATAATTGTGGTGTTATTATATCTTCAGAACCTTTAACTAATACAATTCCAACACAAGTAAGACAAGAAGATAACACAGTGGTTACTCAATGGGATTACCCAAGTTGTGAAGCCTTAGGATTAATCAAAATGGATTTCTTAGGTTTAGATACTATTGACATTATTGATAACACAGTTAAAAACATTGAAGAAACAACTGGAGAAAAAATAGATATAGAAAAACTTCAATTAGGTGATTTAAACGATTCTAAAACATTTAAGCTATTCCAAGATGGTAAAACTTCTTCTATTTTCCAATTTTCAGGCGAAGGAGTTCAAGCATTATTAAGAGATATGAAACCAACTGTTTTTGATGACTTAGCTGCCACAACAGCTTTATATAGACCTGGACCTATGGGTATGGGTTCTCATATTAGATACTCTAAAAGAAAGAATGATTTAGAAGCAAAGATTCCTGTTCATAAAGATTTCTCTAAAACAGTTGTAGAAGAAATCCTTGAACCAACACACGGCTTAATTGTTTATCAAGAGTCAGTATTAAGGATTGCTACAATGGCGGCTGGATTTACATCAGTAGAAGCGGATAGCTTAAGGAAAGCAATTGGTAAAAAGAAAATGGATTTAATGCGTTCTATGAAACCTAAGTTCATAAATGGTATTTTAACTAATCTTAAAGTATCAGAAGCCGCTGCTAATTTACTATGGGACACAATTGAAGAACAAGGTAAATATTCTTTCAATAAATCTCACAGTATTTCTTACGCCTTAAATGCTTATACTTCTGGATATTTAAAAGCTAATTATCCTAAAGAATATATGGCTTCAATTTTAGAACAAAGTGTCAACGCAAGAGATAAACATTTAGAATATTTATTAGATACTAAAAAAATGGGATTAAAAATTAATGGTATTGATATAAATAAATCTTTTGATAAAATTAAAGCTTTAAAGAAAAATAAAGAAAACATTGACATCCAATATGGATTCAATTCTATTAAAGGTATTACAAAAGAAACTTTACACGAAATTATAGAAAAAAGAAAAAAAGGTGATTTTAAAGATATTATTGACTTTATGTTAAGAGTTGATATAAAAGATAGTCAATTAAAACTATTAGCTTTAACAGGTGCTTTTGATTGCTTTGATATCTCAAGAAGAAGTGTATATGAAAACAGTCAAAAACTAATTGATGCAAGTAAAATAGATAAAAAAACAAGTTCTGTAGGATTGTTCTCTATGGTTGCTCCAACAGCTAACTCTTTAAAAAACATTAAGCTTACAGAACAAGAATATGATTTCATTGACAAAGCAAGAAAAGAAGCTGACTTATTAGGTACTTTCATTAGTATAAATCCTTTAGATAATATTAAGAGAAAAGGTGCTGATGTAGATTTACTACAAGAAAACTTAGATGGTAAATCAGGTATTGTAGTTTTCAGTTCTATTAAAGAAAAATCTGGTAAAAACTTCTCTATCTTTAATGTTGTAGCAGATTCAAGAAAAAATAATAATAATTTTAGATTAGGATATGTTGTAACTCAAGGAATTAGAAAACAAAGATTACTAAATGCTACTCGACAATTAACTCAAGAAGAAGAAGACTTAGTGAATAATGACTCAATTGAATGTTATGATGAATTAAAAACAAATACTCCTTATGAAGTTGAGTTTAAGAAAAATAAATATGATGATAGCGTACAAATATCTCATATTAAAGAATTAGTATTAAATGAAGACGGAGCTTGTGTAATAGAAATGGAATTGAATATTCCAGTTAATGAAGAAGAATTAAAACAAATTCTTAAAAAATTAGAATCTGCAGTAAGTAAAAAAGATGACATTAAAGGTGATACAGAACTTGTAATAACTGGTGTTGTAGGAAAAGAAAAAGAAGTATTTAAAACAGGTATAAAACTTAAAAACTATTCAACAACATATGTCTATTTACATAGTATAGCAATGAATAAAAAAGGACAAAGATTTTTATTATTTAAAGATAATAAATAGATATTTTTTAAAAAAAACGAAAGGAAGTAAAAAATGCCAATACCAAAAAGAAAACTTCCAAGTATTCCTTTAGAAGAACCAAAAATCAATAATTATTCTTTGAAAGAAGAAGATGACGTTGATACTCTATTAGACCCTGAAGAAGGGTCTATAGAGATAACTGACGAAGATTTAGGGAATACTTTAGAAGATGAGTATACACAAGATAGCTATGAAGACTCTGATTTCTATATACCAGAAGATATAAATACTTATACTCCTGAATTTGATATGAACGAGTATTCATCATTTGAAGAAAACAATTCTTACTATACGCCTCCAGTAGAAGAAAATATTTCAAGTTATAAAGAAGAATCTGCTATTACACCACCACCTCCACCACAACCAGAGAAAAAACAAAAATCAAAAAGAAATAAAAAGAATATTAATTTCAAGAAACCTGATTTTAACTTTAAAGCAAATCCTTTATTGATTAAAGCAGGTGCTGTAATTGTTGGTGTTTTAATTGTAATGTTTGTTGTTTCTTATTTTATGGGAGATACAAAGAGTAGTAGTTCTTCTTCAAGTAGTGAAAGTGCTAAAACAAATGAGATGCCAGAGATTACAAAGGTAGCTATTGAAGATGACGAACTTGTAGCGTTCTTAGGAAAAGCTAAAGCAGATTACTCTAATGTAATTGTTTCTGGTGCTGTAAGAATGCCAGAAGGTATTTCTTCTTGTTCAAGTGATCCTGTATCAATTAAAAAATCAGAAAAAGCAAAAGTTAAATTATCTTGTGAAACTGGTTCTGTTGATTCTAATTTTAAATATAAAGATTATTTATTAGAAGCTACAGAAGTTAAGTAAAAAGATATTAATTTTATATAATAAAAAGAAAGGATTATTTAGAATGACAAATAATATAAAATTAGCATTATATTCTGATAATGCTTATAATGAATTACAAAACAAATTTAAACAATGTGGTTTCCCATCTGATGTAGAAAACTTCATAACAATGTTTAATATGAAAATGCTAAGTGCTACAAACCCTGTTGTCAAAGAGTTAGCAACAGCAATCACAAGAACATATAAAAATGTTGATTTATTCAATAATCAACTTATTGTTAAAAATGAAACTGAAATCGCAGTTGAAAACATTGTGTACCTTGTAGAACAATGGAAACTTGTGTCAGCTTTAAAACGTATTGCTAACGAACTTTTAGATTTAGAATATGATGATACAACAAGAATTGTGTTCTTATTTGATAAACCAGGAGTTCCATTTATTGAACAAGAAACTTTAGAAGAAGATGGATCTTTACAATTAAGTTATGTTAAAGTTCCAGGAGTTGAAAAAGTAGTCTCTAAAAATGAAGATGTTGTTAAAAATCTAATAATTGGACGTAATATGCAATTAGAGAAAACAGAAATTGATGGAAATACTGTTGAAATCTGTGCTATCAAAATGGAAGATGTTATAGATATTGATGATTCATTCTTATTAGAGATTGAAAATACTGTTGTGAATAGAACAACTAAACCAGAAAACAATGGCTACTAAAAAAGACCTTAGAAAAATAAAAGAGTGGTTATATTTTTATGACTTGAATAAAGCAGAAGAACATATTTATGGTAAAACTAAATATAAAGAATATATAGATTCTCTTGTTTTATCTAAAAAAATAGACCAATCAAATCTTATTCGTTCATATGAAGAATATATTTCAGAAAAAGATAAACCAAAAAGAAAACAACGTAGAAAAAAAAGAAGATAACTTCTTCTTTTTTTCTTTGGTGACTTTTAAAGATATTTCTTATAAAAAAAAGAAAGGGGTTTTTAAATATGAGTAAGAAATATCATGTTGGTTCAGATGGTCAAGTTCGTGAGTGTAAAGCAAAAAAACAATGTCCATACGGTGGAGCAGAAGCTCATTTTGATAACTTTGAAGCGGCTCAACAATACGCTGATGAAATAAATAAGAATCAAGTTGAAGAAACTAATCAAGACGCTAACGAAACAAATGAAAAACAAGCTGAAAAACCTTTAAATAGAACAGGTACTATGTATGACAATCCTGGTAAAAAAGAACATTATGAGTTATCAGTAGAAAAACAAATAAATAATATTCTTAAAAAAGTTAACAATGCTCGCAAAAATATAGAAAAAAAAGAAAAAATATTTAAAAGACCAGAATATCGAGGTAAAAGTAGAGAAGAGATAATTAGAGAAGAATTAAGTAAATCAGGTTATAGTCATGATATACATAGATTGAATTATCAAGAAAATGGTTTAAAAACTCTTAAAATGCATCGAACTCAAGTTGAACATTTCTCTCAAAATGTTAAAGTAGAAGAAGTTTCATATTCAAGAAAATCATCTTCAACTTATGTAGCAATCAAAAAAGCTAACTATAAGAAAGCTGTAGAATACTTTAAATCTCAAGGATATAATTTCCAAACTAATCCAGAAATAGATAAATTAAAATCTAATGAAAAAGTAGAAATAAGATTTTCTAATCATAAACCATCTAAGTACTATGCTGATAAAGATAAAGATGAAAGCAATTTATGGCAATACACTAAATCAGATGTCTTAGTTGACTATCAAGATAAACAAATGAAAGTTAAAGGAAGTTCTAATATATTAGCTACTAATAAAAATATTAACACTTATAGAGGAGAAGTTGTAGGCAGACACAACGTAGCTGATTTTACCAAAAAAATACTAAGAAGTAAGCCTAATGTTAGCAATAGAACAGAAATTGAAGAAGATATTAAAACTTTAAAATATTCTTTAGGTTTTTCTCATTCTATGGAGGAAAAAACGGATATTAGAACAGCAATAGAAAAAAGACAGTCGATACTGAAAGACATCAAAAAGAATACACCATCTAAAACTAAAAAGAAAAAACAACAACGTCATTATAGAGGTAGATAACAAGAAAGTTTTCATAAAAAAAGTACACTTTTATAGTGTACTCTTTTTTTTGACCTAAAAAACAACTTTTTTAAAATATTTTCGTTTGCTCAGAATCGATTTCAAATTTTCGATGTTGATATATCAACGTTTGTAGCACCTGAAAATTCGTTAAATTTGGCAAAAAATGCTTCTCACGTATAGTAGTCGAGACTTAACGTAAAAATCGCTCAGAATCGATTTATTTGATTTTTTTAAAATAAAAAAACATCTTAAATAAAGATGTTTTAATTAGGATAATTTAATAGAGAAAACAAAGCGATAGCTATTTCGTTTTCAATAAAGAAATCAATATCATTATTGATAGAGATATGGAATGTTTTATTATTTGTTACTGAAGAATGATGTGCTACTTCTATGGAATAGTTATCTCTTGTAGTTAACCTTTCATTATTGTTTTTATATAGTGAATATAAATCTTCAATGAAAATATTGATTCCATTTTCTTGTTGTTGTTTGAATTTGTGATACTTTTTCTTTTTTGAATAGAAATCTGTTTCTTCAACATAAATAGTATCTTTATTTTCATTGACAGCAATTTCTATAAAATAGAAAGGTGGAACAGATATATAAGTATTTTTGTATTCTCTGTTATCTTCATATTCTTTTTTCGTTATAGGTGTCATATTCTTTCAATCCCCTCACTTTCTCTTTTCAAATAGTTTTCAATGCTATCTGTAAAACTATAGATAAAGTGATTTCTTTCTTCACCTAATTCTTTTATATCTTTTGTATCAAAGAATAAAAGAGATAATCCTTCTTTAGAAATAGAATATGCTATATCGTGGTATTCTTCACTATATAATCTTTTATTGAACATAAAATCAAACTCTTTAGATAACTCTTTGTAATCTGTTTGTTTGCTTTTTTTGTTTTCATACTCAAGAAACATATATCCATGATCAAGTCCTTCTGGGTCATACCAACAAATACTATTGTTGTTTTCCAAATCTGTAAAGAAAGATAACACATAAATACAATGTGGATAGTCAGAAGTTAACTTTTTGATTTCAGTTGCTTTCATATTCTCTTTAATTATCCAATTTTCGTTATTGTTAGATACTGAATCAATAAGGTTTTTATATTTTTCGTTTTTGTCTGCTCTTTTGTAAAAACTAAAAGTAAACTCTTTGTTTTCTTTTAAGATTTCATCTATTTTGTTCAAGAAGAAATCAATGTTATGTTCAAAATCACCTTCAACAGTTAAATAGTCATCTACAAAAGAAATCAATAAATCTTTTTTCTTTCTTACTGTGTCTTTGTTAGCAAAGTTTACTTCACTTTTGTTTAAAAAGGCAATTTCAAAATAATCTTTATTTACATTATTTTGTAAGAACTCTACAAGTTTGCTTTTGTTATCTTCTGTGATTGAAAAAACAGCAAATACTTTTTTATTTTCATCTGTTAATTTTGCTATCATCTTTTAAATCCTTTCTTGTTTTTTATATATATTTATTATATCATATTTTTTATTTAATATCAAGTTATATTATTTGCTTTTTTTATGAAATAATGATATACTATATATATATTCCAAAACTTTTTAAAAAAACAAGATAGGAGATGATTATATTAAGATTTTTAATAAGATAGTTTTAGTTAATTTAAGTTTAAGTTCTTTTTTAGTTGGAAATGCGTTTGCTTTAGATAACAACATTACAAAAGAAAACCACGATAAGTTAGATAAAGGTTCTCTTGTTGTAAATGAAGTAGATAAAACTAAAAATAAACTTGTTGATAAGATTCAAGAAGTGAAAACAGATGTTTTTAAACAGAAAGAAAAAATCAAAAAAGAACAAGAAATAGCTAAACAAAAAGAAGAAAAAAAGAAAAAAGAACAGAAAGAAAAAGAAGAACGTGATAAGCGTTTAAAAGAAAAACTGAAAGATTCATATATTGAAGGTTCTGGAAGTTCTGTAGAAGCTTTCAAGAAAATAGTAGATGAATACAAAATAGACGCAGAAGATGTAGATAAATGGGCTTTCATAATCAACAAAGAAAGTGGTTGGAACTTTAGAGCTACAAACCCATCTTCTGGAGCATATGGTCTTCCTCAATCTCTACCAGGAAGCAAAATGAGTGCTTTCGGTGATGACTGGGAAACGAATCCGTATACTCAACTTAAATGGATGTTGAATTATATGAACAGTAGATATGGGTCTATTGATAAAGCTTACAAGTTTTGGAATGAAAACCATTGGTACTAAAAAAAGACAGATACTTGATTGTATCTGTTTTTTTTAAAGAAAGAGATTACGAAAGACGGACTTGAACCGCCACCTCTGGCTAATGAGACCAGCGAACTGCCGTTATTCTATTTCGTTGTAATAAAAATGGCGGACAGAATGGGATTTGAACCCATGCACGCTTTTACACGCCTAACGATTTAGCAAACCGTCCTCTTCAGCCACTTGAGTACCTGTCCACAACATAAAAAGATAATTTTTTTGATTAAGCAATTATCAAGCTTACTGTAGTTTTCCAAGCTACAGAGAAGAACTCTCGGTTAACCAATCTCATAAGGTTCCGAGTATCTTGGATTTATGTTTTTTTATTCGCAGTATTCCCATCTGCAAGACCTCCTATCAAAGCCTTCGCTCTGTCGATTATTGAGCATAACCAGTTAGCTTTGTTACTTGTTATCAAGTAGCTAACCCAGAGTTCCTTTTTTGGCTTCTAAAGGAACTTAAACCTGATAATGTCCTTTAACTATTCAAGTGTTTATTATTCTAAACTAAAAATCTTTCACATAAACCCTTTGCGGAAATATATTTAGATTTTATCTTGAATAGAAAGGCTTAAAAAAACAAATAAAATTTGTTTAATACCGTGTCCTTAACGAATAAGGCTTATAGAGTTCGAACTTGCGAACCTTTGTTTAATAATAGCCAAATTCTCTACTTATTGAGTTAATGGCTACAACTGGGATATCTGGATTCGAACCAGAGAATGACGGATTCAAAGTCCGTTGTCTTACCGCTTGACTATATCCCAATGTTAACTCCGACAGCAGGGCTCGAACCTGCGACCTGCCGGTTAACAGCCGGATGCTCTACCTACTGAGCTATGTCGGATTAATTTTGTTGATTTTACAACTATTTCTTTATTGATAGTTACTTGTTTTTATTTATATTATAATATAAATAAATATCTTTTTTTCTAAATGGTAAATTGTATTTTTTACACCATTTTCTTATCGCATTGTCAGAAACATTATACATTTCTCCAATTTTTGTAAATGGATATTTTTGTATTAGTTCTTCTAAAAATTCTTTTGTAGGCTTGTTTTTAACTTTTGATTTAAATACTCTATTAGAGTTATCCATAGGTTTACATTTAGCACAAAATGAACTTTCATGTTTTCTTATTACTTTTTTACCACAATTTTTACATTTTGGGCGGAGTTTTTTTTCTCCATAAAATAATATAGCTTTTTCTTGATTTTCAGAAGGAGTTAAGATTTCTAAATTTTCAATTCTATTGTCATATTTATTATGATTTATATGATTAATCTGCATTCCTTTTGGAATAGGACCAACAAATGTCATATATACTAATCTGTGTACATATGCGTTTTTATATCTTTTATCATTTGATAATTTGACAGACAAATAACCTATATGATTATCTGTAAGTTTAGCAATTCTATAAATTGAATCATTATGTAAAGTATATTTACTTACTTCAAGTTCAATTGAAATATTTTTAGATTTACGTCTGTAGAATTTTCCATTTTTAGTATAATGAGTTTTAGGATTACATCTTTTTAAAACCATTGAGCCTTCTTTATTAATATAATATAAAGGATAATTTGGAATTTGTTTAAAATCTTTAATAAAAATCTTCTCCTGTCTTGTTTTGTTACTTATAAAATATAAGTTTAAAGAAAAATGTGAGAATAAAATACCCTTGAAGTTATCAAGGTTTTCTATTCTAAAAAAATCTGGCACGAGAAGTAGGAATCGAACCCACGCCAAGAGTTTTGGAGACTCTTGTTCTACCATTAAACTATTCTCGCATAATAAAGTAAGGAAGATAGGGGATTTGAACCCCTGCATGACTTATTCAGCCACCTATAACATTTCCAATGTTACCTCTTCATCCACTTGAGTAATCTTCCACAAATTTTCTAAAAAATATAAATAACGTTAGAGGGGGAAAAGGAAGTGAAAGTGTTCCATTTAAGAATGGAGTTAAGTATACAAGTAATCAAGGGATCCATCTTTTCGGATATTGATTTTTTTATGAGATTAATTTACGAGTTTCCCCATAACGTTATTATTTTAGAAAGAAGGATCGAGGAGTCAAGGGATGACCTTGATATTCTGTAAAGTAACAGAAGTACCCAGCAAGGCTCCTCGTTAATAATATCAGAAAACAAAAATAATTTATTAAGAAAGAGAGTGAACTGTTTTCTAATATTAGTTCTAAATAAACAAACAAAATAATATAAAATGTATTGTTTTGTTTGTTTACGGTGAAACTCAGTCAAAAGAAGACTGAGGCTGCCAGCCTAAAAATGACAGCTCGCAGAAGGATCGCTACAAATACAATTATGTTTTTGTAATAATTTCTTCAGGATTAGACACCTACTTATACGAACTTCATGTTCGTTTGCGTATTTTCGCAGTTCGATGTCAAAAGAACGTCTTTTGACAATATTTCAAGCTGCATTAACATTCTCATTTAGTTAATCATTGAGAAAGGAGGTCGGGAGACCAAAGGTGTTACCTTCGTCTATGACAAATCTCCCGTTTATAATAAACAATAAATTAGAAAACAGTTATAAAAAATTATTATTATCAGTATATTAATTATTTTAGAGAGAAAGAGAATGAACTGTTTTCTAATTTTTTCAGGACAAGCAATAAGGAATCGAACCTAATTTCAAGGACTTGTCTGTTCCTTGAAAACAACCATGTTTGCTTGATAATAAAAATATCTCTTTTTCTGTTATATTTATATGTTATCATGAATTTTTCAAAAAGTCAAGTACTTTTTTCAATTTTTTCAAAAAAATTATTTTTTTGAAATTGTAATAAAACAATAAATTAGAAAACAGATTAAAAGTATTATTATCAGTATTAATTATTTTGGAGGAAAGAGAGTATCTGTTTTCTAATTTTCTTCAAGCTAAGTAAGCAGGATTTGAACCTAATCTCAAAGATTTAGCAACCTTTGAAAACAACCTTGTTTACTTAATGTTAAAATAATATCTCTTTTTCGATTATATTTTAATGATAACATAAAGTTTTCAAAAAGTCAAGTACTTTTTTCAATTTTTTTCAAAAAGTTTTAAATTATGTGAAAAAATTACTTTACATAAATGTTATCACAGAGTTTACAAAAAGTCAACTACTTTTTTCAAAAAAAATCAAATAAATCGATTCTGAGCGATTTTTAGCTTATGTCTCGACTACTATACGTGAGAAGCATTTTTTGCCAAATTTGACGATTTTTCAGGTGCTACAAACGTTGGTATATCAACATTGAAAAATTGAAATCGATTCTGAGCAAACGAAAATATTTTTAAAAAACTATTTTTTACAGCAAAAAAGAGTACACTATTAAAGTATACTCTTTTTTATATTTATTAGTTGAATTTCTTCTCTAAAAGTTCTGCTCCGATAACACCATTAAGACCATAGAATTTTTGATTAATTCTGTCATAAGAGTCATATGAGAACTTAATGCCAACAGCGTGGGAAACATTGCGTGGGTCCATCATATTTTCATAATGAGTTGGTGAAGATTTCCATTGTTTAAAGAATTGTTCTGCGAAGTATTTTTCAGATACATAAGTATAAGGATTTGTTAAATTGTTTCCAGCTAAGTTTTCTCCAACAGGAGTTCCGTCAAACTTAGAACCATCAAGAACACTATCCCAAGGTCTTTCGTCTGCTCTAACGTGAGGTTTTCCATTTACACGAATGTCTCCAAAAGGAGCGAGTTCTTCAGCTCTTGTTTTAGCGAAAGGTAATAAATCTTTATTATATGTCATCTTAGATAACCCAGCAGCCGCTCTTTCTTTATTTAAGATTTCTAAGAAGTATTCATTGAACTTATCTTGATTAAATTGAGAGTTTAGGTAATCTACAGTTTCTTTGTTGTATTGATACCATCCTGTGTTAGGAGTTTTAGCTCTATTGTAGATTTCTTCTTCTGAAAGCTTTTTGATGTCTTCAAAGGACTCTGGAATGTTATCAACAAATTTTTTGTTTTCTCCGCTAAATCTATTCCATAAATCTGGTCTAAAGATTTTATGTTTACCATTAATTCCAGTTTCAATGATTTTAGGTTTTGGAGGCTTAGTATGTTCTCTATGTTTTTCCATTTTATATACTATACCAGGATTACTTCTGTCATATTTATAAAATACACTATCTTCTCCATCTTCTCCATTTTGAATAACTCTTTCTTCGTTTGGTTGTAGATTTTTGTTAATTCTTGTTACAGTTTCATATTTAACACTTTCTTTTTCAAGTATTGAATCGTGATCTACTTTAGTACCAATTCTTACAACTTGATTAACAGGTTTAGTTAAATGTTCTACATTAATTAAAGTACGAGACTTAGTTTTTCCATTCTTATCTTTAATTATTCTAAATGTTTGTTTTTCAGTTCCTGCTTTACCTTGTTTTTCTATTTTTACTTCACCAACAGGAAGGTTATTGTCATAAATACGTTCAATTACATAAGGTGTAATTGTACTCATTATTGTATTATAAGTTCTACCAGAAGATTTAGTCCCTCTTTTTACAACTTTTTGTTTAAATTCTTTAACAGTATTAGAAGAAATAAGTTTTTTACTAATAATTCCTCTTTGCCAATGTTTAGTGACTTTATATTCTTCTCTGATTTCTCCTGGATGTCCTTCGCTAACAACTTCTTCTCTATCATCATCCCATTCTGGCATATTAATATATTCAACACCAGGTTCTTTTGTTTTTATTAATTCTTCGACATATTCAATAGTTTCAGCTATTCCAACTTCTACTATTTTTGGTTTTCCTGGATTTAAAACTTTACTATTAGATAATGTTTTTGAAACTTCTTTCCCAGTTTTTTGATTTGTTATTATTTTGTATGTATTTTCAACTATTTTATTTTCATTTTCTTGTAAAGTATATTTTGTTCCTTTAAGATGTCTAACAGAGTTTTGTGATACTTCCGGTAAAGCAGAAGAAATTGTCTCTTTAATTGTTTTTTCTATCATTAAAGGTTTTTTTCCATGAACAATAATCTTATCTTTTGCTGGTTTTGTTATCTCTTCTTTTGTTTTGATTTTTTCAACAACTTGATTTGTTTTATTATTAACTTTTACTGTATAAGTAACATTTTTTTCTCCATCTACACCAGAAGTTTCGTGTGTTTCTCCTTCAAATAAGTCATTAGATACATTATTAACTATATTATAATGAGCAACTTCTTTTTCTTGTATTGTTTTTACAGTAAATAATTGTTTTGTTCCTCTTTCTGTATTGTGAGGAATACTCTTTTGTAATACTTTTGTACCTTGTTTGATTTTTTGTTTGATTTCTCCTGTTTTGTTGTCTTTGATTACTTTGTATGTAATCTCTTCTTTTCCATCTACTCCAGGAGTTTCTAATACTTCATCAACAAATTTATTGTTATTTACAGTTGTAGTTGTAGAAAATGGAATAGTTTTAATTTCTTTGACAATTTCTTCAGTTGTCAATGGTTTTGTTCCTCTTGTAATTTTAGTATTCTTTGTAGGTCTGATTATTTCACTATATTTAAATTCTTTACTTATAACAGAATTATCTTTATTGCTATAAGTAACAGAATAATACTCTTTTGTCAGTCCTTTTTCACCTTGCTCTGTTTTAATATAATCAGAAAACTTAGTGTTATCTAATACAATGTCTGTGCTAAAGTTAGTTTCAACATCTTTTGTTTCTTCCTCTGTTCTTATTAAAGGTTTAGTTCCCTTTTTAACTATTTGTTTTTTAGGAGCTACCAGTCTTGTTCTGCTTTTTATCTCTTTTTTGATTTCTTTGTTTTCTTTTTCGTTAACTTCTACTTTGTATGTTACTTCTTCAAGACCTTTTTCTCCATATTCTTCTATATATTCTTCTCCAGTAAGTCTACTTGGATCTTTGATATATTCTATTTCAAAAGGAATACCTACTTTTTCTTTAATTTCTTTTTTAACTACAATAGGACGAGTTCCTTGTCTAATTACTTCATTTACAGCAGGTGTTTCAGTTGTTGATTCTTTGACTTTTGAAACAACTTTATCTCCTTCTTTAGTAACAGTATATACATTAACTACTTTTCCATTAACTCCTTTAATTTCTACTTCTCTAAAATCTGAAAACTTAGTATTATCTTCGATAACGTTTGAAGTATAGTGAATTACATCTTCTGTAGTCTCTCTTGTTATTTTTTGAGATTTCTTAGTTCCTTTTTTGATAACTTTCGGTTCACCTTTTTGTTTAACAGTTGTGTTTGTTTTAACTTTAGAAATCTCTACTCCTGTTTTATTGTTTATTATTGTTTTATATGTAATTTCTGAAATATTGTCTTTACCTTGATTTGCTATTTCAGTTTTACCTTCTGCAAGTTTCGGATCTTCAACATATACAGGAGGAAGTTTTTCTGTAATTGTTTCTTTTTCTATTTTTTCAATAGTTAACGGTTTTGTTCCTCTTGTGATTACTTTGTCTACAGGTTTTCTTTCTGTTTCTTCTCTGATTAATTTAAGAGATATTTCTTCACCAGTCTTATTGTTAATTGTTCTTTCATAAGTTCTATTAACAACACCTTCTACTCCATTTGTTTCCGTTGTTTCATCTTCGAACATTTCATTATTTGTTTTATTTATAACGTTAAATGAAATATTTTCTTTTTTAACAACTTCTTCTTTTCTTGTTAAAGTTTTAGTACCTTTATATGTAATTTCATCTTTTTTATCTTTTAATGTGTTTTCAGAGATTTTTTCTTTTTTAACAATTTCACTAGTTTCTTTATTTGTTATTACTTTATATGTTATTTCTTTTTCTCCTTCAACTCCGGGAACTGTATTTGAATAATCTGTATATTGATTATTGTCTTCAACAGTTAACTTGTTGAAATGTATTTTTTCTTTTTCTTTAACATTTTTTGTTTCTAATACATTATTTCCTCTGTGAACTATTTGTTTTACAGGTGATTTTACTATTTCTTTTCTTAAAATAGTTTTTTCCCCATTGACTATTTTAGAGTATACTTTTGTTATTCCCAGTTCTCCTTCTTTTTTGATTACTTCTGTATTTTTAGGAATAGAGTTATCTTCTACATATTCTATTTCAAATGATTCTGTTAAAGTTTCTTCAATTTCTTTAGGAGAATAATAATGTGTTTGAATATTGTTTTCTTTGTCTTCTGTAGTGTTTATATACTCATAATTTGATAAGTCTTTTTTATCTATATATCCTTCTGAAAAATCTAATAGTTTATTATCTTCTTTTGATACAAAAGCAGTTATTTTTAATGCTTTTAATTCAGGTTGAATTAAAGAATCTCCAGTTTCATATAATACTAATTCTTCGTTTTCTGGTTGAACTAAAGGTTCTCCTTTTTCAGACACTACACCAACTGGATTTTCTGGTTGAACTAAAGGTTCTCCCTTTTCAGACACTACACCAATTGGATTTTCTGGTTGAACTAAAGGTTCTCCTTTTTCAGATACTACAGCAGTTGAATTTTCTGGTTGAACTAAAGGTTCTCCTTTTTCAGACACTACACCAATTGGATTTTCTG
>QWCI01000626.1_pt1 | contig 17618 bp, 10 predicted proteins | sample 1972541 | NCBI WGS metagenome assembly QWCI01 (sample SAMN09866712, study PRJNA288562) | Human oral metagenome isolate term3_saliva, whole genome shotgun sequencing... | isolation source: mouth | host: Homo sapiens | place: USA: California | reverse complement strand
GCCGGCGCTCCGGAGATTCGTTTTCACCATAAGGGCAATAACGCCGGAGGGCAAAGATAAGAGAAAATACCTAAAACGCCCCTATTTTTAGGGCGGTTTCTCTGAAAATTGTAACTTCGCCCGCAAATGGGAAGTATGAAGACAGCTGCACTTATTTCTGGTGGCGTGGACAGCGCCGTTGCTGTTCACCTGCTGAAAGAGCAAGGTATTACGCCCGATCTCTTTTATATTAAGATCGGAAACGGACCGCAGGGCGAATGGGACTGCAAGGCGGAGGAGGATTGGGAGATGGCGACGGCTGTAGCCCGACGCTACGGCTGCAAACTCCAACTTATCGATCTGCAAAAGGAGTATTGGGACGAAGTAGTTGGGTACATCATCGACCGATTGCGCAAGGGATTGACGCCAAACTCCGATGTGATGTGTAATAAGTACATAAAATTTGGCTGCTTTGAGGAGCGCGAGGGCCACAACTACGATCGTATCGCCACGGGACACTATGCGCAGACTGAAACAGACGAGGCGGGGAGAGTCTGGCTCACCACGGCGCCTGACCCGGTAAAGGATCAGACAGATTTTCTCGCACAATTGGACAGCTTTAGTGTGCGTAAGCTCATTTTTCCCATAGGTGGATTGATGAAGGATGAGGTTAGGCAGATCGCGCAGGCGGCTCATCTCGCGCCGGCCAAGCGAAAAGATAGCCAAGGTATCTGTTTTTTAGGGAAAATCAGTTTTTCGGAATTGGCGCGCACGTATTTGGGCGAAAAAGAAGGGCTGGTGGTAGAACAAGAGACGGGTAATATCATCGGAAAGCACAATGGCTATTGGTTTTACACCATCGGGCAGCGCAAAGGTTTAGGTTTCGGCGGCGGTCCGTGGTACGTTGTGCGCAAGGATATCAAACGCAATATTATATATGTGAGCCGTGGCTTTGAGACGAAGGCGGCTTACGGCAAGGCCTTTCGTATAGAAATGCCGCACTTCATAACTTACAACCCCTACGAGGCGGATGGCGACTATCGGGTTACGTTTAAGGTGCGCCATACGCCGGAGTTCACGCCGGGCCAACTGGTTGTGCGAGGCGGGAAGTATGCGTTGCATTCCGACGAATTGATTCAGGGTATCGCACCGGGCCAATTTGCCGTATTATATGACGAACAGGCGCATCGCTGCTTGGGAAGCGGCGAGATAGGATTGCTTTCGTCGGCCAAAATACAATAAGATCTTCGTGCAGAAGTGTGATTTTTTAGCCATTTATTTGGTTTGAATCAAAAGTTTCTCTACTTTTGCACTCGCTTACAACGCTTAGGCGTTTGCGGGGTGTAGCTCAGCCCGGTTAGAGTACGCGTCTGGGGGGCGTGTGGTCGCTGGTTCGAATCCAGTCACCCCGACAAAGCAATTGAGGTGGTAGACATCAACAACTTAAGATGTTTGCCACCTCTTATTTTATGCCATAAAAAAGTGAGAAAGGTATGCTTGTGCGCGCTACCGGCGCGGTCAGTGCCGGCGGAGCACCGTCACCGATTTGCGCTCTACGGCGCTTGTAGGCTGCCATCGATCGTTGGCGTCTGTTCGTACGATTAAAATTATAGCTGTCAGCAAATGCGTTTGCCGACAGCTATAATGCTATATATAATAATGTATATTTCGCTCAAGCGCGTTGGGCGCTTATTTGATCAGTTTTAATTCCTTCAAAATATAGCTTGAGCCGCCGACCTTATCTGCGACCCAGAGCACATAACGAATGTCGGCATTGATACAGCGTTGCAGTTTCGGATCATAGCGGAAGTCGCTCATCAAACTTTCGATGTTGCCGTCGAAGGCCAAACCAATGATTTCGCCGCGATCGTTCAAGACAGCCGAACCGGAATTGCCGCCCGTGATGTCGTTGTTTGAGATGAAGCACGTCTGGAGTTTGCCATCTTGGCGCGCATATTGGCCAAAATCTTTTGCCTCATAGAGTGCGCGCATCCGTTCGTTGACTACGTAATCGCTATCGTTCGGATTTTCTTTCTCAAACATACCTTCGAGTGTCGTACACCAATCGTAGCTGACCGCATTGCGCGGTTTCATGCTGGCGATGTGTCCATAGGTGAGGCGCTGCGTCGAGTTGGCGTCGGGCGCTTTTGAGAAATTGGTCATTTCGAGTATACCTTTCACGTAAGTGCGTTGCAAATCGAGCAGGCGGCGGTTGGCATTGCCGGCAGAACGCGCCAAGGGGACGTACGTCTTGAGCATAATGCGATAAATAGGATCGTTCAGGAAGACCGTCGTGTCGGGATGTTGGAGGAATTCGTCCAAAGCAGCGCGCGAACGGAAAATAGATTTTTCATAAACCTCTTCAGCCGTGGGCACTTTCAAGGCTTTTGAGCTTTGCAAGCGGCAGTTTTTCGCCCATACGGGGGCTAAGGCTGCGTAGCGGCGCTTGTCTTGTGAGAAGTCAGATTTGCCCGGTGTGATGTAGAGCGCTGCGCGTAAGCGTTCTGCTGCAGCTGCTTTATCTTCGGGCTTTCCGGTACGCATCAAGCGTAGGAAGTTGGCTGCGTCGAGCGGGTGAACGAAGATGTCCGATGTGAGAATGGTGCGCGTAATCAAGGTTGCGTCGTGCACGCTATCGCCATACGCTTTCATAAGTTTGGCGATGTCGCCAACCACGGTCTTGTAAGCCGGGTTGCCACTCTTTTCTGCGAAAGCTTGAAAAGCTTTTTCTTCCTTACGTAGCGTTTCTACGAGCTTATTCTTGCGCACAGATTCGATGGCGCCACCATAGTTTTTGACGAGGTTGTTCAAGCTCATATCTTCGTCTTGCAACGCGAGCTTTTCAGCTTCGCTGCGCGCCATTTCCGTAGCGTTGAAAGCCAATTCGACGCGGCCGGCTTCGACGACGGGGCGATACGTATCGCTCATAAGGTGGGATCTCGCGCTTCAGCGGAACGTTCTTTGCGCTGTAAGCAGCCGGCTGTCCTTTTTTGTCAGCGTAGATGCGGAAGATGGCAAAGTCGGGGTTGTGGCGCGGGTAGACCCAGTTGTCTTGATTACCGCCAAACTGCGCAATATTTAGTGGCGGATTGACTACGAGACGAACGTCTTTATACGTCTGCTCCACAAAGAAATAGAAGCGGTTGGCGCTAAAGAAAGCTACGACGCTGCCGTGGGCGCCGGGCATCGTGCTATATTTAGATGCTTTGAACATCTTTTCGCCGAAGGGCTTCAAGAAGCTCTGGCTCTGCATCGTGTAGGTATCGACGCCGACCGCTTTGGCAGCTGCTTCGACGGCTTCCGTGACGTCCTCGATCGCGATGACAAACGTAAAGGTCAAGTCTTTGACGGGCAATTCTTCGGCGCGGCTTTTCGCATAATAGCCATCGCGCAGATAATTGCGCTGCGTCGTGCTGATGCCGTGTACATAGGAGTAGCCGCAATGGTTATTGGTAAGCACAAGTCCGTCGGGCGAGATCACTTCGCCCGTACAGCCGCGCCCGAACTGGCCGATTGCATCGCGCAGCGAGGGGCCGTTTTCGTTGTACAATTGGCTGAGCGGCATCTTTAGTCCGGCCTTTTTTAGCGAGTCGGCCAAATGCTGCTGCTCCATCAGTTTGAGAAACCACATCCCTCCATCAGCCTGCGCCGTAAGGGCCAAAAAGGCGAGGAGAGAAAAGAGTAACTTTTTCATAGATTTGGGTTGTATTGAAAGTTAATTAAAAAGTGTTCGTCAAGAGGCTCTCCGGCATCGCTGAGCGATGGTCGAGGGGTCTTTTTGTTTCGCCATAGGCGATAGACGCTGCAAATTTAAGGAAAAAAAGCGCGTGGGCATCAATGTATTTCCTAATCTTCTTTCCTCAAAATGCAGATTTGCAAGCTTTATGGTTGTCTCTGTCCTGAGCCGGATGCCACTTTGCGTCCGCAGCGTCAGGGGCAGGGTGGGCTATGCTTGGATTAAGGCCGGCGGCGTAGCGCTTTTCGCTTGTCGCGCTTAGGGGTGCGATGGTTTGGCGGGAGCAAACGATGGTTTGGCGGGAACAAACGATGGTTTGGCGGCAGCAAACGATGGTTTGGCGGCAGCAAACGATAAGCGAAGCCACACAACGCATCGCCCGAAGCGCTGAGGGGGTCGGATAATGCGTTTGTATCAGAAAAAATGGAATGGTCAGGTTATCCGGATCAGAAGGGATAACCGATGGCAAAGTGGAAGACGAGGCCGTTACGCAATTTGTCGATATTATAAAAGCCCGACTTACTCGTAGCATAGGGCGCGTGGAGTCCGACGCCGAGGTCGAAGCGCAGCACCAGGTAGCTTAAGTCGTAGCGCAAGCCTACGCCCGTGCCGACGGCAATCTGCTTGAGGTTTCGCAAATTAAACTCGCTGCCCGGCCGTTGCGCATCTTTGCGTAGCAGCCATACGTTGCCGGCATCTAAGAAGAGAGCGCCGTAAAGATTGCCGAAGAGGTGCGCTCGCAGTTCGGCGTTGGCTTCCAGTTTGACGTCGCCCGTCTGCTCAATGTAGGCGTATTTCGAATTGCCGGCCTTGTAGGATCCCGGCCCGATGCTGCGCACCGCAAATCCGCGCACGCTGTTGGCGCCGCCGGCATAAAACTGTTCGGAATAAGGTGCGCGCGAACTATTGCCGTAGGCATAGAGTACGCCGCCGTAGAAGCGTGTGGCCAATTTGAGTGAACTATTAATCTTATACGTATAATGCAACTCAGCCGTGGCCTTTAAGAATTGCGCGAAGGGAGAGCCGAACATTTTCTTATCGCGTTGGTTAAACGGTTTGCGCGCTAAGGCGTAGAGGCCCGACGTGAGGTTGCCGGCTTGTTTGGCCAAGACCTGCACCATAACGGGGTTGCGGTGGTGAGCGGCCGACGTATAAGTGAAGAGGTAAGACATAGCCGGCACAAACTGGTTACGCATTGACACGGCCAAAGCAGGATTGGCCAGGAGTATCGAATCGTAGGCGTGAGAGGAAGACAACACTTTATTGAAATCGATGCTTAGCGGCACGAGTTCGTGCAAGGCGTTTTGCTTTTTGTGCCACGTATATTTTGCGCTGACGCCTGCATTGATCAACGTAAAGAAGCTGGTGCGTTTTTTCCAATCTGTATTGAGCGCAAAAGTCGTTTGGGCCGGAAAGCGCAGGCGCTTCTTGGAGATAAAGGGGAAGAAAATGCGCGGAAATTGGAAGGCCAGTTGCGAGCCGAGCTCGTAAGAGTCGAGCAAAGAGCTGCTTCGTTCCGTCCCGGTGCGAATTTGCCATTCATAAGAGCCAAAGAGTTTGAACGAAATGCGCTCTCCGCCGCGAAAAGCATTGTTCTTATAGAGTTCATAACTCATTCCCGGCCCTACCTGCTGGTTACTTTTGAGCGTAGCATTCATCTCAAAGTCTGATTCGTAAGGCTTATCCAGCACGGCCGTCACATAAAGGTCGAGCGAATCGCAGAGATCGGTCGTGTCTTGCGGGATATATTCTACGTCTAACAGGCGGAATACGCCGATGTTGTTGAGCTTTTCAAGCGTAGTGCGCTGGTCGTCGTAGCTGTATAGTTCGCCGTGTTTGTGCGTGACGGCTTGGCGCCACATAGATGAGCGCAAGGGGATGTGCTTTCCTGAATAATTGAACGTGAAAAAGTGCTTCGATTTTGTCTTTTCGAGTATTTCCGAATCGTAACGCCTCACGGTAATGTACGTTTCCCCAATTCTCCACGGCCGAAGCGCGCGCTTGTTAATCGCCGGCGAGGGCTGCACGTGTAGTTGTACGAGTTGGCGGCGTGCCAGTGTGTCGGCCTGAAACGTCGTGTAGTTGTCCTGCCAAAAATAGTAGCCGGCGTTGCGAAAGAGCTTGCTGATGCGCGCTTGCTCATTAGTCAGTCGGACGACGGAAAAAGCATCTCCGCTGCGGAGTAGGCGCTTGTCGTGCGTGGCATGTAGCAAACTGTCTTGTGCGGGCGAGAAAGAAAGGTAGGCGATGGAGTCGAGTAGCGACAAAGGGCCTACTTGTACGGCGTAGGCTATTTTCGCTTTCTTCGGATTCTTTTCCGGCTTCACTTCATAATTGACTTTGCCGTTGAAAAAACCATAGTTGCGAAGGGTGTTTTGCGCCACTTTGGCGCGCATATCCGGACTAACGTTCGTGATAAGTACGGGCGTTGTGGCGAAACTCTTAAACAACCATTTGCCGAGCTTGGTCTCCGACTTCACAAAGGCGTTGTAGGCCCATAAGCCCAACTGCAATGGCGAGCTATGATAGGATGAACCAAACAAGGCATTGTTTGGCCGATAAGCTAATACGGCTTCTACTTCTTCCTTGGCCGTCTCTAAGGCGGCTTTCGTGATCTCTTGCTTGCGCGAAGCGGCCTTGGCGGCTGCATGCTCCGCTGCGGCTTGAGCAGAATCTGACTGCTTAAGGTTGGCAAGCGTACTTAAGCCGCTTTTGCCTGAGAGTGCGTCGTCGATGGCAGTGACGGCGTCGGAGATCGTCGTGATGACGCCGACGGAATCTCGCCTCACCTTCGACGGTTTTACGGGCTCTTGCGAGTAAGTGATTTGCTTGATGCCGGTATAGAGCACCTGGCCTTCGGGCAGTTGGCTCGTCGTCGAGCAAGCACTGAACAAAAGGAGGAGCAGGGTGGGAAATAGTAGGTGCTTAAAAGCCATAAGTTGTTATAAACTTTGTCGGTTATTGCTTCTTCTTCGATGCCGGCTGTTGCTCCTTCGTCTTTTTCTTCCAGAAGATGAACAAGTCGCCGAAGCGATCCGTCTTTTTGCGTACGGAGTAGCCGACGCCGGTCTTCGTGAGCAAGCCTTCGAGCGGATCAATCGAGTCGCGCTCATAGAAGATGCGGGCATAGCGAGTGGCGCCTTGGTTGATTTTGTATTCTATGCTGACGTTGTTGATGATACTCTCAGCGCTGTTGTCGGCTTCTTTGCCCGCACTGACGCGGCCGCCGATGATAACGCTGATACGATCGTTCCAAAAGCGCTTGGCAAACCGGAAAGAGTAGTCGGTTGTGACTGTTCCGACCGTGGAAGTGCCGGTTTCTACACCCAAACTAATATCTACGGTCTTCAAAGCCTTGCCGGCGATGTTCTGAATCTCATTCTGCAAGAAAGCGTTTAGCGCATTGTTGGCCTTGAAGCCTGAGCCGGCTGAGGAGTTGTCGGCTATGAACATTCCCGTTGCCATCATCGCCACCGCTGCTTTGCTTCTTTGCTCCTGGCTCATTGATGCCAGCGTATTCTGAACCGCCAAATCTTCGGGCGCTTCAATCGTAAACTCCAAACCCATTTGATCAAGGGGCTTCGTAAGTTTGAGCCCGACGTCGAAGACTACGGCGCGGCGTTGCTCATCCGAACTAACGAACGTCTTCATACGCTCCGTCGCCGTAATATCTAAAGTTGGGTTGACCGGATCCCCCGTGAAGGTGATCGTGCTTCCCTCTTTGAGGTCAAATGTGCGTAGCGGAATGACGGGCAGTTCGTATTTAATCTTCCCATCTTGCGCTGTCAGCTTACCCACTAAGCGCATCTCGCCCGACGGCGTGTAGCGGAAAGTGAGCGAGCCGCCACCTTGGAGGTCCGCATAGCTTTGTCCGTCTTCCGAAAGCAAACAGTGGAAGTTTGCATCTTTAGCTATGTTTATGCCGAGCACCATATTGACGCTATAATCCGGTGTGATGGCTACTTCAGCTTTAGTCGTATCGCTAAAGTCTACAAACTCTACGAGTCCGTCTAAACTATTGCTCACCGTCAACGGCGAATCGCGCAGAATGTATGTCAAATCCGTTTGTTCCAAAATCCGCAGATCGCCGCGCACTGATAAGTTGTTGACCGGCCCTTTTATTGTGCAGTTGATGTCCGAGAAGACCTTTCCGAAGAGCAATGATTTCGCTTTGCGATGCGTATTGATAAGTTCGAAATTCTTCGTCCGGAGTCCCAAGTTCAGATAGACCTTCGAGAGGTTCGACATATCCACGTCGCCGTTCAAGACAAGCGGCGCTTCGCCCGTCGATAGGAGTTGATAATTCTCAAATGTGATCTTAGAATTCACAATTTGGATCGGCCTTTGTTCCGGTTTGAAATCGAAACCATACACTTCAGAAGCGATATGTGCCGAATCGGGGGTCAAACTGCCGTTAATTGCAGGCCGCTTCAGCGGGCCTTTGATTTCCACTTCCCCATTTGCCTTTCCGCGCAGTGCAATTTCCGTCCCGTCGAGGAAATAATTGAAGAAGAGTAGCGGGAATCCCTCCAATGTAGCGGTTCCGTCAAAACTACCGCCTCCCGTTTCTGTATACGTACCTTTTGCCGACAACATTTCAGCATAGTCGGTAGAGATGTAAGCCTCCACATAATGTTCCCCTTTATCCTTTGGCAGATACATCAGCTCCACCCCCGGCGATCCGAGGGGCGTACCTTCGTATGAGAAGTTGCTCGTTTGGAGCGAAGCCATTGCACTATACGTCTTATGATTGTCCAAAATATGAATATCACCCGAGAGTTTTCCGCTCATAGTTGGCAGATACGGCAAGACCGTCGACAGTTCTCCGAGGTTTAAGTTGTTAATCGAGAGTGCAATGTTGTTAATCGAATCGCCCGGAGCACTGTAGATCTTCACACCCGTCCCGTCGTCCGCCAACAAGTCCACGTTAGCGCGAATCTCCTTCTGCTTTCCGAAGAAAATATAGTTGTCTTTATTGACCGTAAAGTTGCGATAAGCCAGCACCGGATGTTCCGGCGAGATCATAATCTTCAGTCCGTTTTCGACCAAGTCGGCTTTTAGTCCCACATCGATGCCCTTTTCGCCATCGTTGTCGTAGAATTGCGCCATCAATCCCGCTCCCGACGAGAGCAGATAGCCCTGTGCACGTATTTCAAACTTATTCGGATTGCGTTTCGTATAGTTTTTCACAAACGCCTCCATACGTACGCCCGTCGTGTCCTGACTAAGGTTCGCGTAAATCGTATCTAAGAGCAGCCCACCGTTGCTAAAGCGCCCTACAGATGCCGTTCCGTAGACGCCCGCCGTCGGATTCGTCTGCAGATCGACGTATATTTTATTATATGTATAGCCATTAAAATGCAGGAAGTTCCCAATCGGGTTCCTTTGCCCTGCTTCTAAGTGCAGATCCATTACGGGCAATTCGCGCTTAAGAGCCTCTTGGTCCAATTTTTGATTAGTTATCTGCTTCGTCAGTAGCGTTCCCAGTCGCGCCAGTCGCGGTGCGAGGCGATTGATGTCGCCTTTCGTAGCCAGCAGCAACCGCAGGTCGCCACTGTTGATCCCGACCATCGTCGAGTCAGTGCCCGTTTTGAAGTTGAAGTGTATATCATCCGTCGAGAAACCTCGCGATGGAGAGACCGCAAACAGGTGATCCGCGATGCCATTGGCTGTAATCCGATTAAATTGTCGGTTCGTTGTCGCATACAAGTGCAGTTGTCCGCCCGCCGAGAGCGTATCAGTCGTCACGTTCAAGCGGCGCAGATCCGCCTGCTCTATGTTTGCATCCGCCTTAATACTGATTAAGCGTTCCAACATAAGCTCTGCCTTCACATCACCTTTGACAATCTCGTTGTTTATGGCTGCTTCAAAGAGCGCCTTGTGTCCTTTTAGCAAAGTTTGGAAGCGGAGTCCGCTCAAGTCGTAGCCGCCATAGGCGAAGCGGTTGATGCTTACGTCAGCTTTCAGTTGAGCCTTGCCCGAGATCAAATCATATCCGTTTCCTTTGGCTACGATGTGCCCCGAGAAATCATTTAATCCCATCGTCGGTAGGAAGACTTTCAGCGGGAAGCGTTGAGCTTGCAGATCGGCCGTATAACTTTGTGCACGCAAATCTATCTTGCCTTTTGCCGCCAGTCGTCCTTGTCCTACCGCCAGTCGCAGATCAAACCCATAATTATCCCCCTTGAAGTTGACGCGTCCCGAAGCCTGCATTCTGTTGGGCAACTTTACGCTGCCGGCAGCCGAAGGCGCGAGCTGCCGATACAAGCGCGGCAGTCCGGCACCCGTTGTCAGCGAGCGGATGTTAATCGCCCCGCTGCGCCGCGCTGATGCCACGTTCAGCAAAGTGCCGTTCGCTTGCAAGCGGATCAAGCCCGGCAGTTCCAATGTCGTATTTCCGAAAGTAAAACGCCGCAGATTCCCACTAAAATCGCCCTTTATGCGAAGCATCGTTTTAGGATAGACGCGCAGCAAGTCGCGCGGCACGTAGCTTCGTCCCAAGTTTTTTACGTCCTGCCACCCCAGTTGAGCATCGCAGTGAAGCGTCATCTTCGTCCTGCTATCAGTATCGAAGGTCGACAATGGGAAACGCAGACCAATAGATACTTTAGAATGCGCCGTATGCAGGGCCATGTTGGGCAAAATGAGGCGCTGCTGATCCATATAGATCGGCCCACTGATGCGCTTCACCTGCAAACCGCACTTCTCGACAAAGGCCGCGTGGGCTACGTTGGCGTTCAATACGTTTTCGGCGTAAGTCAGCGTGTCTATTTGCAGGAATACGTCCTGCAAGGCTATATCGTTCGGGTTCAATGGCTTGCCTTTGCGCAGCCAAGTCGTTAGGTCGCTTGCGCCGCCTCCCTTTGGGAAAGCCGCAAAGGGCTGCCACGCTTGCAAACCTTTGATATTGTCTTGATAAGTGTAGGCGCCGCGTATCGAATCGCGCAGTGAGCGTTCCTTCGCCGCAGGTATGGGGTGATATTGCCTGTTGCGCGTCCACACGCCGTCCGGCGCTTGGTTCAGATAGGCCAGTTTGCTTTTTTCTACGCCAAAGGAGCGAACGGCATAACGGCCGGTTTTCATGTTGAATGTGCCGCCTTTTAAGGCTGCCTGTGCAATATCCGCCGCCAACCACATTTGTTTGGGTTGATAAGTGGCCGGTAGGCGCTCAAGCAAACTGCCTTTACCCTTTCGAGCTTGGGGTAGAGCGGCCATTAGTGCCACTTTCGCTTTCGTCTGTCGCAGCGTGGCGCGACCCACGCTCACTTCCCATTGCGCCTTGACTTTCGTCGTGTCGTCCATCGCCGTATCTGAGAGGCAAACGACGACATCAGACTTGCGTAAGTCGGCATAGTCTACGACGACTTTCCGCTTCACCCAGTCGATCTCCTTAGCCGAAGCCTGCAAAGCCCCGATTCGGCCCGCGATGTGCGCGCCGCCGATATAGTTTCTCGTATCTACTTGCGCCCGATATAAGGCTATGCCGTCCACTTCGGCCCGTCCGTCGAAAAGCGGAAGCAGCGCCACGTTGAGGCGTAGCGAACCTGCGGCCAGTAGGGTATCGTTGTGCTCTACGGCCGTCACGTTGTGAATGGCTAAGTCTAAAGGAAAAGCCAGACGCACGGATTCTACGTTAAACCGCACGCCCGTTTTTTTTGTAAGGTATTGCGCCGCTCTGTCTACGGCAAATTGCTGGACGGGCGGAATGTAGATCAGGATGGCCAAGAGTAGAAATAACGCAATGGGCGTCAAGATTATCCAGGCGAAAATGCGCATAATGCGCTTTGCGATACGGCGTTTTTCCATACTGAGAGCAAAGGTAATACTTGGCGGGTGCTTAACCAAAGGATTGCATTCCTTTTGTGCAATTTCTCGCTTCTTCCGGTCGCTTTCTCCTTTCTGCTTGCGAAGGTTGCTGCCGCTTTTTTGCTGAGCGAGGGATTGACTTTTTAAGGCACGCAAGGCCGCTTCTGACTGACGCCGGCTTGTCGGCGAAGTTTTTTATCACGAGAAAAAAGGTTTGCGCTCGTGATAAAAAAGGTTTCATCTCACGATGAAAAAGGCTTACGCTCGTGAGAAGAAATAGCCCAATGGGGAGCTTCTGCTCACTGAATTTTGATTACTTTCGCAGAAAAATCTGATGTAGTGTGAAGCAAAGGTTGATTTTACTCTTGAAAACGTTTGGCCTCCTCATCTTGTTCTTTGTCTTGATGAAGCCCGCGTTTATGCTGTATCATCGCGATCTGTATGCCGGTGTTGGCTTGACCGACTATTTCCGCGTAGTTTGGCACGGCCTGCCGATGGATGCGTCTGTGGCAGGCTATTTTACGGCCCTTCCGGCGCTCTTGCTGACGCTGTCCGTTTGGGAGCGCGCGCGGCTGTGGGCAGATCGCGTGCGGCGCGGCTGGACGGTGGTGATGGCCGTTTTGTTGTCCATCATCTACATCGTAGACTTGGTGCTCTACGGCTTCTGGAAGTTCCGCCTCGACACGACGCCGATCTTCTATTTCACCAGTTCGCCGAAAGACGCCTTCGCCAGCGTCAGTGTGGGCTATGCCGTTGTTGCCCTGCTCACCTGCTGCGCCTTCGGCGTTGGTTTGTGGTGGTTGCTCCATCGCTATTTGGACGAACGCCTGCGCCCCGTCAGTTCTGAGAAGCGCAAACGGGCTTTTGCTATATTATTATTGTGTACGGCGGCCCTCTTCTTGCCGATTCGCGGCAGCGTCACTACGTCGACAATGAATTTGGGCCGTGTCTATTTCAGTCAGAACCAACAACTCAACCACGCGGCCATTAACCCCGTGTTCAGTTTGCTGAGTTCCGTCGTCGGCGAAATGAAGATTGCCGGCATGTATCGTTTTATGGAGCCTGCCGAAGCCGATCGTCTGTTTGCGGATTTGCAAGATATGCCCACCGTGGGGAGAGAAGCGCACGTAGAACGCTTGCTCACAACGGAGCGCCCCAATGTTATCGTTGTCGTATTGGAGAGTTTCAGCGGCAAGATTATGTCGCGCCTCGGCGGACTTTCGAACGTGGCGGTCAATATGGATCGCTTGGCGGACGAGGGCGTACTCTTTACCAATTTTTATGCGAACAGTTTTCGCACGGACCGTGGCTTGGCCGCCATTCTCGGGGCTTATCCGGCGCAGCCTACGACCAGCATCATGAAATATCCGAAAAAGGTTGATTCGCTCCCGATGTGGACGCGCCAACTTCGCAACGAGGGCTATGATTTGGCTTACTTTTACGGCGGCGATGCAGACTTCACGGGTATGCGCTCGTTCTTGGTGACCGGCGGTTTTGACCGCATCACCAGTGATCAAGACTTCCCGCTCAAATATAAACTCAGCAAATGGGGCGTGCCCGACCAATACGTCTTCGATGCAACGCTGCGCGCTCTGCAAACGCAGCGAAAAACGCCATTCTTGTATGTCGTGCAAACGAGTAGCAGTCATGAGCCCTACGATGTGCCTTATCATAAATTGAAAGACGAACGACTGAATGCTTTTGCCTACACGGACGACTGCTTAGGTAGATTTATCGACCAACTGAAGCGCCTGCCGGCGTGGAAGAATACGCTTGTTGTGCTCGTACCCGATCATTTGGGCGCGTATCCTAAGGATATAGATTATTTTGACTTCTCTCGCTACCACATTCCTATGATTTGGGTGGGCGGCGCTGTGAAGTCGCCGGCCCGCTACGAGGCCTACGGATCGCAAATCGACATCGCGGCGACGCTACTCTCACAGATGCGGCTCTCTTATCAATCTTACCGCTTCAGCAAGGATATGCTGAACGACCAAGTGCGGCACTTCGGCTATTTTTCCTTTCCCAATGCCTTCGGATTTGTGGATGCGGAAGATTCTGTGATGTACAATTGCGACAATAATCAAGTCGTGGCCGATCAAGGCCGGCGCCGCGGTTATAATCTGCCTTACGGAAAGGCTTTTCTGCAGAAGCTGTATGACGATTTAGGCAACCGTTGAGGTGCATATTGGGATTACGAAATGCAAGTATAGGACTTAAAAGAACGCAAGAAAGATCATGAAGAAAACCCGACAATCTAACGTAGAACTTCTCCGCCTATTGGCGATGTTTATGGTGCTCTTGCTGCACGCCGTTCAAAGTTTTCAATGGCCGAGTGGCGGTTTTCTGATGAGTCAGCCGCGCTTGGTGCATTTGGGCTTTTCTTTTGTCGAAATGATTTCCGTCGTGGCGGTAAACGTCTTTGTGCTGATTTCCGGCTGGTTTGGCATTCGCCCTACGATGCGGGGCTTGGGGAAATTTTTGTACCAATGCGTTTTCTGCTGTCTTGTCGTTGATGCCTTTTTGTGGGCGTTTGGGGCCGGAACCCCATCGTTTTCTATGCTCTTTGAGGCCTTTACGTTGCAGCAAACGGGGTGGTTTGTGCCTTCTTATTTGTTGCTGTTTCTCCTAAGTCCGGTTTTGAATGCTTATGTTGAAACCACCGACGAGCAAACGCAACGGCGGGTGCTCATCAGTCTTTTTGTGGCGCAGTCGGTCGGGGCTTTCGCGCTTAAAATCTTTGCTGATTTCAACTACGGTTACTCTTTGCTTTCCTTCGCTTGCTTGTATCTGCTCGCACAATACGTCCGGCGCTTCCAACTTCCACGTCTGGCGCGTTTGCGAAGCGGTTTTTTCTTGCTGATCTTTTTTGGCGTCGCGCTACTTCACGTCTTGATCGGCTCCATAGCGCTCTTCGGATTTGGCAGTAAGGTATTTCAGCAAATTATATTGTACAGTTCGCCGCTCGTGGTGGTGCAGGCGCTCGCGCTATTATTGTATTTCACGCGGCAAACTTTGAGCAGCACCCTTGTGAATCGGATTGCGGCGGGTAGCTTCGCGGTTTATTTGATCCATCAACACCCCGGCGCGCGCCCGTTCTATGCTTCGATTTGCCAAAAGGCGTTTATGGACGCTCCGCCCGCGCCGGGCGCGGCAGTACTCCTGTTGTGGTTGTGCGTAGTCTATCTTGTGTGCGTCGGAGTCGACGAATTGCGCCGCGCAAGTTGGGAACTGCTTCTTTCTCGCCGCAAGGCCGAAAAATCATAGCGCGACCGGCGCTACGCGCCTCCAAGTTTGCGCATACAAAAACCGGGCGGAAAGCACAAAAGTCTTTTCGCCCGATTTTTTTAACCTAAAATGATGACTCGATATTTATTGCATACCGCTCATAGCAGCGCCGGCGCCGGCGATAATCATAAAGATAACGTAGACAATAATAAAGACGAGACCTCCGATACCGCCAATCATCGCAAATTTCTTTGCTTTCTGAGAAGCATCTACTGCGCCGTTGTAGTCACCTTGTGCATAAAGCGAACCAACCTTTACGGAATAAATGATAGAAGCCACACCAAAAGGCAGACAGCAAAGAACTGTAACCAGGATAGCCCAGACTAAGTAGTTGTCCGGTTGGGGAGGCATTTGTTGATTGTTGGGTTGTTGGAAAGGAGGTTGTGTGTTCATTGGTTGTTGTGTTTGTTGAAAGTTATTAATGTTCATCGGTTGCGGTTGTACTTGCTGTTGCATTTGCGGCTGTGTCGGAGTTCCCGGCTGCATCTGCGGCTGTACGGGAATTTCCGGTTGCTTCGCAGCGAAGAATGACGCTAACTCGGGGATTTCTCCCGCAGCTTGCCAGTTGGCCATCCCTTCGCACCATACGAGCGTCTTAGTCGTGACGCCGAATGCCGGGAGTTGAGCTGCGTCGATGGGGCCTTGCTGTTGGTTGTTCCCATCTACATAGTAATACTGTTTCATTGTATGAAATGTTTAATTGATTAATTGTTGTCGTTGTCTTATTTTCTTACTCCGATAATCTTACTATGTTGCATATTGCGACATAATTGCGTTCTGTAGGTATGCGCCAATTATCGGCATCAAGAAGATGGAGAGAATTGCGTATATGACTGCGAGGACGATCCCCGTGATGCAACCGGCGATGCTCCAATTCAAGGATTTCTTTGCCATTGCTTGAGCCTCCTCATACTTGCCTTGCAAATAAAGGGGGTCAACTTTCATTGAGTAGTATACACCTACAAGGCCCAAAGGCAGACAGAAAAGTATCGTGCTTAAGATTGCCCAGACCAAGTTGTTATCGGGGCGCGACGGGCGTATGCCGACCGCGTTGAAGAGTTGGCTTTTGGAGAAATAAGGCTGCAACTCAATAATCGTGCCTGCTAGTTGCCACTGCGCCATACCGGCCGTCCAAACGTAAGTAGTAGGCGTGATGCCGTAAGCTGCAAATTGTGTCGGCGGAATCGGGCCGCATTGCCGCTGTTGCGCGTCTATGTAAAAATAGGTGCTCATATTTGAGCAGCAAATATAAAAAATTTTATGCAAAGGTCAAGATTTTGTCCTCTGCTTTTTAAAATTTATTTGTATACTTTCCAAGTAATAAGGAGTTTGTTGTGGGAAATGAAGCGCCCGGAGAGGTAAAGTTCATACGCCGTTTCCAATGTTCCGCCTTCGGTATCGTGCTTTGTATGATACTGTTTCGTGACTACGTGCATCTGCAGCGGACCGTGGGGCGTCTGATACGTAGATTCGAAGCGCCCGCCTTGGGTAAAACGCATTGCCGAACTGAAACTTCCGTTTCTGCGAAGCTGTGCGCGCTCCTCAGATACGAGTAGGTGCACCTGCGTCTGCTGATCTTGCTCCGTAAAGCGCAACATATGATTCCCGGGACCTACATCGAGCAGTCCGTCTACAGCTTGCTCAATGATTTCTTCCTCGTTGTCGATTCGCGTCACCAAGCGCGTGGTGATGGCTATCTGTTTTGACATCGTTATTTTCTTTTTAGTTATCAAATACAAACCACTTGACTTTGCCGCCAGTGGGGTTTGCATCGTTTCCGGTGCGCTACAGGTTTGCTTTGTCTTGTTTCGACGGGCCGCAAAGCCAACTTTTTGGCGCAGAAGACAGATTTTGTCATTAGCCGACCAATTCGGAGCGTCGTTTGCTCGGGCCAAACCATCGTTTGTCGGCAGCATACTGTAGTTTGTTGGCAGCATACGATGGTTTGCCGGCACCAAACGATGATAAAAGCCGATTGCGGTGAAATCTTTTCGCGGACTGACAACGCAAAGGTCGCTTCTCGTGGGGTGCACGCTGACGCCGACTGAAGCTGCGCCCGTCGTCTTCATTCGCTCGCCTTATTGTCTGATCACGATTGGCGGCCGTCTCGTACACATTTGTATCGATACGGCCCGATTAGTCGGACGTTTTAGGGCCGAAATACTTTCTTCCCGCGATAAATGTATATGCCGCGCTGTCGTGGAGCGTCGGTGGCGCGCCCATTCGTATCAACCCATTTCGCCGGCGCGTCCTGCGCTTTGTGAATTGGGCCGAGGCTTGTCGTAGGCATTGTGAAACTGATTTGTTTTACAACGGCCCAAGGATAGCGAACAGACAGCGTGTAAGGCTCGCCCGCTTTTAGGCCTTGAAAATGCACCGTGTCTTGCGCCGTTTCGCCTGCTGCTACGTAGAGATAGCGCCCGTGACGTGTGCCTTCCCGCTCCCCCTGCGCCGTAAGTTCGTAGGTGATGAGCGCACCCACACGTTCCGTGCCGGCAGTAGCCGATAAGGTGAACTGCACGGCGTGGTCCGAAAGAAAAGTAGGCGTTGAAAGCTCAAAATTTAAGTTGGCCGCGACGGCCGGCGCGATATTCACGCTCGCCAAATCGCGCCAACTGACGCCGTCCTGCGTGATGCGCAACAAGCGCCGGCCTCCGGCGTCAGCCCGCACGTGAACAAGGAGTTCGCGCTGCGCCCCCGCTTCGAGCGAAAGCCCCGTAAGGCCGATAAAATCGCCTTGTTGAATGGCGGCTGTATCAGTTTGCAAATTCGTAAACAAGACCAAGGGCGTGGTGAGTGCGTGCGGAGC
>QWCI01001249.1_pt1 | contig 17685 bp, 36 predicted proteins | sample 1972541 | NCBI WGS metagenome assembly QWCI01 (sample SAMN09866712, study PRJNA288562) | Human oral metagenome isolate term3_saliva, whole genome shotgun sequencing... | isolation source: mouth | host: Homo sapiens | place: USA: California | reverse complement strand
ACTACGGGCAAAACCCTGGTGGCCCGCCCGCTGCGATCTACCCGGGTGACGCACACCCCAAGTGGGATTACCCGCTTGGCAATGTCAAGCCAGTCATTTGGCAGTTCGGTTCACAGGGGCATGTGGCCGGATTCACAGAGGTTGATGTCAACGCCTTCCGGGGCAGCGTGGAGGAGCTACGTGCCCTGTTCTATGGGGGCAACCCCGAAACCGACGAATTGGAGGAAATTTTGTCTACTGTACGCCCGTCTCTTATCAGCCCTGATAAGCAGTTTGACGGCTTCGATTTTCTGCGTTTCAGCGACGCGGCCGCATGGGAGATTCGCGTGTTGCTGATCTACCTGATGCATGCGTTGAAGCTCGACCCGGAAAAGGTCTTGGCTGAAGCCAAGGCCACAATCAACAAGTGAGGAGATTCACATGCCAAAGCATTTGAAAGTTGACGGGGCCGTGTTCCCCGCACAGGTCCGCAAGGGCCTTTATTCCGTGGCCACGCTCGTGGGCTTGGTGCTCGTGTGGTTCGGTGTCGTCCCCAATGACGTCGTGGTGACCGAGTGGGTGGATAAGCTGGAGCCGGTTTTCGGCGCTGTGGTGGCGCTGGTGAGCATGGTGGCCGCGCGTCACGTGCCCGCCCCGGCGGCCACGCCTGAGGCCCCGAAGCCGGTTGAGGTGAAGCCCAAGGCAAAGCCCACTGTGTCGTTGGACACTCTTCGGGAGCTGCTGGCTAAGTGATGAATGTCTCCCTTCTTGGGGAGGCGTTGCCCTTCGGGCTTGACCTGAACGTCATTTTTCAGTCTGTTTTGACGGCGGCGCTTGGCTTTTTCACAGCTATTGCGACGATGCGCGGTGACGCGCGGCGGGCTAATAATGACGTGCTGGGCCGCCTAATGGAGCGTGTGGACCAGCTGGAGGATGATAAGGATCGTCTTTCGGGGGAAGTGGCCGACCTGCATGAGGACCGCGTGAGCGATGCTTATGTGCGCGCCTACGCACGCATCCTGTATGACGCTTGGCGACGCCCCCCTGATCCGCCTGAGCCTTCTTCGATTGCTGCGAGGGCTTTGGGCCTTGAGTCTGACTAGTTGTTTGCCCCTGCCTTGTGCGGGGGCGTTTTTGTTTTGCGCATTGTGCAGCGCTAGCGCTGCATGGGGAGGTGGTTTGATGACACCGATTATTACCGATGAAGTAACGGGCGTGAGATTGCTCACGTCGATGGAGTGTGCGGCAAAGGCTGGCATCGCCATAGGTACATGGCGCGCGTATGTGGCATTGCGGAATGCTCCGAAGCCGGTGGCGAAACTGGACGGCCGCACGCCGTTGTGGAGCGAGAGGGAGGTGTTGCAATGGGTAAAAAGCCGCGCGATTGTGCAATGATTGTGCAATCAACACGACTATGAAGATAAAAACCCCTTTTGAACAGTATTTATATTCGTCGTATTTCATTCCCCGGCAGCTCCACAGATGGAAAACCCCTGGTAGTTATCTACCGGGGGTTTCTTTCTTGTTTTCGCAGGTCACAGCGTTTTCGGGGTGTGTACATTTGTATGCACCTGAGGGCATCTGTACGCTCAAATTGTGCAATAATTGTGCAATAGAAAAGGAAAGCAGTCCAGGTAATATGTCCAGGTCAAAAAGCAGTTTCGGCAACGTAAGGAAGATCGGGAAGTTATGGTACGCGAAATACTTCCACCAGGGGCGAAGTCACACGCCGGGGCATTCATTCCGCGCGAAAGCAGCCGCGCAAGCGTGGCTGTCGTCCGAGTGGAGGCTGATTGAGCTTGATGAGTGGACGCCCCCCGCGCACCGCGCACAGCAGGCAGAGTACGGCAACGTCACCGTGGGGGAATGGCTAGAGCAATTCCATGCGGCGCTGGCAGCCCGCGTACGTGCCTCAACCCTGCAGAACTACACCAGGGTAGCCAGGCTGCGAATTCTCGACGCAAACGGCAAGGCAGGCAAGCTAAAAGGCATTCCCCTAGCGGCGCTCACGTCCGCCGATGTCCACGCCTGGTGGGATGCAGTCTGTGCGGCTTTCCCCGGGGCTGAGACCACCAACCAGGCAGCGTACAAAAGGTTGCGTGCGGCATGCGCGGAAGCCGTGGAGCGTGGCCTTATCCCCACCAACCCCGTCAACGTACGTGCGGCGCGACGGCGGCCCGCAACCAAAGTGAAGAAAATGCCCGATGATGCGGAATTGCGCGCCATCTACGACGAGATGGGGGATCGCTGCAAGCTGGTCACGGCGCTGTGCCTTTTCCACGGGGTGCGGGTAGGGGAGGCTTTGGCGTTGAAGCGGCGGCATGTCGTCGTGAAGGGCGGGAAAGTTGTGATCAAGATCAGGGGAAATGTGCAGAGAATCACAAAAGATGGGCATGTGGAAATGGTTTTGCAGCCGCCAAAATCGTCAGCAGGCAGGCGTGATGTGCCCATTCTCGCAGAATTTGCACCCCTGGTTATTGACCATTTGAAGCGGTTCACCGGCCCTAAGGCGGATGATTGGGTGACCCCCACCAGCAATGGGGGCGTGATGTTCGACACGTCGTATCGGTCAATCTTCATTCGGGCGCGCGCCCGCGCTGGTGTGCGGGACGATATTACCCCACACCATGGCCGGAACTGGCTTATAACGCGCCTGCTGGAGCAGGGGGCCACAGTGAAGGAAGTTGGTGCGTTACTCGGTCAGGACGACGTGGCAACGATCCTAGGGGTGTATGCGCGAGTTTCCGATGGACGCCCCGCCGCCCTTATGGAGGGCGTGGGCAAGGCGCTTACCGGTTAGCTTTGCGGGGCCGTCCAGTTCTGCCTGGACGGTTCGCCCACCAGGTTTTGACGGCTTCAGCATCCCATAGGCGGGTGCGCTCGACATGGTGGGTGGGGGCGGGGGCCTGGCCCCGCGCAACATATGAAGTGAAGGAGTGCGGGGGAATGCCTGTGTATTCGCTGATCTTGGTGACGGACCAGAGAACCCCGCCACCGGGGAGCATGATTTCGGTGAGCGGGGCAGTCATTACATGCGCCCCTTCGCCTCGTAGAAGGCGCGCACTGCAATCAGCGCGGCGGCGGCGATAGTAATCAGCCAATTGCCGTAGCAAATGCCGCCAATCAGGCAAACAGTGCTGATCAGGTAGGGTACGATCCGCATCACTAGAGCAAGCTTTGAGGGGTGCCCCTCAAACTCTGGAAGCTCGTCGATGCGGCCTAGCGGCTTGAACTCTCCATCATGCTCAACCATGACCCGGTATTTGCGGGGGTCAAACTCGGTTTTTTCGTCTCCCATTTCTTTTCCTTCCTGGGATTACCCGGGGCGCGTGGCCCCGGGGTTTTGGTTGTGGGCTAGTTTTGGCTGCTGTCGTGCTTGCGCACGATGTCCCAGAATTCGCCATTATCGGCGGTGATGATGAAGCCCTGTGCTTCGGCGTCGTAGGTGCTGATTTCGCTGGCTATGGCCTTGATATCGAAGTCTTGGGGGTACCCTTCGGAGGTTGCCAGGACTTCGTGCACGTAGTCTTTGACGTCGTTGATCGTGGTGTACGTGGTCATAGGTCTTGTCCTTTCGGGGTTGGTGTGGAAGGATTTCCCCTTGCGGGGCTGGATATTACGGTTATCCAGCCCCGTGGGTTACTTGCGGTGGCGTCCTCGGTACTTCTTTCCGCTTCTGCCTTGTCGCACGATGTAGATAACTTCAATGGCCTGAAGTACGATCGTTGCGATCATAAGCTTTTCGGAGAGTGTCAAGGTCTTCACCTCCCTTCCACTATTGAGTTTTCTGAGTTTTCGTAAGGGCTGTTTGCCTTACAAGATTTATATTACAGCAAACTGCGACCACTTTTAAGTGGTGCAATATTTTTACCCTACAACGGGGGTATGGTGGGCGTTAGAAAACATCAAGCAATTGCGGCGCACAACGCCAAGCCTCATGCCGCCGCCATACCTCAAGCAGGTGCCGGGTCACTCCCAATTCCTGAGAGATAAGAAAATCCTCCCCCGGAAATAGTAGCTCCAATTCGCGATACTCATCGGCGTCGATAAGCGCCCTTGCGGCCCATCTATCGGCCGCTAGCTCATTGCGGGGTGAGTGCCCCGCCGGGTGTCTAAAATGAGCGTGCCCCAACTCGTGAGCAAGTGTGCTAACAGCCCCCCCCCCTATCAAATCTTCCCTGATAGATACGCGTTTCAGGTGCGGTATCCATGCCCCTTTGGGGCCGTGTTTGTGGCAGGTAATTTCCACATTGAGGCGTCTAGCTTCGGCCTCCAGTCGTGCGTAGCTCATCGGGCCATGTCTCTTCCGGGCTTGAGTCAGCGGCGTATTCGTGCGGTGCATAGTCGAATACTGGAATGCCTTCATCGTAGCTATTCTTCTTACGATTTGCATGTATTTCACTTACATTTTTATTTGATTCTTGTAAGGTAGCTTCTTTGAATCTTGCGGTGTCAAGGTCGAGCCGCGCGGCAAGTTCCTGCACTAATTCCCGCCCCGTGAGCCATTTGGTTTCGCCGGTTGAGCGCTCAAGATCGACCTCATCTAATGTTAGATACCCGGTAGACACTAGCCCCTGAATGGGGGACTGGTCATAGGCGCGACAGATAGCGATAACCGTTTCTGACAAGAGCCTCCCCCTGCGCAACTGTTGACTGATTACCGAATCGGAAACGCCGATCTTCCTCCCCACTTCGCGAAACGACGCGCCGTCTGTGGCGACTTTTAACCATTCTTTGTGGTCCATGTGCACAACTTTACTCACGCGTACGCATCTGTGCAAAAACTTAAAATTGCTGGTTAATCTGCTTAACGGGGGCAAAGAAGGGGCGACAATATCGAAGGTGTTTGACAAATCTTCACACTTGAGTAAAACTGTGGTCAGTCGAGCAAGACGGGCGGTTTGGAAAACCACCGCACAGCGGAACGGCATACCGGCCATAACCGGTAAACCAATCCCCCGCCAACCTGACAAGTGTTGTGTGAAAAACCAATAGTGCATAGCTGGCAGCGTGGCCATGATCACGTTGCCGCCCACCTAGATAAGGCCACTTGCCCATGCGAGCAGGGGTTTTAGAATGCGATGACCATGGGTGCAGATATGCGGAAACCTCCCCACAACCGTAGCGGGCTAGGGGAGAGGTAAGCCTTATCGACTTTCGGGCGTTAAACAACGGCGTGAACCAGCGACTAGCCGGGATGCGAGTACCCGGCACGCCACGGGGGAAGTGAATCGCCCCATATTTTCACACTCATCTTGGAGGAAAAATGTACTCACCATTCACGATGTTTCTACTCACAATCATTAACCTGCTTGTCATTTCCTACTGGTCATAACAAAAAGTGTGCATGGCTTCACAGACATGCACACAGAAAGAAAAAGACATGAGCAACAATACTCCGAAGCCACAGGCTTCACAAGCAAACCGAAACGATGCCCCCAAAGGCGGGGGCGTCGATAAGCTCAACATCCCACCCGCCCTAGAGCAGCTGCAAATGCAGCTTTCCGCCGCGCGCACGCTTATCGACGCCGCTAGCGACACCCTAAAACAGGTGCTAAAAGGTTGCTTCCACGAGCGCACACGCGCCGAAGTCAAGAGCGTTGTGCCGCGAATCTATTCCGCGTTAATCCTGCTTGAGCGCGACCTTTGCGTACAGTCTGGAGACCTTGAAGAGATGGAAACACTTTTTCAGGAGGCTTCCGACGCTGTGTGTGTCGGATGGGGTGAAAAAGCCACAGTGACAAAAGAAGGTCACAGCGTTCCGGGTGATAGGTTTCACGAGCTTTTAGATGAAATGTTCGAAAACGAACGGAGAGTTTCATGGGTGAACTGATCCCCATCACCCGCACTGATGAGGGGATGCACGCGGTCATGGGCCGCGACCTGCACGCCTTCCTGGAAGTCAAGACGCGCTATAACGACTGGTTTCCGCGCATGCTCGAATACGGCTTTGAGCAGGGCAAAGAGTTTTACTCATTTTTGAGCAAAACCCCCGAACAGGCAGGACGTCCCCGCGAAGATCACATCATCAGCCTGGACATGGCCAAAGAAATCGCCATGATTCAGCGCACCGAAAAAGGCCGCCAAGCCCGCCGATACTTCATCGAAGTCGAAAAACAGTTCAAAGCACAAGCCCCCGCGCCGCTGCAAGGCCACGAACTCATCGCCGCCGCGCTCATCGAAGCCAACGGCATCATCGACAATCTCACGCGCGAACGCAACCAGGTAGAGGCGCAAAACATCTTGCTTCATGCACAGGTGGGGGTCGCGCAAAAGCAGCTTGAGGAGCAAGCCAGTGAGCTGGCCCCGAAGGCCCAAGCCTACGATGCGTTCATTGAGGCTGAGGGCACCTACTCGGTGGGGTCGGTGGCGAAAATGTTCGGCTTGTCGCAAAACAAGCTGTTTCAGATGCTGCGAAATGCCGGCATTTTGATCCCGAAGGGACACATGCGGAACACCCCATACCAGCGGTACATGAAGTATTTCGAGGTGAAGGCATACGCCTACCAGCGCGGCAACGGCACCGACGGGGTTTCCTACACGACGCGGGTGCAGCCGTCTGGAATTGACTTCATCCACACGAAATTGGGGCTGGAGTCATGAGCGATCTGAATTGGGCCATGTGGGGAGCCGTCAACGGCGTCCTTCTCGTGGCCATCGTCACACTAGCTGTTTGTTTCTAGAAAGAAAGTTTACGACATGGGCGGATTCGTCATCGACAAAAAAGACCTCACCCAAGCACTCAAGGAGGTCACGCCGTGCGCAAGCAAAGATGAAAAGCTAGCACCAATCAACCAGGTGCAAATCGCCGTCATCGAAGGCGTACCACTACTTTTGGCCACCAACCGGATCATCTGCATCGCGAAAAGACTCGACGCAGTAGCAACCCGAACAGGGGAAATGCCAAACGCCGCGCTGTCACTCGCTGACTGTAAAAGCCTCAAAACATGGCTGGCAAAAAAACGAGGAATGGTCACACTCGTTTTCGACAAGGAACATGTGCAGGCAACCCAAGGCACCGACCGCATCGAATTCAACAACGCCGCACTTGCGAAACCGCTGGACATCATCGGCATGATCAAACTCACGGTGGGTAACGCCACCGACACCATCAACACCAATGAGCTACTACCCGTCAACCCGCACCTGTTGCGACACCTGAAAGGCATCGCCGTCCGCCCCGTCGCGGCCGGAGCCACTGCATGGGTGTTCCACAGCCTGTACGACGAAAGCGTCATCGGGGTTGTCATGCCCATGTGCCTCGCAGAAGAAAAGCAATCAATCGACTACCTACGCCACATGGCCGGAATAGGGGGAGCCAAGTGAAAATCCTGCTCAACACCAGCCGTGAGGAATGGCTGGAACAACGCCGCAACGTCGTCACCGCCACCGACGTCGCACGCCTCCACCTAGGAGGCCCCGGCACGTGGCGCACCGTCCGCGCCGAAAAGAACGGCAAAACCCGCGACCTCAGCAACAACCCCGCCATCAAATGGGGTGTTGCCCGCGAACCCTTCATCAGTGATTACGTCACCCTTTTCGCTGACCAGACACTCACGCACAATGACAAGCTGATCTTGTCTGATGAGGATGAGCGGTTCGCCGCGACCCCGGACATGATCGGCCCCAACAGTATCGGTGAAATCAAAACCACCAAGCACGATTGGGACGAGATTCCACAGAACTACCTGCTTCAGGTGCAATGGCAGCTTTTTGTGACCGGCATGCGCTGGTGCGTGTTCGCCTGGGAGGTGCACGACAATTACACCCCGGTCGAGATCAAGCACCAGGTCATCCATGCTGACCCGCAAATACAGCAGGAGCTGAAGGCAACCGCGTTGCGCTTCCTCGCGGGCGATGAGAACATTCCGACCGCTGACCAAGTGGAATGGAACATACTCATCGAGGAGTACAAGCGCGCGTTTTTCGCGCAGCAGGAAGCCAAGCACCGCCTCGACGCCGCCAAAGAGAAAATGCGTGAACGCGCGGGAGGCAAGGACATGAAGTTTTCTTCCGACTGTGGGGCCATCACGATTTTCACCCCGAAGCCAGCGGCACGCTTCGACGCGAAACGCTTCAAGGAGGATCACCCGGATTTGCATGCCGAGTATATGCGTCAGGGTGCTAGCACAACGCAGCAGGTGAAAGTGACTTTGCCAAAGAAGGACGGTGAATAAATGGCGGGAAAATCAACCTCAATGACTATGAGCCGGTCGAAGAGCGCCTAATACGCTTCCGTGAGAACTACCCCCACTACCGCATCCAGACGGAACTAGTCGAACACATGGGCAACATCGGAGCGACCCGGTGGGTGATGAAGGCCACCATCTGGAAGCACAAGGATGACGAGAAGCCCGCCGCAACCGGTTGGGCGTTCGAGGTGGACGGCAAGGGCATGACACAGGCCACAGCCGCGCTGGAAACCTGCGAAACATCAGCCATTGGCCGCGCGCTGGCAAACCTTGGGTACGTCGGAAACAAACGCGTCACCCGCTCCGAAATGCGCAAAGTCAAGGTGAAAGAGCTTGACGACCGCATCAAGAACGCCCAAAACCCCGATGAGCTGCGCGAGATTTGGAACGACGCACAACAGAACAACGTCCTTGACAACGTGCGTGAACAGCTCATGAACCGAAACAAGCAACTTCAACAGCCCGTAGAGGAGAACGGCAATGCCGCCGCGTAAAACCGAACCTGAACTGATCGGGGTGAAAGACGCCGCCGCACTGGTCAGCGTCCACCCCGCCACGATCCGGCGATGGATCAGCCAGGGCGTCCTGAAAAGCTATTGGCGCGGCCGCACCGTGCGACTGCGCAGGGAGGAAGTGCTTGGAATCTTCAGGGAGGGGCTGTGACAACCCCCGTCCTGAACCCGGTGGAGGTTGAGCAGCGAATCCTTGAGCTGTCCAACCGGATCGCCAAAGGCGTCGCCGTGGTCACCGACGCGCTGAAAGCCCGCGACGAGTCCGCCCGCAACTTCGACAAGGAGTACGCGGCGGCGTTCCTTGGGGCTGAGGGTGCGGTGAAAGAGAGGGAAATGCGGGCGTCCCTGCTAACCATGCCCGCACGTGAGGAGAAAGAATTAGCCGAAGCCGCCTATCGATACTCGGACAGGTTGGCCAAGGCGCTGGAACTGGAGTTGAGGGCGTTACAAAGCGTTGGTGCCAGTGTGCGCGCGATGTACAGCGTCGCGGGGAGGGGTGAGTGATGTTTGAGGTGAAAAGCCTCAACGAGAAGGGCAAAGAACTGGGGTTTGTCGAGTCGGAAAACCGGCGAACCTACACGTTCATGCGACACGCCTCAGGCCGCGCTGTGATCGTCGAGGGTGGCGGCAGTGACCCCGCCTACGCGGACACCGTGGAGCTGCTGGAGCGCACAGCAGGCCGCACAAGCCGGGGAGATTGCTACATTGACCGGCTGGAATCCCTGATCGAGGACATTGACAAGCAATTACGTGTGGTGTGCCGCGAAAAGTCGAGGCGCGCGGCCATGGATGCGCGGCGACTGCTGAAGCGCCGCAGGGGCCTGTGTGACGATTTGAAAGCTGCTGGGGGTTTCCCCTGGGAGTTCAACATGAATGTTGGTTCAGTGTTGGTAGGAGCTGCGTAAATGGAAGACATGGTTTCGGCCACTCTGCTTGGCCAAAATTTCACAACGTCGGAAAAGTACATCGTCGGAAGCGACTACGTGACACGCCCCATGGCGGGGAACTTCCCCCTGATAGGCGTCGATGCGTTCATCACCGTGAATAAGTCAGGGTTAGCGACGCTGCGTTTCGTGCCGAAGGAAACCGGCATACCGAATGTTGACCCCGCGATTTTCGAAGTGATGTGCGACGCTGAGGCGCTGGCCACGCTAAGCGCGGTGGCGCAAACGCTGATCGACCATGCACAGGCACGGTGGGGGCAATGAACGCCAGTGTTGTGAACACAATCCTTGAGCGGTCTCAAGGCTGCTGTGAGGCGATGCTGTTGCAGTCTGGGTGTAATGGGCGGGGTGAGCATATTCACCACCGGCGATTGCGTTCACAGGGCGGCGGCGACACGGCCACAAACTGTGTCCACATCTGCCATAAGTGCCATGATTATATTCACTATTTCACAATTGTAATATTCACGTGGTTTTTCATGCTGATCTACATGCTTGAGGGGCTGTAAAAATGAGCTTGAAAGCAATGATCTGGGTCATGGAAGATGCCCCGGTCGAAAACCATGCTGAACTGGCGATCCTATACGCGCTGGCGGACAGGGCAAATGACGATGGCACAGCCGCATGGCCAACGCAGGCATGGCTGGCTGAGCGGGCAAGATGCTCAGGTAGGACGGTTCGACGTCATCTAGCCGCGCTTGAAGAGCGTGGGGTTATTCGCAGGGGCGATCAGCGTCTAGTTATGTGGGAGCGATCCGACAGGCGACCAATCGTGTGGGATTTGAACATGTCTTTGGCGCGCCAAAGAAGTGACAAATCCCCATCAGCGGCCGGACAAAATGGCCCCCCGCCAACGGCCGGACAAAATGGCCGGGCGGACAAATCAGGTACGAACGGCCGGACAAATCAGGTCGAACGACCGGACACAGCTGTGTCCTATAAACCGTCCACAACCATCCATAGAACCGTCCTAACCCCCTCAAGTCCCCCAGCGACGCCAGCGATTGCCGCGAACAACGTCGATGTGGCTCACGCCACATCGAGCGAGACTATCAAGGATGGCTACCCACCGGAATTTGAAACCTGGTGGATGATCTACCCGCGAAAAGCCGGGAAACGCGCAGCGTACAAAGCCTGGCAGCGGGCACTTAAGCGCGTCTCAGCCGATGTGCTTTCCGTAAAAACCGATGCATTTGCGCAGCTAGTGCGGTCGGAACGGCGCGAAACCAGGTTTATCCCTCACGGCGCGACCTGGCTAAACCGCGATGGATGGCTGGATGATCTCGACGCCGAACGGCATGCGGGAACGGGCAACGCGTTCCTGGACATGCTCAGCACCCCGCAAACCGTCGATTTAAGCGGTTTGAAACAGCTTCCCCTACGCGAATAGCCAACCCGCCCTGAAAGTTGCTCAGACGGGCAGCCAGTCCCGAAAAACAGCAAAAAACACCGAACGGAGGTCACGACATCGCACGCCAGTCACAGAACTGGCCAGAAATCGCGCAAATGGTGCTCGCCGCCACAGCCGAATTTGACAATCGGCTGAGAAACCTCGCACCCGAGGAAGCCCGCAACAAGGTTTCCGCCTGGGCACAGGCCCTGAGCAGGACAAACCTAAGCTTGGAAGACCTGCTAGAGGGTGTCCTGAGAGCCTACCGAGACGCCCGCCGACCAGATAACCCGGTTGGGGCGATCATCCAGGAAGCCAAAGCCCACCGCTTGGCGAAACCACGGGCGCGGGAATTGCCCGCAAACGTCCACATAGGCGGCGTCGGATACGCAATCCCAGCCGCCTACGAAATCGATGACGTTCTGCACATCCAATGCGAATGCGGCGCGAAACCAGGGGAGTACTGCACCCACAACGGGGAAACAAAGAAAATCCCCCACGAAACCCGCCTCGCAACCGCCTGGAGGCTCAACAACCCAGAGGGCCGGAGATTGCATCAGGAGCGCGAACAACACCTAGCCAGATTCCGAAAAACAAACCACCTCAAACGTAAATAGAACAGGAAAGTCAATTGGCACACATAGCCTTCTCAGGCAACCTCGGTAAAGACCCCGAACTGAGATACACAAACGACGGACGCCCCTGGGTGAGCCTGTCGGTCGCATGGTCTGAACGCCACAAAACAAACGGCAACTGGGAGGACGGCCCCACCGAATGGGTGAACGTCACCGTCAACGGCCCCATGGCGGAAAACGTCGCCTCATCCCTGCATAAAGGCATGACCGTGGACGTCGCGGGCCGAATTTCACCCCGCGAATGGAACGGGCAGCAAGGCCCGCAACGGTACTTGCATGTCATGGCGGACACGGTGTCCCCAAGCCTGCGTTTCCAGCAGGCCCAAGTGCAGCGCATCCAGTCGAGCAACCCGCCGCAAGGGCCAGGTAACCAGTATCAGCCGCAAGGCGCTGGTGACGTGTGGGGCTCACAGCAGGGCAATCAATCGTGGGGAGGTGATGTAACCGCCGTCCAGGATGAACAGCCCCCGTTCTAACCGCGTCTTCATCCCCGGTGTCCCCGCCCCACAGGGCTCTAAACGTCATGTGGGCGGGGGCCGGTTGGTGGAGTCGTCGAAAAAGGTCAAACCGTGGCGGCGAGCGGTCAACGCCGTCGCACGACAAGCATTCCCTCAACCCCTCACCGGCCCCGTGGAGCTGCATCTTGCGTTCCGCATGCCCCGAACCAAAGCCCACGGCGAAAAGACCGCGCCGCCGATGGTGCAGCGCCCCGATCTGGATAAGCTGATTCGCTCCACACTCGACGGGCTCACAGGTGCTGTGTTTGTGGATGATTCCCAGGTTGTTGCGGTGCACGCGTCGAAACGCCGCGCGGAAGCCTGGGAAATCACCGGGGTTGAGATTCAAGCCGCAGAAATCGAGGGATAGTGACAAGCAAACCCATAAACGTAATCATCTACACAACCAAGGTATGCAACGCCTGCATGCTTACCAAACGCCTGTTTCGCCGCGCGGGCATCCCCTACGAGGAGCGGGCGTTAGCCGCGCACGGCGATGTGGCGGAACGCTTCATCGCGAAAGGCGCAACACAAGCCCCCATCGTGCAGGTCATGCGCGGTAATCACGTCGAGGACGAATGGGCCGGGTTCCAGCCCGCGAAAATTAAGCGCTGGTGCGGCAATGGCTAAACCCTACCCACTGGACGACGCGCACGAATACATCGACTGGCGTGGGTGGGAAATCCGGCGGGATGCAGCCCGCGAACTGGACTACGAAATCAGGAAGGATGAGGCCGTGGAATGGGCGTCCTAGACAATGTTGACGCGTACAGGTACTGGACGTCACCGGAAACCGAAGAACAGTGCTTCCAGGCCATCCATAGCAGCTACACGCGCCGTAACGAGGCCGTGTGTCCACACGCTCCGCTTGGGTTGACCCCGGTGCAGGGAGCCAAACCCAGCTCAAGCAAAAGCATCAGGCGTATCGACGCCCTCATACTTTTCCGTAACGGTGAGCGGTGGGCAGTCGAGATCAAGGTCAGCAAGCAAGACCTTGCCCAAGAGTTGCGCCGCCCGGAGAAAACAGCCTTGTGGAAAGAACACGCACACGCGTTCTACTATGCCGTGCCGGTCGGACTGCTTGAGTATGCGCTGGAAAGCGTACCCAAAGGTGTTGGCGTCATGGTGTGCGGCCGTCATTCCACGGAAATCGCACGCAGGGCACGCAAAAACAGAACCCCCACCGAGATTCCCTACTCGACATGGCGCAGGATCGCGGGACGCCTGGGGGATGCGCACATCAAGAAAATCGAACAGGATAAAAATGACACAGATACCGCACATCATCCGCATGGATGAAGATGGCTGCGAAACCGTGCTGTACTGCCCCGGCATGGGCAACGAAACAGATGGGTACCACATCTGTGAAGACTGCACCGAGGACGAAGCGGCACGCACAAGCCACAAAGACGAAATCATCATGCACGGCGTTAAGCATCTTGACATCGGCGGGGACTGGATGGTTCCCACTTGCTGTGGCCCATGCGAACAGGTGAATTTCTTCGGGAAAGGCGTGATTGGTGATGCGCACGACGTGCAGGAGGGCGTTTTCGAGGCCACATTGGAGTGGTGTGACTATTGGGAGGCGACGGAGGTTGAACCGGTCTCCGAAGCTGCGGCAAAGCTGATCCTTGAGCAACAGGAGAGGATCAAACAGCTTGAGGCGAAAAATGCCGCCCTTGATTGGGCGCGGCAATACTACATTCGCCAAGTGTTCGGGGTTGAGCAGGCATGAATGGCTCCACAATCAACAATCTTGACGCTGGAGACTACTGCATAGCTTCAACGAAGCGCCCCGTCATGGGGTGGGCGTTCATTCACGAGGAAATCGAATGCTACATGCTGTTGCGCTTCGATACCGTCAAAGCCTTCAGCGGGGTGACTATCCCATTTTTCTACTGCGAAGCAGTGAAAAACGTGGACTCCCCTGATGGGTGGCTGGCCCTGCATCAGCTGATCCTTGATGGCTGGGAGCTTGAGCCCATGCAGAGCATGGAGCAGTGGGAGGAGCTGGTCAGGAATGCACCGCGTTCTTGACATGACGGCGGGGTCACGGATGATGTGGTTCGACGCGCATGACCCTCGCGCCGTCTTTGTTGATTGCCGCACGCTTGATACTGAGCTGTGCGATGGAAGGCCCCTGGAGGTCAAACCTGATATTGTTGCGGACTTCCGTGCCCTCCCGTTTGTGGATGGGGTGTTTGACCATGTGGTTTTCGATCCGCCGCACTTGAAGAATTTGGGGCGAAAATCATGGACCGCCGCGAAGTATGGCGTGTTGTTCCCCTCATGGCGGGAAGACCTAGCGAAGGGCTTTAGCGAGGGATTCCGTGTGCTACGTGCAGGGGGCACGCTGATATTCAAATGGAACGAGACGCAAATCCCTGTGAGTGAGGTGATTGCTCTCGCGGGCGCAAAACCGCTGTATGGGCATAGGTCAGGGGTTAGGAGTCGCACGCATTGGATTGCCTTCATCAAAGAGGGGGGGGTGACATGCCTGGCGGCGATATGCCGAAGGTGAACCTGTTCAAGATGACGAAAATCGTGCGCATCAACACCGATGCGCTTGAGTGGGTCATTGCGATCCAAGAAGAACACAGGAAGCTTATTTACGAGCTTCTTGCCAACATCTACGAAATGGAGAACAAAATGAGTCGAGAACTCGCACAAAGCGCAAGCCTTGGACTTGCGGCCCTGCACCTCAGGGACGCGGGCATTATGACCGAGGAGGGCGCTCACGTTGAAGCATACAGGCGGTTGAACGCCGCGTACGAGCGGCTAACCGAAGTGCCGCATGGACTAGAGAAACAGTACCGGGCCGCCACGGTTGGGCTGGACGGGATCGTTTACAGGGGGTGGGTTGACAGCCTTGAAACGGCCCGCGCGGAAGCGGACACTGAGGGCGGTTTCGTTCAGATGCGGTTCGTCACCGAGCCACAAAAAGTAGCATCTGTCGAAGTTGGGGGGCGTCATGCCTGACGGTGATGTACCGCGCCTGAGCATTGGGGCAATCGCGGCCCTTGCTGTTGGGAGCTATATCGCGGGGTACATGCGCGACGCGGGACTTTCCGTGTGGGGGATTGAAGAGGTTGAGCGTCACATACTGCTGCAGGTGGTGACGAGGGAAATCGAAGGGGTTGAAACCCCCGTATTGCACTGCGTTGAAGCGTACAGGGCGGCCCGCTGTGGCTACATCTACGTGCTGGAACAGCTTCTGCTTGATGGTTGGGAGCTTGCGGTAGTTGATTCGCCTGAACAGTGGCGGAAAGCCATCGGGGAAGCCAGGTAGAAGGAGGAAAAATGGAAACAATGCAAATCAGCTTAGATGAGCTGCTGCATATCTTCAGGGGGGAACCTGAAACCCTGGAGCAAGTCATGGCGCGCAACTACGGCACTGATGGGCTAGTGGGGGTGCATATCGAAACGATTGGTCGTGAGCACCTAATGATCGTGGACCCCTGTCCTAATGAAGATCGGGAGGTACGGGCGGTCACGCATGCGCCGGATGGTGATATGCAAATCCGCCATGTTGACCTTGCGCGCGTGAAGGAGTTCACCCCGTCGAACGGCATGCACGCCACGTGTCAGGAACAACAGCTGAAAGCCGCACGGAAGACCTTGGGGGAAAGCCCCATCGAAGAAGCACGAAAGGGTGAACCACAGTTTTGAAATTCCGTGTGCCCTTCACCACGACCATCACACACACCGAAATCATTGAGGCTGACAACTGGGAAGACGCCTACGACAAAGCTACGGCCATTAACCTACCGGACGCACTCAAAATCGAATTTGAGCAGGATGACAGCTGGGAAATCGACCACGAGAACATCGAAGAAGTGGAGGAATGATCAAAAACCGCATTATCGACGCCCGGGGATTCCAACGCCAAATCAAACGCGTGGCCGGGCTGTTCGCCGAACTGGATGACGCGAAAACCCAAAAACAGCAGCACAGTGAAGGCGGCGGCTCGAAAGCCTTCGGCCCCCGCGACCCCGGCAACGCATGGGCTATCGGCCTATCCATTGAGCTGACGGAGAACCTGTTTGAGGTTGTCCGCGACGCCGCGAACCACATCACCCCCACCCGCATACTCAGCAAAGACCCCATTGAGCTGTGCGACTGGCTGGTGTTCAACGCGGATGGGGTACTACGCCTGGAATTCGCGCATGACCTCAAGAGCGAAATCAACAACATTGACAAGCGCCTCACCGGCGCGCTGCACCCGGAAGACCTGGAGGCACAGCGCAAGGAAGAGAAATGGGAATCAAGTGAAAGCATCATCGTGAAACTTCGACGACGTGGCCACCACGTCACCCGCGACAACCTCCACACGTGGGCGAAACGCGGGCATATTCAACGCCGCAAGGACGGCCTGAGAAACACCTACCGCATGGGTGATGTACTAGCCCACCTGTCAGGCGATTCAACCCGATTAGGCAACTGACCGGAACGTGTGTATAATGGGGGGTGGAACAAAACCCATGCCCGCGCGGCATGGGTTTTTGAACATTCACCCCCCTCCACTGGAACAACCCCCCAGGGAAAGGGGACGAGGGCAATGGCCCACCAACCAAGCCGGGTAGACACCCGCACCATAATCCAGTCCACCCTTGACGAGTACGAGGATCAAATACGTTTAGGACTGGTCACCGCATTCCAAGTCGCATCTATCGCCGAAGCGCGCCTGTACGCCAAAGCTGTTGAGTGCAAAGCAAACCGCGCGGGGCGACGTAATGCCATTTGACTCAAGCAGATACTCACGCAAGTTCAGCAAGCAACTGCGTGAAGAATGGGAAGCAGTCAATGCGCCTTGCTACTTGTGTGGGCAGCCAATCAACTATGCGCAACGCGGCACACGCGACAGTCTTGAGATTGAGCACGTCATACCAACAAGCAAACAACCAGAGCTGATGTACGACCGCGCGAACCTGCGACCAGCTCACCTGTCATGCAACCGCGCCAAATCCGACGGCGCACCACAACCTGAACTAGGGGAGCTAAGCGAACAATGGTGAGCGCCTTGAACACCTTCAAAACCGATGCACTTCGACGCTTCGCAAGTGGACGACGAGTGTCACGCGCACTGACCAAAACCCTTCTACATGAAGGGTTCATAGCACGCGATGAATACGGAAGCTTGATCCTAACAACCAAAGGGAGTGAGGCGCTGCAAAATGCGTGAACCAATAAGTGACGCAATGAAGAACCTTAGGAACGCCGTCAACCTAGTGAGAGCGGCTTTCACTGTAGTCGCGGAACGCCTCAGGCGCGCATACCGCGAAATCACGCCAATCATCAAACAAGTCGTAAACATGAAACATCGTGGCATCACCCACGTGGGACGCCCATCACCAATAGACGACAAGTACATCCTTAGGCACGTTCACATTAGTGACCTGCCAATACGGAAAACGCCGCACCAATACCGACGCGGCGCATAACCCACACAACCCCCTAATAGGTGACCAACGTCACCAACATGCCCAAACATGGGGGAGGGGGCCACAAAATCACAACATCCAACCGGCCGGACAGG
>QWCI01000407.1_pt1 | contig 17707 bp, 18 predicted proteins | sample 1972541 | NCBI WGS metagenome assembly QWCI01 (sample SAMN09866712, study PRJNA288562) | Human oral metagenome isolate term3_saliva, whole genome shotgun sequencing... | isolation source: mouth | host: Homo sapiens | place: USA: California | reverse complement strand
ATGGTAATGGTAAAACCAGGTCTGCCGTATCTGGATGTCGTCCGCCGAGTTAAAGATGAGTTCGGCGTACCGACTTATGCTTACCAAGTTTCCGGCGAATATGCCATGCTTCAGGCTGCCATTCAAAACGGTTGGCTGGATGGTGAGAAAACCATTTTGGAAAGCCTATTGGCATTCAAACGCGCTGGCGCTGATGGCATTTTGACTTACTATGCGATTGAAGCGGCAAAATTGTTGAAGAAGTAAAATAAAGAAATAAATTAAAAAGCGGCAAACAGTGTTTATTCTGTTTTGCCGCTTTTTTGTATTATTTAAGATTGGCTCAATTATTATATTTCAGACGGCCTTGATACGGAAAAATGTATAGTTATTAATAGATTAATTGAGATCTAAGTTATTGAATTTCAATTTATGCAATTTTGAAATTTATGGTTTATTTTTAATAATATCGTCTGGTACCTAAGGTTTCCAATACGTTTTCAAGTAATGGCATGGTAACGAAGGATAGTATTAAGGAAGATACGATGCTTATCAAAATAATCTTATTTAAAAATTGAGCATATTGAGTTTTTGAAAAAGCCAGAGCCACAGCAATAATGAAATACAATAATGTCATGGTGGTTGGGAATGTCAAGTAGTAAAAAGCAGCACCGCATATCACGCCGGATAAGATGATTTTGCTTAATTTGGATAGTTTCTCAAACTCAAGAGGTACAATAACTATTGAAAGCACAAATGGCTTAAAAAATAGATAATTCATTTGTGTAAATAGTGGATCGAATGCCCAATATTCTTTTATACGGACGTATTTCAAAAAAATAAAGGTATGTAGAAATATGGATAGTAATACACCATAGAAAACAACTTGTTTTCCAAGCTGCTTCTTAGAATAGAATACAACAAGCCTGATAAAGGCAATGACGGCTGCAACGAAGCATAGACCCATTAGGAGGAAAAGGATAAATCCCATTTTTTTCTCAATTCGTTATAAATATCGGTGGATTGAATTTTTAGTTTTCTTTAGAGCCAGACTAAGGTTTATTTTTTGAAAATCTAAGAAATAATTTTGACCAAATAAAGGCCATCTGAAAAATAGCCTACTGATTTTCAGACTAAGTAGCCTAGAAGGTGGTCCGAATGTCCAATTATTGAATATTCAAGGAGGAAAAGGGGAAATAAAGGGGAGATTTGGAACAAAAACAGCTGAAATCCTGTATTTGGATCTCAGCTGTTGGGTAGAGTTTTTGCCTAGTTATAGACTTATTGATCCAATCGGATTGACTTACCTTTTATTCTGGTGCAAATACCCCCATCCTCTCCACATCGCATCAGTTTACCATTATCAATAGCTTTATTAATTTCCTCAACCCATTCTATACGTTTTATCTGGGTATTAGCTAGTCGAATAGAATAAACTATTGTACCTAAACATAATAGAGCAGTTAGGCAAAATAGAGTGATTGATGCTATTACCAAATATTTTAAATTTTTAGCTGATTGCTGCTGCTGTTTTTCAATTTCACGAGAATTTTCGAGCAACCATCTTCCACTTGTCTCCATCCTTTCGGTAAATTTATCTACTGACTGATTTAAACCACGATGTACTTCTTCTGCGGCTGTTTGCTTAATAGTATCTGCTGAGCGGTTCAAATCGGTAGTTGCTGTATTCAATTCTTGGAATGCTTGTGAAATTAATAGTTCAGCGTTTTTTGCCCGCTTTTCCGTTTGCCCAGCTAAAGCAATAATATTATCAGTCAGATAATCAATCTTTTGGTCCAGATCCATATGCTTTCCTTAGCTTCGGGATATACCTGAAGCCCTTGATTGCTCTTCAGCCAATCTCATACTTTCCTGCTCCTGAAACATTTTTTCCGTATTTTGTTGTAAACCTCGATTAATGTTGGAAGCAAGTAGACTGTCTAGCGAATGTTGCATTGTTTTGTCGTCTGCTAATAATGCTGCAAAACCGTATTCACGGAATTCTTTAGAGGAAGCATTTGAAGCTAAAGGTTTGCTAAGATCAAGTTTATTTGCATCAGCATAAATAGTTTTATCGCTATGAGGATGTTTACCCTTATCTTGCATAAGATGCATTGACCGACTATCGAATATAGATTTTGGAGTAGGCGCACTATTAATAAGTTCCTTAATCTTTTCCTGATCTCTATCAAATTTTTCTGTCATGTTACGCATGATTTTCATTTTTTCGAAAAGATTGGCATTCGCAAAACTGGCTGCAGCAAATAAAGTTTTTGCGGTAGCTACATCACCTCGATAGTCTGAAATCATAAATTTATTTGCTTCCGCTAGTTGGCGAGCACGAGTGTAATTATGTTCAGAAAGGATCGAATCTTTACCCACAAAATGATCAGATGAGTGAGTTTTAAATGCTCTTGCTGCTGCAGTCACTGCATGGTAAGCAGACGTATTGCTTTTATTGTTATAGCCAGATTTTTTTAATGGGGCAAGGTCGTCTTGTTCGGCTAGAATGACAACTTTGCCGTAATGCGGATTAGCAGAAGAGACGGCATCTGCGGCTTTAACGTAATTGATCACATCACCGTTACCCTGTCGTACACCATGCATACGGACAGCGCCATACGCATTAAAGGTCACTCCTTCATGGCCAAAGCGGTATGTTTGAATTTGAACGTGTGCCCCACCGAGTGAGTGTCCGGTATGAGTAACAGAAGGTTTGGGTAAATATGGGTTTTTACTATGAAATTCTTCTGCTTTTGAAATAGCCATGCGTGTTAGTTTTTCTGCATCGGCTGATTGATTATTCATACTCCGGGTAACCATTTTTAAGTCTGTATACCCATCACTCAAATCCTTAAGACTGATTTCGGTTCCTCTATGGGCAGCGATAAAGTCATTGGTACGGACATCTTGATATACAGCACCATAATATCCAGTTTTCGGATTATTCCATACAGCAGCCACTTTATATTCATTACCTCCGATTCTAATAGTTTCATTTCCTTTGGTAACGGAGCGTGTGATATAAGCATCTACAGCCAAATCGGCATGTTGTTGTCTAGTAATTTTACTCATGGTTGAATTTCCTCTAGCGAGACAGTAATACTGAACATTTCTTTATGTTTTTCTGCATCATACAGTTCAGGTGACACTATGCCATAATGAACAGAATCAGTATAAAGAGTACCATCTTCTTTTTTTGAAAAGGGATATGTCCATTTCCAGTAATATTGTGTTAGTGTTTTTTTACTCAGTAGCTTTTCCAATATATCGCTAAAATTGAATCTAGTTTCTTCCGGTTTACCCGTTGCTGATAGTGAAAAACCAAATCCTTCAGGGTTCCAGTGACAAACTCCGTTGCCAAAGTAATCTTCATTTAAAACAGCATCTGCATATACAATGGATTCATATTCAAACTCATTGATTTGATGGATATCAAACTGCACATTTTTTTCAGGATGGGCGGGAGCTCCTTCAATTTTATTAATAATGTATGTGCAATCCTCAGCTTTATAGCCAACGCCCATCTTTCCCATGAGTTTTAAGGGGCCTGGAGCATCATTAATTTTAATTTTGAGGCGGTATGCCTGTTTAGGCTGAGGATTTAAATGAAATTTGGCTTCTGTCTCTTGTTGAATACTCATACTGTTCTCCGAATTACTACAAGCACTTATGCTGGAAATTGAAAGTAGGGTTGCAGTCAATAATACGGTCATCGGTTTCATTAGATTGTCCTATATGGATAGAAAAAGCCGCCTGAAGATTGGTGCAGACGGCCTAACAAATTAGCGAACCAACATATCAATCATTTGTGATACTTCTTTATTATTGGAAACGGGGCATTTTTTAAGGAATTCCCTGCGGGCACTCATTGTTTTGTGCCCACGTTTATGCCTGATAGAGAAGTACTTGCGCAGAGATGGATGACACTGGGCAGGTGAGCTGCCGGGTGAGGAGAGACACATAATTGCTTCGCAAGCCAAGCGCTCTTCATCGTTATTGATCTTAACAGAGTTAAGGGAGTCAATGGAGAACTCGGCGAAGGCCAAAGAAGGAATCAATACCAAGCTGGTAGCTAATAAAGGAAAAAGTTTCATATTGGTTTACTCAAAAAGATAGTTAAAAAAGGTAGAGAAACGGCCGTATAGTCGAACAATAACTATGTCGCTATTGCAAAATAGATATCTTCACAATACGTAATATACTTTCATACTCTTGGAAAATTATAATGTTTTACTTAAGGTCAGGAATCGAGCAGGCTTCGGATTGAATAATACTGCATTCTTTTGCCCCTTCTTTCATACAATTTCGCAAGGCATTTTCTTCTGCCTCTCCTGGATCTCCTCCTCCAGTAGTTAAAACATATTTATCTTTTATTCTGCCGTGTGCAGCGGCAAAGCAGCCATTCTTAACCCATTTAATCACTTTACAAGGAGTATTACGACTACCTTTTTGACACTGTTCAATCGCTTTCTTTTTGGCCATCTCTAAAGAGTCTTGGTTTATGGATCCTGCAATATGCGCTGCTTGACGACTTAAAGCTAAAGCGCCAAATAAGGGTGGGACTTTTATATCAATATTATGATAAATGATTTCTGTAGAAGGAGCAGATCTATTTTTAGAAACACAGTTTGGATTATATCCATATTGGCATAAAATAGGGTCGTTTTGTAGAGCGCCTCTTGTGGCATCATAGGAATAAGCATGAACACTTATTAGACCTAACATTATTAAAATTAATTTTTTCACTTTATCTTCCTTAATTTAAGAGAATATATAATTTATTTTAGCTTAGTAGCTTTAATCTCATCGGTAGTTTTGGAATTATTAAGACCCCCTGGAGTAGTTAAAGTCGTTAAAGGGTTCCGATTATCTAGCGATTCTGATCTATGATCATTAACTGGATTATAGTTCTGTACTATCGTTTGGCGACTTGCCCCACCATCTAAATGAGGAGGTATTTCTTGTCGGTTATTGTTATTTCCACCACCAATAACTGCATAAGGACTAAAGTTGCCCATTACACCGTTAAACCACATTCCGGCCATAGGCGGTATGGTAATAAGCAGGGTAGAAAGCATCAGACCTAAGCCCAATTGTTGCGTTACGGTTTCCATAATGCCTGCAGCACCGCGTTCGCCAATAACGTCAGCAACAAATTTTCCAGCTACATCACCGCCAAAAATGTTGCCTACAAGCTCCATGCTAATATCAGCCATAACGCCGAGCATTACGCTGGAAAAAATGGTAGCCAAGCCAAAGTATAGCCATTTTTGAAAAAGTGGGGCAGTCCGTTTGAACAGAAGGCATAAAATAAAGATAGGTGCAAAACTAATAAATAATGCGATTGCAATTCGGTATATAATGAGCATGGTGCCTGCAACAATAGCAGGGCCGGCTGTCCCCACACCTGCAAACCATTTGGCTTTAGAAAGTGAGTCTTCCAAATGGTCATCATCGGCAGTATCTATAGCATTGAGGCCGGATAGAACCATTTGGGTGGTCTTCAGGTTAAGGTCAATCTTACAGCCGGTAATATAACCGGTTTGCTCTGTTAGACATTTGCTGCCAAAGTCGGTATTCCCATGCATGATATGGCTGACGGTATTAGCCAAGTCGGTAGTGAGTACACGAACACTAAAGTCGCTACCAAGGGAGACGCTAAAGGCAAAGGCAATAATGAAATAATTTTTAAGGATCCCATAAAAAAAGCCTTTGACTCCTTCCTGATTACGCCCACTCATAATGAGATAACCCTGGACCATTACCCATAATGTCAGTAAGGCTAAAACTATGGTCAAAGCCAGACTCAAATTTCTCGTTAAAACCTGTTCCGTAAATTCGCTAATGCGTGCATATATATAGTCTCGTATACTTGTATAAAGTAGTAAATCCATCATGATAGAATTTGCTTTCAATAATTTGCGATAAGAAGAGAAGTAGAGTTGTTGGTTTCTTTAGGTCCTCTGAATTATTTTTTAGAAATTTTCAGACGGCCTATTTCTTTATTGCTATCTCAATCTTGATCTAATTTGAGTATTAACCCCTGTAGCTTTATTTCTGTTTTCGACTTCATCGTTTGCTTTTCCTCTAGCCCTTTTTGTTGCTTCCGTCAATTTAAATGCTATACCAGCTTTACCAAGCGTTGCATTCAAGTTACTGCCTGTTAATTGGTCTTTGGTCAGTTGCTTACGCATTCGATTATATTCTTCGATTATTCTATCAAGTGCTTCAAGTTGATTTTTATATTGATTGTATTTGTTTTGTACAGCTTGTAATTGGATTTGTACGTTATTTTCGGCAGTTTCAGCTTTACCTGCGCTTGCTGTTGAATCAAAGCCTCCAAAACCTTCAATAGCTTTAATAGGGGTTTTTTCATTTGCGAAACCCGAATGTTTTCCAATGCCTCCATTTATTTTGTTAATATCAGTACGAATCTCTTCGTCCATTTTAACCAATAATCCATATTTTTGTTCCTCTAAAGCTACAATTTTTAAACAGATGTCACCTGATTCTTTGTTTTGGGCATATATACGATAGCATTTTTTCTTGCGTCGTTTAAACAAGTCATCCATTTGACTGGTTTGGGATGAATTAATATTTGTCTTTGCACCTTCGATACTGTCTAAAACGCCACGTTTAAGGTTGTCAAGGCGAGTTTTCCAGTTAAGGAGTTGTTGTATTGCATTGCCGGCAGCGGCACCGTCAAAGACTGGAAAACCACTTGCCCATGTCTGTGAAGACATCAAAGTAGCAGTACATACCAAAATAGTCGTAAGTTTTTTCATTTTGTCTTTCATCGTAATTTCAATCTTTCTTAAAATATTAATATTGCTTTACAAAGGCCGTCTGAAAGTTTTAGATGGCCTTTGTTTCCAATAAGATGGCTTAATCTGCGTTACGCATCACATTGGCACTCGCTTTTTTACCTGAACCTTTACGTTGGTCATAGAAAGTTTGTAGCCATTGCTCAGGAAGCACTGCATTGACATCGATACCAAGACTCTTCGCCGTATTTTTGATAATGCTATCCATGATATCGATATTGTCGGTACTGGCAGAGATTACAGCAAGTGCATCATCCATTCCACGCAAGTTAAGTTGACAAACGGCTGAAGCGTGACCTTGTTTAACTAAGAAACAACGGCTTCGTTCATCCAAGCTTTTGATTACTTGGAACTCTGAGTCTGTCAGTTTCAAACCATCAATATAGTCTTTCTTATCTGCATTTGGATTAGGGAGGAGGATCATGGTGGCAGTCTGCTCGATCAGTGCTGCAGAAATATCGCTCTTGAGGGCATCTTCCGGAGATTGAGTTGCAAAAATACCCATACCATTTTGTTTACGAATGGTTTTTTGTTTATTTTTTGCAAACTCTTTCAAGCCACCTTCACCATCCAAAATTTTCCAGAATTCATCCATAATATAGATAAAACGGCGACCATCGATCAGTTCTTCCATCCTATGGATTAGATAACCAATGACAGGATCTCGTACTTGTGGATTCTCAATAACTTCGGTGTAGTCGAACCCAATAATATTTGCACCGCTGAAATCGATTCGGTCTTCAGGATTATCAAACACCCAACCTAGGCTGTTACCACGAGTCCATTTTCGGATATTGGCATACAACGAATCATCTCCGGTATTAGGAAGAGATTTTTGGAAGTTGGAAATGCTACGCAAGGAAGGAGGGGTGTCAAGCATAGCGCGCACAGCACGCAGAACATCGTCCTCTTCTACTGCAGAATAATGTTCCTTACCTCCTAATTGTTTCATCAGGTTACATAAAAACTGTACATTGGCTTCAGTATTTTCACATTGGAAGGGGTTAAAGCCTGTTGGCTGACCACTTTCCAGTGCCATATAAGTACCGCCACAGGCACGTACAAAAATTTCGGCGCCACGGTCTTTATCAAAGAAGAATATGGTTGGTTTAGGGTCATATTTTTGGACTTGGCTTAGTAAAAAGTTAATTAATGCAGTTTTACCTGTACCAGATTTACCAATAACCATGGTGTTAGCAATTGCTTTTTCGCCTTCAGAGTCTTCTCCATCTAAGGTTGCGTGGAAGTTAAAGTAGTAAGGCTGGCCATTGGTTGTCTGTAGAACAGTTACACATTGACCCCATGGGTTACCTTCTCGTTTGCCGGTGGCAAAGTTATGCAGAGGACAAAGACCAAGGAAATTTAAAGAGGAAAGATTGGCGATGCGAGTACGGTATTGCCAATTTCCTGGAAGTTGAGCGTAATAAGCGGAGCAAACGGCCAAGTCTTCTTTAGTTGTCACAAAACCCGCATTTGATAACTCTGCACGTGCAGCAGCAAGGTTGTGTGAAAGTTGTTCTTGACTATCAGCATAGACAGCTAAACTAAAATGATAGCCACCTAATACGAAGTTGCCTGATGCCAATTGGTCCATTGCATGGTCAAGTTCGGCGATTTGGGTAAAAGATTTATCACCTGAGGAAATCATCATACCGCGTGTGCGCTCAAGGGTTTTCATGGCATCATAACGGCTCATAGGACTAAAGCTATGCGTAATGACATACTCCATATCTAAATATTTTAGACCGTTAAGAATACCCGGATAGGTGCCATCAGGATATTCTTTCAGATTAAGGATAGCACCATAATGGTTTTTACCCACAGGGGTACGAACAATATAGTCTCCTGTTTTAGCAGAGAAAAGATGTCGGCTTAGTGGTAGGTAGTTATAAACAGGTGCCGGTAGGACAGGAACTGGTTCGTTTACACGGTTAAGAATGTAGCCAAAAAGCTCCAGTGTTTCAGAAAAGACAGTACCATTTTTTCCTTCGTACATGCCGAGGCGATAGGGGTGATAATCTTTAAGGACGGCTTCTAGGTTTGTTGCTAATTCATTTAGCATGCTGATGGCTTGTTCTTGCTCAGCTTTGAGTCGATCGATATTACCAGATTTATCAATAAACTTTTTCCCATCTACAACTGGACGGTAAATCATGGTCAAATAAAGCTCATTATTCATAAGCTTTTCTTTGGATAGGCGATCGAAATATTGATTTGAGAGGCTTTGATTAAAAGACTCCTGAAATTTTGGCCGCAGATCTATATTGCGACGGCGACGGATGTCATGTACCCAAAAGGCAACATTAACATAGTCAGGGGCTCGTAAAGATTGAAGTAGACGATTAAAAGTATTGTGTTTATGTTCTAATTCCCATTCTTCACGGCCGACAAACGGCAGGCCTGATAAATGCCATGTAGTCATATAGTCTCCACCACTGGTTTTGACAATAGTCGGTGAGACATGTGTAGAAAGAGATACGAATTGACTGATTGATGCGTCGGGAGTAAACATTTTGAGAAATTAAAATTAATGTGCCACTAAACACCCGATAAGCACTTCTGCTTGCCGGGTGTTTCATGCAAGTTATTTGGGAGGATCTTTGCGGTATTCATTTGGCGAAAAACACCATGTATCTGGGAATTCTTCCCGATTACGGGCCTTTAGCCTGAATTTCAGTCGTAAGCCAATAAAACGAAAAATCATATCATCTCGTTTGGCCATCTGCCGCATGATAAGGATAATGAAGGGGATAGTTAATAAGAAAAATAAATTAAAATACATTCCCATTAACAAACCCGATCCAGCTCCTATAAAAAAGGGGATATAAGGCACTCCTAAGAAAGTAGCTGGACGAGTACATCCGCGAAAAACGATGTTTTTCTGCATGGATTTTTACATTATGCAAAGAATTGCATAACTTGCAACATTGCAGTATTAGCTGCTGAGCATGAATCCAAACCGCCAACAAGCATTTTTGCAATTTGACCTGCAGCACCAATCAATACACCACCAATTAGAATTGGTGCAACATCAGAAATGCGTTTATGGGCAAAGGCAATTTGATAACCAGCAAAAATAATAGCAATCGTTACTACCGCAACAGACATCAGGTTCAAAATAGTATGAATGTTTCTGATGAATGTACAAGCCTTACCTTGCTCCGTGGTAAACTGAAGATCATCGGCGGCTAAACCAATAGTGGGAGCTAGAAGTGTAGCACCAATAAGGGTAATAGTTGCAATGTTCTCTGCGGTAAAACGAGATTTTTTTTGAGTTTTGGTATTTTCCATTTAGTATTTCCTATATTTAAAGAGGGTTGAAAAAAATTAAAAAACAGAAGCACTGTCTATAATACTTTTAGACTGTGAAAAGTCATTTACATGAGAACCCTTTTCAACTTTTCTGGCAGCTACAGATTTAGGTACATAGCTGTTGTTTGAAATGTTTGAAGGGTAGATTTGTTGTTGAGCAATAGACTGTGTTATAGGCTGTCGAGTAACTGCATTATTTTTACTGATGACAGGGATTGCATTTTTTGGGGCTGGATTTTGTCCTTTTTTCATAGATGAAAAAATTTTTTGAACATATCCGTGTTTGTAGCCAGTAACAAAGTTTCCAGAGTAGTAGCAACTGAACGATTTTCCCCAATCTTTTGCTCGATCATAGCATTCTCTTAATATGCGAGAGCCTGCTTTTACATTTGGGCATATCTGAAAAGCGTGTTCATAGGATTGTAGTCCATATTTCTTTAAATTATATCGGTTAACTTGAGCGAGTCCTAAGGAGAAATTAAATCCTTTTTGTTCCAGCATCTTTGCGGTTGCAACTGCTTCTGCTAAATTTTTGGGTTGTCGTTGTAAACGGCCACCAACAACGCCAATAGCATAAGGATTGCCAGATGATTCAACTCTCACAACATGATGCATGACATCGTGAGGCACAGCTAAGTCTGTGCAAGAAAAAAACATGGTATTAAAGATGAAAATATGAAATTGTGTTGACGTAGAATTTATCACAGATTAAAATTCTTAACAACATTTTCCTCAAAAATTCAAAACAGCAATCCATTGTTTTGTTGAATAATTACTTAGTTTATTTTTCCTCTTTGGTGTTTCTAGGGGATTTAAAAGGTGTTATCTATGATTATTTTAAGGTCACTGTTGCTATCTGCAGGTGTCGCCGTATTGATCTCTGGTTGTGCGAATCAGTCCACTCCCGATTTTCCGAATGCATGGAAGCCATTGAATGAGTTACCGGATCAGATTACGGAAATTCCTCTTGTCAAGCCACATATATATCAAGTAACACAACTTGATACGACTGTAAAAGGTCTGTTGGAGCGTTGGGGGGAAGAGGCAAAAATGCCGATAGTGTATGATTACTCTCTTGATTTTACGCTCTATAAAAAAGTTTTGGCTATTCGAAGTTCTAATCTTTCGGATGCATTACTTGAGTTAACTCGATTATATGAAGATAAGGGTATGGTTTTTTATACTCAAAATGGTGTCATTATGGCGCATAAAAAAATAGAGTATACAGGAAATACTTCTGAGAAGGGTAAGTATTCTAAATCAGAAAAATCTTATTTAAATGCAAAAAGATAAAATGGAATTTTATGTTTAAAACAAATAAAAAATCAAATAATGACAGTATCCAAAAGACTATCAAAAGATCATTGGATTTTGAGACAACTTTAGTTGATATTCGTAAAAAGAGTGAAAAAAGAGCATGGGTTGTAGCCGGTGTTTCTGTCTTTTCTTCTTTATGTTTGCTTGGTGGTTTATTCTATATTTTACCTTTAAAAGAAAAAGAGCCTTATCTTGTTATGGCAGATGTTTATACAGGACAGGCGACTGTTGCGAAATTGACAGGTGACTGGAAAAATATGGATATCACAAGAAATGAGGCAGTAAATAAGAGTAATATTTCGCACTTTATTATTGCTAGAGAGTCTTTTGATAGCCAAATTATTTATGATAATGATTGGGCAACTGTATATTCTATGTCAGTACCAAATGTATCTGACAGCTATCGAAATTTAATGAATAAAAGCAATCCTAATAGTCCTTTCAATTTATATGGTTCCGCACAGGCTATTCGTGTGAAGATTTTGAGTATTGTGCTCAATAATAGTGGGCAAGCAGAAGGCCGAAACCCTAGTGCAACTGTTAGATTTCAAAGATTTTTATTAAATAAAAATTCAGGAGTATCTCAATTTATTGATAGTAATGTTGCTACCTTAACTTATACCTATAAAGGTAATTTAAAGATGGATGAGAAATATCGCTTGAAAAATCCTCTGGGATTTCAGGTATTATCATATCGAGTAGATCCTGATGCTAGTGAATCACCTGTTCAAGATTTATCTTCTGACTATCTTTCTACTGGAGTGTTGCCTGAAAATCGAGGTACAACAGTTCAGACTAATTCTCAATCTAATTCATCTTTACCTGTTGAGAATGACTCCTCTCCTGTGCCTATTGAAAGTGGGAATTAAGAATGTTAAAAAAAATGGTTTTAGTTGCAACAACGGCTTGGTTGTTGCAGGGTAGTGTTCATGCGGCAGCTATTCAGGAATATTTGTTTCAGGAAAATACTACTTATCCAGTTCATACTGCCCTTGGATTAGTTACACAAATTGAGCTTGATCCGAGAGAGACAGTTAAAGATTTTGGTGCTGGTCTAAGTGGAGGATGGGATTTAGTTCGTAGAGAAAATGTTTTTTATTTACGTCCCAAAGCTGATGCTGTTGATACGAATTTAATTGTACGTACTCAGACTCATCAATACATCTTTGAACTTAAAGTAATGAAAAATGTTGTTGGTAACTTATCAGATGCTTCTGATAAAGGGGTAAATTATCAGATTAAATTCAGATACCCTGATTCTACTGATTTTAGTGTTCGTGAGAGCACTTTAGCCGGTTATAGTTTGAAATACGATTCTACTAAGAGCTATCATACTCGTTATGATGTGGCTTCAAATGATAAATCTAGGTGGCTGATTCCATTGAAGGTTTACGATGATGGAAAATTTACATATATTTATTTGAATAAAGGCAAGTTTACAGGTGATTTCCCGACTGTTTATGGTAGAAAATCTGAAAAAGGGCAAGAGTTTGTGTTAAATAATAATGTAGATGGAGATGTTGTAATCGTTCATGGCATTTACCCGTTCTTAGTTCTAAGACATGGTAATGATGTAATTGGATTAAGGAGAAATTAAGTATGTCAGATAATTTTAATAATGAACATGACGAGAATGACATCTCATCAGAGAACTTATATTCAAGTCAGTATGAGAAAGAGCAATTGGCAGGGCTTGAGGAAAATGCCCCTCAATTGAATGCTCCAGTTGACCGATCTGTGAATAAAAAAGCGATAGCGTTTATTATTGCAGCTGGTTTTGGATTGGCTGGCTTAGGGGCTTTGGCATATCATCAATTCAGTGGGGAGGAGGAAGCTCCGCCTCCAGAAAGACCTCAGCTGGTTACTGTTCCTGACTTACCACCGCCTGAGATACAAATAGAGGAAAAACCACCAATTGATGTGACTGAGGAGAAAAAAGTTGAACCTGAAATACAGGTTATGTCTGATGAGCCTGTTGTTACGAACAAAACTATAGTAGATGAACCTATACCTCCTGTTGTCACTCCAGTTCAGACTCCTACACCTCCGATAGATATGTATGGTACGATGAATTCTAAATTCATTGAAGATGGTGATGTTGCTCAGAAAGATTCAGGAGGCGGTATTGCTCAGGCTAATGCAGTTCGTTATATGCATAATAGGGATAAACTTCTTCTACAGGGTACATATTTGCGTTGTATTTTAGAAACTAAAATAGTATCTGAACTAAAGGGGTTCACATCTTGTGTCATTACTGAACCTGTATATTCTGCAAGCGGTAAGTATCTTCTATTACCTAAGGGATCTAAAGTCATGGGACAGTATGGATCTAGTACTCCAACAGGTCCACGCTTGGAGGTTATTTGGAATAGAATTATTACACCTGATGGAATTGATGTTACACTGGAATCACCTGGTGTAGACAACCTAGGAGCTTCAGGTCATGTAGGTAAATTTAAATCTCATTGGGGATCTCGTTTGGCTTCTGCTTTGTTAATCAGTTTGATTTCTGATGCTTTCAAATATGCCGCTGCAGAATATGGTCCTCAAGGTGAAACGGTTACTACAAATACTTCCACGACTACTAATCCTTATGAAAGTGAAACTACAAGTACCTTGAAGCAGCAAGCAATAAAACAATTGGAACGAAATAATGCTCGGCCCAATACTGTTACAATTAATCAAGGTACATTGATTAATATTTATACTGCTCAAGATATTGATTTTAGTTCAGTTATGAAGTAATTTGAAAGGCCTTCTGTAAGTTGTCAGATGGCCTTTTAATTATATTGAAATTATAGTGAATTATTTATAAATTAATAGAGTATAAAATGACTATGCGGAATAAGTTTATTTTTACAGTAGTTTTATTATTATTTTTTATTATTTTAGGTTGCTATTTATCAGGATTTATTTTGCTTCAGTGGCTCAATCTCAACAAAACCCCTTTGGAGGTTATGACATGGTCTAAATATTTTGGTGCCTTGGAAATTTCGCAAGTTGCAAAATATGGGCTACAAATTAAAATTTCTGGTGTAATAGGATTTGGGTTACCTCTGTTAGTTTATTTATTTTGTCTGATCCCTATTTGGCGAACTGCTTCTCGTAGTCTTCATGGGGAAGCGAGATTTTCTGGAATGGCGGATTTGGCAAAGGCGGGCTTTTTTAAACAGACTGATACATCGGTGGTCGTGGGTAAGTATAATGGAAAATTACTGCATTATAGTGGACAACAGTTTGCATTACTGGCTGCTCCTACTCGTTCTGGTAAAGGCGTTGGCATCGTAATACCTAATCTATTGAGTTATAAGGGATCGGTTGTTGTCCTTGATATTAAACAGGAAAACTTTAATCTGACAAGTGGTTATCGTAAAGAAGAGTTAGGTCAGGAAGTGTACCTATTTAATCCCTTTGCAGAGGATGGTAGGACACATCGTTGGAATCCATTTACCTATGTTTCTTCTGATCCAAATCAAAGGGTATCAGATTTGATGTCAATTGCAGCAATGCTGTATCCGGATGGAGATAGTAAGGATAAGTTTTGGGTATCTCAGGCAAGGAATGCATTTTTAGCATTTTCATTATACTGTTATGATGAATATGAAAATTTAAAGTCAGATTTTCCTGGTGATGATAGTTTTAATAACGACCCTCCATGTACATTAGGGAAGTTATATCGTCTTGCCTCAGGAAATGGTATGGAGTTAAAAGAATATTTTAAACAACTTGCTGAATTAGACTATCTAAGCCCAGCGACTAAGACAGCTTTTTCTGGTTTGATTTCACAGGAAAAAGAGACTTTTGGTTCTATTATGGGTACGTTTAAAGAGCCACTTAACCCATGGATTAATCCGGTTATTGATGCAGCTACTTCCGCTGATGACTTTTTATTGACTGATGTTCGAAAAAAGAAAATGACTATCTATATTGGTATTTTACCTAATAAACTTGCTGAATCAAGAGTTATAGTCAACCTATTCTTTTCGCAACTTATCAATCAAAATACAAAAGAGTTACCACAAGATAATCCTGATTTGAAACATCAATGTTTACTTTTAATGGATGAATTTACCAGTATTGGTAAGGTCGAAATTATTGCTCATTCTGTCAGTTATATGGCGGGTTATAATATTCGTCTATTTCCAATTATCCAATCCATTGCACAATTGGATGCAGTTTATGGTAAAGAATACTCTAGAACTATTATAACCAACCATGCATTACAAATTATTTATACTCCGCGAGAGCAACAGGATGCAAATGAGTATTCTGAAATGCTGGGTTATACCACTGTAAAACGGAAAAATATCAGTCGTGGGCGTGAGCGTAGTGTATCTGAAAGTGAAGAGCGTCGTGCTTTAATGTTGCCACAAGAATTGAAAGCAATGAGTCAAGATAGTGAGATTATTCTTTATGAAGGTATGGCTTACCCTGCAAAGGTAAATAAAATACGTTATTATCAGGATAGTTTGTTTACTAAGCGCTTAAAAGGTTCAATAAAGATAACCTCATTAAAAAATAAGGGGGGTATCCTAGATAACTAGAACAAATCCTTCTGTACTGAATTCTGTAATCAAAAGATATTATTTATGATGAAAGAAATTTAGATAATATCTCTATGGCAATGGTCGGAGGACTATGCAAATAAGGTGCAAGGAGCATCTTTAATCAATATTAAAGAGAATGGTCAGTAATAAGGCTCCTGAATTAAGAACGGCTTCCTTACACCGAGAGGAAAGTATTATCAAAGTATAGATAGTAGTTCAGTAATTTGAATTAGAAACACAGCCAAGGCAGTTGGCACAGGTACAAGCTCAAGGAATATAAGTATTTCTTAATCTGAAATCAAAAACTTACTTAAGTTTTAGATTTCATAATAATCGTATTTTCAAACAAATTTATTTTAGCTATGGATGAATTAAACTCAACAATTTCTGCAGATTTTCTAAATTATCAATATGAAGTACTAGGTATTTCCTCTTTTTTAAGAGACCCTGATGTTACTGAAATTTGTATTAATAAGCCAGGAGAAGTTTTTCTTGAAACATCTCAAGGTTGGAAGAAGGTTGAAGTAGATACCTTAAATTTTGATAGGGCTCGTCAATTTTGTACGGCCGTGGTCAATGAAAGTAATACAGGACAACGAATTACAGAAGCTGAGCCAATGGTGTCGTTGACATTTCCAACAGGCCAGCGCGCGCAATTCGTTATTCCCCCTGCTTGTGATGCGGGCAAAGCTTCTATTACGATACGTTTGCCTTCTAAACATACAAAAAGTCTAAGCCAGTACAGTAAAGATGGATTTTTTAGTCAAATTATTGAGCTTAATGGAGAATTATCTGCTCAGGATAAAGAGCTTCTTGAGCTTAAAAATAATCGTAATTATGAAGAGTTTTTTAAAAAGGCGGTCGAGTATAAGAAAAATATTGTTGTCTCGGGAGCTACTGGTAGTGGTAAGACAACTTTTATGAAGGCATTGGTTAACCATATCCCTTTAAATGAGAGATTAATTAGTATTGAGGATGCTAGGGAACTATTTATTCCTCATCAAAATGTGGTTCATTTGCTTTACTCCAAAGGTGGTCAAGGTAGCTCAAATATTACGGCTAAAAGTTGTATGGAATCTTGTTTACGTATGAAGCCTGATAGGATTATTCTTGCTGAGTTACGGGGAGATGAATCCTTTTACTTTATTCGAAATTGTGCATCTGGACACCCAGGTTCTATTACAAGTTGTCACGCAGGTAGTACAGAACAAACTTGGGATCAATTGGCTCTAATGGTCAAAGCATCTCCAGAAGGAAGTGGCTTAGAATTTAATGTGATTAAAAATCTGCTTAAACAGACTATTGATATAGTCGTTCATATTAAGGCTCATGCTGGACAGCGCTACATTACAGGTATTGATTTTAATCCAATTAAGAATTGATATTAACTTTATTTAAAATATGACTGTTTGTTATATCTAATAGTAAAGAAAGTTAATACTTTCAATATGAAAAAGGCCGAGACCTTTGCAAAAAAGTCCTTTCCCCCAACAGCCGAAATCCAAACAGGTTTTCGGCTGTTTTTCGTTCCAAATTCCCCTTTTTTCTCTTAGGTACCAGTGATACCTGATAATCAGGCATCCAGCTGCCTTTTAGGCAGCAACAGGTGCACTTAGCCTGTTGGCGGCTTTCAACAGGTTCAAACACATCGCCTTCAGATGGCTTTGCGCACTCACTTTGAGCAGACCAAAATAGGCTGCCCGCGCATAGCGGAATTTACGGTGC
>QWCI01000525.1_pt1 | contig 17774 bp, 14 predicted proteins | sample 1972541 | NCBI WGS metagenome assembly QWCI01 (sample SAMN09866712, study PRJNA288562) | Human oral metagenome isolate term3_saliva, whole genome shotgun sequencing... | isolation source: mouth | host: Homo sapiens | place: USA: California | reverse complement strand
AGGAACATAATCAGCTCCATAGTAAGCTCTAACTAGAATTTCTTTCAATTCAGAAATTAGTGGGTATCTAGGATTTGCTGCTGTACATTGGTCATCAAATGCATTCAATGCCATTTCATCTACAGCTTCCAAGAAGTCTTTTTCAGGTACTCCCCAATCTCTAATTGTTTGTGGTATTCCAATTTCTTTTTTAATTGCCATAATTCCTTCGATTAATTTATCTACTTTTTCTTCTTTTGTTTTAGCATCTTTTCCAAATCCTAAATGATCAGACATTTCTGCATATCTTTGCATTGCATTTGGATATCTGTATTGTGGGAAAACTCCCATTTTTGTTGGTGCATCAGTTGCATTATACTTAATAACTTCTTCTAAAATCAACGCATTTGCAACTCCATGTGGAATATGGAATTGTCCTCCCAATTTATGTGCTAATGAGTGATTTATTCCTAAAAATGCATTTGCGAATGCCATTCCTGCAAGACAAGATGCATTTGCCATTTTTTCTTTTGCTTTAATTGCATATGATCCTTCTCTTACTGATTCTGGTAAATATTTAAATACTAATCTTGCTGCTTCCAATGAATATGGTTTTGTATATTCAGTTGCCATTACAGAAACATAAGATTCCAAAGCATGTGTAAATACGTCAATTCCTGAAGCTACAGTCAAACCTTTTGGCATTGTCAACATTAATTCTGGATCATTTATTGCTACATTTGGTGTCAATTCATAATCTGCTAATGAATATTTTACTCCTGTTTCGTCATCAGTTATAATTGAGAATGGTGTTACTTCTGAACCAGTTCCAGCTGATGTTGCGACTGCTATAAATTTAGCTTTTTGTCCCATTTTAGGGAATGGTAAAATTCTTTTTCTAATATCCATAAATCTCATTGCTAAATCTTTAAATCTAGTATCTGGGTGTTCGTACAATACCCACATGATTTTAGCAGCATCCATTGCTGAACCTCCACCAAGTGCAATAATTACATCTGGATTGTACTCTAACATTGCTTTTGCTCCTTCTTGAGTTGAACTCAATAACGGATCTTCTTTTACATCAGAGAAAATTCTAAAATCAATTCCAATTTCTTCTAATACTTTTGTAATGTGATTTGCATACCCTAATTCAGATAACGCTCTATCTGTTACAATAAACGCTTTTTTATGTTCACCTTTCAATTCTTCTAGAGCAGTTGGTAATGAACCATATTTAAAGTACACTTTTTCAGGTATTCTAAACCACAACATATTTTCCCTTCTTTCTGCGATTGTTTTTACGTTAATCAAATGCTTAACTCCAATATTTTCAGAAACAGAGTTTCCTCCCCAAGAACCACATCCTAAAGTCAATGATGGCTCTAATTTGAAGTTAAATACATCTCCAATTGCTCCTAATGAAGCTGGCATATTTATCAAAGTTCTTCCTGTTTTCATTTTTCTTCCGAATTCGTCGATTTTTTCTTTTTCAGCCAAGTTTACATAAAGTGCCGAAGTATGTCCTAATCCACCTAATTCAACCAAAGCCTCAGCTTTTGCTAATGAATCTTGATAATCTTCTCCTTTATACATTGCCAATACTGGTGACAATTTTTCATGTGCAAATGGTTCTTCAATATCCACTGAATCAACTTCTCCAATTAACACTTTCGAAGATTTAGGAATATCCAATCCTGCCATTTTAGCAATCACATAAGCACTCTTACCAACTACATCTGCATTCAAGTTCCCGTTAATAAACAAGATTTCTCTTACTTTATCTTTTTCCTCTTCATTTAAGATGTATGCACCTCTATCTAAAAATTCTTTTCTAACTACATCATAAATTTCTTTATCAATGATTACTGCTTGTTCTGTCGCACAAATTACACCATTATCAAATGTTTTAGACGTCAAAACATAGTTTACTGTCATTTTGATATCAGCTGTTTTATCAATTACAACTGGTGTATTTCCTGCTCCAACTCCTATTGCTGGTTTTCCTGATGAATAAGCCGCTTTAACCATTCCAGGTCCTCCAGTCGCAAGAATCAAGTCAGCATTTTGCATTAATTCTCTTGATAATTCAACACTTGGTTGATCTATCCAACCAATAATATCTTTTGGTGCTCCATATTTAACTGCTTCTTCCAAAGCAATTTTAGCTGTATAAATTGTACTTTTTTTTGCTCTTGGGTGTGGTGACAAAATAATCCCATTTCTAGTTTTCAAAGTTAATAATATTTTGAAAGCTGCTGTCGATGTTGGGTTAGTTGTAGGAATTACCCCTGCAATAATCCCAATTGGAGTGGCTACTTTTTTTACTCCATAAGATTTATCTTCTTCCAAAACACCACAAGTTTTTTCATCTTTATATTTATTATAAATATATTCTGAAGCAAAGTGGTTTTTTATAACCTTATCTTCAATTATACCCATTCCAGTTTCTTCAACTGCCATTTTTGATAATGTTATTCTTTCATCATTAATTCTTTGAGCTACTTTTCTAAAAATTTTATCTACTGTTTCTTGATCAAAAGTTGAAAATTCCTCCTGTGCTTTTCTAACACGACTAATCAATCCTTTCAATCCTTCTAAATCTTTTACTTCTGCCATTTTGTCCTCCCAATATTTTTAAATCTAATTGATTTTTATAAATAACAAAATTTATTTCCGTAAAACCATCAAACTAATTCAAATAAATCTAATACTTTATATCTTTACTATTATATTCAGTATATTTCAATTTTTAAAATAGTAAAAATGACTTTTAATATTTTGTAATTTTAGTATATCACTATTTCAAAAAAAATCAAACATCTTTTTTTCATAAAGAATTTATTGTGATTTTTTTCTTTTTACTTTATTAATAATACTCCTTTTCTTCCAAAATGTCAAGTGATTTTTTTCTTTTTTATTAATATTGATTTTTAAAATTTTTAAAGCTATAATAAAAAAGCCTAGAAAACTATAAAAGTGAGGAAAATAATTATGAATAATTTAAAAACAAATATTAGAAATAATCTTATAAAACAACGAAATTCTCTATCTATCAATATCGTTCGTGAATATTCTGACTCAATAATAAAAAATTTAGCTCCTTTCATCGAAAAGGCCCAAAATATCATGATTTTCATGAACATGCAAAACGAAGTAAAAATTAGTGATTTAATTGAAATGTATCCTACTAAAACTTTTTTTATTCCGAAAATTTTTCCAAAAAGACAGATGAAAATCAACAAATATCAAAAAGACGAGTTAATTCTCCATAAATTTGGCTATTACGAATCTTCTTCAGAAAACTTTTACGATGAAAAAATCCTCGATTTAATCATTGTTCCAGGACTTGGCTTTGATTTAGAAAAAAACAGAATTGGTTTTGGAGGTGGATTTTATGATACATTTTTGACTCGATTGAGAAAAGATGGCATTGATATTCCATTTGTAGCGATTTGCTATGATTTTCAGATAATTGAAAAAATTCCAGTTGAAGGACATGATGTGAAAGTAGATTTTATCGTAACTGAAAAGGGAATTTACTAGAAATTTAAAAATCACAATCTTTTTTGACTGTGATTTTTTTTATCTAAACTTAATTATAACTAAAAATCTGTTATGAGTAAAACTAGAAAACTTTATTAATAATAATCAATAAAAATCTGCTTTCTTAATAATTTTCTGATTACTGCTTCCTCTAAATTTTAATTTTGGATCATGCAACGCTTGTATAAATTTTCCATCCACCAAAACATCGATGTACTCTAAACAACGCTTTTTCTCCTCATCATTTTTAACCTGTTCAAGCGTATATCCTGTATAAAGCCAAATATTTTTTTTAGTCTTTTCCTTCAAAAACTTCAAAACTTCCAACATTTCAGTTGGATTAAACAACGGATCTCCTCCACTTATCGTAATCCCATCCAACAACGTATTCGCATTTATCTCCTCTGCAATCTCTTCTAGTTTTTTGAAAGTCAACAATGTTCCGTGTTTCGGATTCCAGGAATACTCATTATGGCAACCAGGACAAGCGTGCGAACATCCCGAAAAATATAGCGAATATCTCAATCCCACACCATCCACTATCGTCTCTCTATACACATTCAATAATCTTAAAGTGAATTCTTGTCCCATTTTTCCTCCTTCTACTGCCATTTTTCACAATATTTTCAATAATATTTTCTATTATTTTTTACAATTTTCTAATCACCTACTTTATTACAGATTTATTTCAATCCATGTTTAATTCTATCTTTTTCTTCAGCTTTTTTAGCACTATTCCAGCTATCTAAATCACCTGTCAAATAACCAGTTATTCTTCTAACCCTTGAAATATGGTCACTGTGACAAATCGGACATCTGTCATAAACAATTCCTTCATATCCACAATCCTTACATCTATCAACTGGATGATTTATAGAACCATACCCGATTTGGCTATCCTTCATCACTTTTACAATTTTCAAAATTACTCCAATATTTTTTCGAGCTTCTCCATCCAATTCCACATAAGTAATGTGTCCACCTCTAGTCAATTCATGAAACGGTGCCTCTTTTCTAATTTTATCAAAAATACTAATACTTTTCTTAACATCAATATGGAATGAATTAACGTAATAATCTCTATCTGTTACATTTTCAATTTCCCCATATTTTTCTCTATCCATTCTCAAAAATCTTCCAGCCAAACTTTCTGCAGGTGTCGCAATAACCGAATAATTCAAATGTTCCTTATCCCTCAATTCCACAGCAATTTTCGACATTTCTTTTATCGCATCATACAATGTTTGGTAAGCCACTTGATTTTGACTATGTTCTTCATCAAAAAGCGCATACATCGCATTCGCACCACCGACAAATCCAATTGATAAAGTTCCAGTGTTAATCGCATTCTGAATCTCATCATTCATCGATAACTCTCCTAAACCTTTCCACAAATTATTAGACGCCATAAATGGAAACTGTTTCACCAACGCAGTTTTCTGAAAATCAAATCTCTCCTTCAATTGTTCTCCAACAAAATACGTCATTTCCTTAACTTTTTCAATAAATCTTTCTGACAACATCTTATTTTTCAATTCTAATTTTTCTTGCTCACTAGAAAATTTACCTTGTTTTTCCAACTCTGCAATTTCTTTTTCCACATTTTTTCTAACTTCAATTGCTATTCTCGGAAAATTAATACTTGTAAACGAAATATTTCCACGCCCAAGACTCGTTTTTTCCCCATTTACATTTTCAAAAACCCTTGTTCTACACCCCATTGTTGCGATTTCATATTTGTATCTTTCAGGATCTTCGGCTTTCCATTTTTCATGCTTATTAAACTCTGTATCTAAAAATACAAAATTTGGAAATAATCTTCGGCTAGTCGTTCTACAGGCCAACAACAACAAATCAAAATTTGGTGTCTTAAATTTATATTTTTCAGAAAAATTAGGACTGTCAATTTCCTCAAAAATTTCTTCACTATTTTCCAACGCAAATTGATAATCTTCCTCATCAAAGTTCACGCCTTCCTTTACTTTAAAAATTTGAATTGGAAAAATAGGTGTTTCTTTTTTCCCTAATCCAGCTTCTGTCGCCTTCAACAATTCACGAACAACCATTCTACCTTCTTCAGAAGTATCTGTTCCATAATTAATTGACGAAAATACAACTTGATTTCCACCACGTGAATGCATCGTATTCAAATTATGCAAAAATCCCTCCATCGCTTGATAAGTTTCAAGTCTAGTGTCATCATAAGCAATTTCCAGCAATCTTTTTATATGCTTTTCATTTATTTTTAAATGTTCTGATAATTTTTTAATCGTTTCATCATCCACTTTAATCGTAGTTACAACACTATTTATAAAGGCTTTTACCTCTTGATTAATTTCATCCACATAATCCAAAGATAAAAAACTTAATAATCTATATCTAAAATGTCTTCTAAACGATTTTAACACACCTTTTGCCATAAAAAAATCAAACGCTGGAATTGCTTGACCACCGTGTTGTTCATTTTGGTTTGTTTGAAAAATTATTGTTGCCAAAGTCGCATAAGTAGAAATACTTTTTGCTTCTCGAATAAATCCGTGTTTTGTTTGAAAACCATTCTCAAACATCGGTTTCAAGTCATATTGAAGACAAGTCGTGGTTTTACTTGGATAATAGTCCATGTCGTGAATATGAATTTCCCCATTTTTATGTGCTTCACTAAACTTAGGAGAAATCAAATTCTGCAAAGTATACATTTTTGAAATTTCACTCGCAAGTCTCATCATTTGCCCAGCTGGTGTTGAAGCCGACATATTTGCATTTTCATTATTAATATCATTTTTTTCTACATTTACAATCCCCGATATCATTTTATTTATATCTTCCGTCAAAAATTCTTTCATTTTTAATTCCTCCCATTTTTTTAACTAAAAGTCTATTTCAGTCCATATTTTAAATCTCATTTTTTACTTTATTCTATTTTCCAAAATTGAACTTTTATTATCTAAATCATATAAAATATTAATCATTCATTTTATTCAATCGCTATTTTTAATAGTTTTCAAAAAAGCTAATATCTATATTTTTTATATTTATCTTTTTAAAAGTATACTATATCTAGTTTTTATATATAAAATATAACACAATATTTAGTATTGTACAAATATATTTTATATATTTGTAGATTTTTTACAAAAAAAATTTACAACCATTATTTTTTATTTACTTTCCTCCCTTTCTTATTCTTATTATTAAATTTTTTTAATGTTTCGTTTTATATATTTTTACTTTTTCATAAAAATCTTATTTTTTTCTATCCCCTAATTTTATTGCTTTAAATGATTTCTCGTGTTAAAATTAATATAGAAATATAAATTTATTTAGAAAGAAGGTAATTTTTATGAAAAAAAATTTTTTTGGAAAAAAAACTGTTGTACTGCTAATATTTGCGATTTTCTTTGCAATTAGTTGTGGAGGAAAACACCCTGCTGTAAAGAATTTTGAGAAAGAAATGTCGATTTTACAAAGTGGTGATATCGAAAAGATGCCTAATGTGAAATCAAATGAAGAGTTTAAAAAACTTAATGAAGATACTTTTGAAACTTTAAAAAATGGTTACAAAAAAATTACATATAAAGTAAATAAAGTTGAAACTGACAAAAATACTGCTAAAATTAATGTTACTATGAAATCTCCAGATTTAACTAATTTAGTTCAAGATGCTTTACAAAAAATAATGTCTACATCACCTAATGAAATGGTAGGTAAATCACAAGAGGAATTAAATAAAATAGGAGAAAAAATTATGGTTGATTTGATAAAAGAAAAATTATCTAGTTCAAATGCTAAATATAGAGAAAAGACATTTGATGTTATTTACAAAAAACAAGGTTCTGAATGGACAATAGATCCTACTGAAAATTCTGAATTTTTTGATATGACTACTTTTGGAATGTTGTCGACAAAATAAAAGTTTTTTTCCTTTACTTTAAACAATATTAATGATACAATATTTAATAAGAAAAAATAATCAAATCGTTATAAATTATATAAAAAATTAACAAAAATAAATACTAAAAAGAGGTGAATTTGTGAAAGAGAAAATTTTAATTGTTGACTTCGGGTCGCAATATACTCAATTAATTGCAAGAAGAATTAGAGAAATGGAAGTTTACTGTGAAATCGTTCCATTAATCGATGTAGAAAAAATCAAAAACGGAACTGAACCTGTAAAAGGAATTATTCTTTCGGGAGGACCTGCTTCAGTTTATGAGGAAGACGCTCCAACAGTTGATAAAGCTATTTTTGATTTAGGATTACCTATTTTAGGAATCTGTTATGGAATGCAATTAATTACTCACTTAAATGGTGGAAAAGTTGAAAAAGCTGATTCGAGAGAATTTGGAAAAGCTATTTTAGAAGTTATAAACGGAGAGAATCCTTTATTTAAAGAAATTAAGAAAACTTCTAGCATCTGGATGAGTCACAACGATCACATCACTGAATTGCCTGAAGGATTTGAAATAATTGCACAAACTGACTCTTCAATCGCTGCAATTACAAATAACAATGGAATTTATGCATTGCAATTCCACCCAGAAGTAGTTCATTCTGAATGTGGAACTGAAATTATTGCTAACTTTGTTTTCAATATTTGTAAATGTGAAAGAAACTGGAAAATTACAAGTTTCATTGAAGAAAAAACAAAAGCAATTAAAGAAATTGTTGGAGACGAACATGTTTTACTTGCATTATCAGGTGGTGTAGATTCTTCAGTTGCAGCTGTTTTGATTAACAACGCGATTGGAAGACAATTGACTTGTATGTTTGTAGATACTGGACTTCTTAGAAAGGATGAAGGTAAAAAAGTTTTAGAATATTACAAAGAACATTTTAATTTAAATATTGTTTTTGTTGATGCAAAAGATAGATTTTTAAACAAATTGAAAGGCGTAGATGAGCCAGAAGCTAAAAGAAAAATTATTGGACATGAATTTATCGAAGTTTTCAATGAAGAAATTAGAAAATTAAAAGGTCAAGAAGGTGCAAAATTCTTAGCACAAGGTACAATTTACCCTGATGTTATCGAATCTCAATCAATAAAAGGTCCTTCTCATACAATAAAATCTCACCACAATGTTGGTGGACTTCCAGAAGATTTGAAATTTGAATTGTTGGAACCATTAAAAGAATTGTTTAAAGATGAAGTTAGAAAAGTTGGACATGAATTGGGGTTGCCTGACACAATTATTAATAGACATCCATTCCCAGGACCAGGACTTGGAATTAGAGTAATTGGAGAAGTTACACCTGAAAAAGTAAGAATTTTACAAGAAGCTGACGATATTTTCATTAATGCCTTGATGGAAGAAGGATTATATGGAAAAGTGGATCAAGCATTCGTTACTTTATTACCTGTTAAAACTGTAGGAGTTATGGGTGACCAAAGAACTTACGAATATGTAGCAGCTATCCGTTCTGTAAATACAATTGATTTCATGACTGCAACTTGGTCTAAATTGCCTTACGAATTTTTAGGAGATGTTGCAAATAAAATTATCAATAATGTAAATGGAATAAATAGAATCGTTTATGATATTTCTTCTAAACCTGCAGCCACAATTGAGTGGGAATAATGAAAAATCGGCTTTTATACTGATTTTATCAAATTTAAGTAAAATCTTAAAATAAAAACTAAAAAAGTATTGAATTTTTTAAGAGGTGGAAAACCCACCTCTTATTATTTTCTTTAAATTATTACAATTAATAAACCAAATAAAACTAGAAAATTACAACCTTTTTTGCTATAATTCTTAATTATAAGGAGGATGATTGAACGATGATGAAAATAGAACAACTAAACGTTAAACAATTTCTTGAAACTGGTAGAGAAGAACCTTTTCTTGTTCCAGATTATCAGCGTCCTTACTCATGGGGAGAGGAAGAAATAGTAACATTATTTAACGATTTATTATTATTTACCGAGGGAGACGTTTCCAAAAAAAATAAAAATTCCAATGACACTTATTTCTTAGGAACTGTTATCTCATTTAAAAATGAAAATGGCGAACAGGAAATCATAGATGGTCAACAACGTATTACATCATTATTTTTGTTATTAAGAGCCATTTATACAAAGTTAAAAACTTTTTCCAAAAAGACAAACCTTTATGATGAACTTTTAAGTGAAATCGAACCTATTTTATGGAAAAATGTAATCAAAAGTGAAGGTGCAGTAAAAAATGTTTTAATCTCATCTTCCGTTATCAATGATGAAGGAAATAATATTTTAAAAGGTATTTTAGAAAATGGGGTCACTAAGGAAGAGGCAAATGACAGATATTCATTAAATTACACATTATTTCAAAGATTATTTGATGGATTAGTTTATGAAAATCCAGGACTTATGTTTGAATTTGTCCGTTATGTATTAAATCGAACATTAATTTGTCCAATAATAACTGAATCACAAGAAGGTGCCCTTAACATCTTCTCAACATTAAACACAAGAGGAATGCCTTTGTCTGAATCAGATATCTTTAAAGCCAAAATCTATAATTTTTTAGACGATTCACAAAAAAACCGATTTATTGAGCGTTGGAAAGAATTAACAGAAAAAGCAGAATATGTAAATGAAGATATTCAACAGATTTTTTACTACTACATGTTTTATTTACGAGCATTAGATGGTGATTCTGCTACAACAACTATTGGAATTAGAAAATATTTTTCACAAAATAATTTTGCAAAATTATTTAATAAAAGTCTTTTAAAAGATTTGAATTCAATTTTAGATTTGTGGGCTGTTGTTGTAAAAAAACAGAGCTTAGAAAATGCAAAATGGTCTAAAAATAACCAAATTATCAAGATGTTAGATGTTTTATCATCTTATCCAAATGAATTTTGGAAATATCCTGTTATAATTTATTATTTGGTTCATAAAGAAAATCCTGAATTTGAAAAGAGATTTTTGAAATTCTTGAAAAAATTGACAATCGAATTAGTTGCAAACTATTTGGTTAAACCAACTGTTCTTGCAGTTAAAGCTGGTATTTTGAAGTTAAATGTTGAAATTACAAAAAAACTTTCACCACCAGTTACATTCCAAAATCTACCACTTGATAGCTTAAAAACAAAATTAAGACTTCCAAGTAAAAATTTATTCAAAATGACTTTAAAAATGATGGTTTATAATTTTCAAGAAGAATTATTACCTGACAAATGGGAAATTGAACAAATTTATCCATCAAAATCTGTGGAAGGCTTTAACGACGAAGCATTAGAAACTGTAAGCAAAGATTACTTAGATTCAATTGGAAATAAAATCCCATTTGAAAAAAGATCAACAATTAAAGCAAGTAAAGATTACTTCCAGAAAAAACGTATCCTTTACTTACGTTCTCAAATTCCTTACGTAAAAGAATTTGCCACAAAACATGTTACTCACTGGAATGTCGAGGATATCAAAAAACGAAATGAATTTATCACTGAAGAAATAATGCGATTATTCATTTCTTGGAGTGGAGATTACGAATTTTAAATTTTATAATTACTAAAAAACAGTCTGCCTCATAAAATAGAAAATCTATTATCATTAAAAATTTTTAAGTACCTTCAAATTTTTAATATTTAATTTATATTAATGAAATGAATAATTTTCTAATTATGAGACATTCTGTGTCACATATCATTTTAAATTTACTATATTCTATTTATAATTTTTCACAAAAATCAAACTCATACACAAATTGAAAATAAAAATTTTTTCTAAAATATTATTTATAGTAAAACTGCTTTAAAACTAAACTCAAAAACTAAGACTATTTTTCTCAACTCTTAAATTCACATAATTTTTAATAGTTTAATTTTAAATAATTTTGAGTATAATATTCTTCTCATTAATTCTAAAACTCAAAAAAATTTTTAAATAGAACTTGACAATGTAAAGATTGAATTGTATAATCTTTACACCGATAAGATTATAAGTAAGGAAATTATTGAATATGAAAAATTTAAAAAAAAGTTACCATCATGGAAATTTAAAAGAAGAATTGATTGAAAAAGGAATCGAAATAATAAATGAAATGGGCGAAGAAAAACTAACTTTAAGATATGTTGCTAAAATGTGTGGAGTAAGTAATGCCGCTCCTTATACATATTTTAAGAAAAAAGAAGATTTGCTTGAAGCTATAAGTAACTATATTTGGAAAATGTTAGCTAAAGAGTTAAATGAAACAAGAGAAAAGTATAAAAATAAAGAAGAATTGCTAGTTAAACTAGGAAAAAAATATGTCACTTTTTTTTGTGAAAATTCTCGATATTATCATTTTATAATTTCAAGAAATAATATGAAAATTGATCTATTATCTGAATTTTCAAAATCAGAAAATGATAACCAGAACGCTTTTAACATATTGAAAACTGAAGCAACCAAAGTATTTGAAAAATACAGTATACCACCTGAAAGTATACAAGATAAAATCATAGCAATGTGGGCATTAGTTCAAGGATTAGTAACGATAATAACTATGAATAATTTAAATTATTCTGAATACTGGGAGAAAAAAATAGAAGAAATAATAAAATCAAGCTGCATGATACCTTCCCTTTAAGAATTTAAGCTAGGAATAAAAAATTAACTTATAATACAAAAATAAATTGAAAACGATAAGGAGATTAATATGAGACTAATTATACACGATTTAAGTAATGAAAAATTAGAAAATTTAAAATCAGAAATTGAAAAAGAAGATGAATCTATAAATATAATCAAAAAAAGCATAGATAAAGGTTCAATAATAATTGACAAAAATGTATGTGTCGTCAGCAATAATAAAAAAATAAAAAGCTGTATGGGATGCTTTGACTGTTGGATTAAAACACCAGGAAAATGTAAAATTCGTGATGGATATGAAAATTTATCAAAATTATATTTAAAGGCAGAAAAAGTAATTATTATAAGCCAATGTTTTTATGGCTCTTACAGTCCCTTTGTAAAAAATATATTAGATAGAACAATCCCATATCTGCTTCCATTTTTTAAATTTAAAAATAAGGAAATGCACCACACTACAAGAAGTAAAACAAAATTCGATTTAAACGTGTACTTTTATGGAAAAAATTTAACTCGAAGCGAAAAAATAACTGCCAAAAAAACAGTAAAAGCCAACAGTATAAATTTAAATGTTAAAAATTTTAAAGTTTTATTTTTTGAAAATTATGATTAATCCACTAAAAAATTAAATTAAAATATATCATAATAAGAAATTAGCTATATATTTGAAGTAAAATTTCTAAAAGGAGAATTATAAAATATGAAAATTATTATAATAAATGGAAGTCCCAAAACAGTAAAAAGTAATTCTGAAATATTAGGAAATTATCTTTTTCCATTGCTCAAAGAAAATAATATAAAAAAATATTATTCCATCTATTTCCAATTAAATGACAAAACAAAAAATGAAATTTATAATAGCGATATTTTAATATTTATTTTTCCTTTATATATTGATGGAATTCCATCTAATTTACTAAAACTACTTGTAAAATTTGAAAAGGAAAATGTTATAAGACCTGAAACTAAAATTTACTGTATCGTTAATAATGGATTTTATGAAGGAAAACAAAATTTTTTAGCGCTTTTACATATGAAAAATTGGTGTAAAAAAGTTAATGCAAAATGGGGACAAGGAATTGGTATAGGCTCAGGAGAATTATTACCATATTTAAAAAAATTTAAACTTGGACAAGGACCACTCAAAAATTTAGAAAAAATACTAAACAGACTTTCTAGAAATATTTTAACTTTAAATAGTGATAAAAACTTTTATATAAATCCAAATTGGCCAAAAATTCTATATTTTATACAAGGTTCCTTTTCATGGATTTTAAAAGCAAGAAAAAATAACTTAAAAATACGAGAATTATTTAAAAAATGATAATTGACGTAGAGAGCGTTAAAATTTTTAAGCTAAAATAAATTCATAATTTCTCTAATTTTTTTACTCTACTTTAAACCAAAAAAATGTTATAATTAATTATAGACTAGTAACATTCGTAATATTTTGAATTGGACAAAATTTTTTCTAAAAATACAATGTCTTAATAATTCATATTTTTAAATTTGAGAAAGGAGCAGTACGTTTAATCGTACAACAAAATATGAGAATTTTAGTTGTTGAAGATGAAAAAAATTTGAATGATATTATTGTAAAAAAATTAAAATTGGAAAAATATGGTGTCGACTTTTGTTTTGATGGTGAAGAGGCTGTCGATTATATTCTCGCAACAGAATATGATGCTATAATTTTAGATATAATGCTTCCAAAATTAGACGGTTTTGAAGTGTTAAAAAAAATTCGTTCAAAAAATGTAAAAACACCTGTTTTATTACTAACAGCGCGAGATAGCGTAGAAGATCGAGTAAAAGGTCTAGATTCAGGCGCTGACGATTACTTGATAAAACCTTTTTCATTTGAAGAATTGCTCGCTAGAGTTCGAGTTCTTTTGAGACGAAATAATTCTAGCTCAGAAAACGCTGATAACACCTACACTTTAGCGAATTTAACTGTAATAATAGATTCTCACACCGTTCTCCGTGACAACCAAAAAATCAAACTTTCTATGCGTGAATTTTCTATTTTAGAATATATGATTAGAAATAAAGAAAGAGTTTTAAGCCGAGAAAGTATCGAGCAACACATTTGGGATTACGGTTACGAAGGTGGTACAAACGTTGTCGACGTTTACATTCGATATTTACGAAAAAAAATTGATAATGGTTACTCGCCAAAATTAATTCACACCATTCGTGGTCTAGGTTATGTTTTGAAGGTGGAAGATGACTAAAAATCCTATTTTTGAAAAAGTAAATACAAACTTAAACAATAAATTTTCAATAAGATCAAGAATTGCGTTGTGGTACCTAATTTCAATGGGGTTTATTGTTATAATTTATTCTGGTTTATTTTTCTATATAACAAATAATATTGTCCGAAAATCAACATACACCTATTTAAAAGAACGAGTAAACAAAAGTTTTTCTAGCATTCGATACATTCAAGAAGACAAAGAACTCGAAATTGACGACAATTTACAAACCTTAAACGGAAGTATTCAATTATCGATTTTTAATAATCAAAAAGAATTTATTTATGGAAACTCCCCGCTAAATTTTAAATTCGATGATACTCTTTCAGACAATGGAAAAGTACGGATTTTAAAACACAAAAATCAACGTTGGTATCTTTATGAAGAAAAACATTTTTATAAAGGATATGGTGATTTATGGGTTCGTGGAGTCGTAGAATCTTCTGTTTTAGAATATACTATCGAAGCAATTTTTTTCATAACTTTAGTCGGATTACCAATTTTACTAATTTTTATTACTATTGGAGGATACATTTTTTCAAAACAATTATTCAAACCAATTAGTAAAATCACAGAAATTGCCCAAGAAATAAATGACGGTGACGACTTAACAAAACGAATTAATCTAGGAAACGGAAAAGATGAAATTTATAATCTTGCAAATACATTCGATAATATGTTTGATAAATTACAAAAATCCTTTGAAAATGAAGTACAGTTCACTTCAGATGTCTCACATGAATTACGAACTCCAATTTCAGTAATTATGACACAATCTGAATATGGAAAAGATATCGAGATGACACCTGAAGAGGCAAAACATACATTCAACATAATTTTCAAAGAATCAAAAAAAATGTCACAACTTGTTTCACAACTTTTGACTCTTGTCAGAATCGACAAAGGTCACTTAAAATTAAATTTAGAAAATATTGACATCGGAGAATTGCTAGAAATTTCACTCGAAACCCAACAAATTAACGCTAATAAAAAAAATATAAACTTTATTACCAATATCGAAGAAAATATTTTTACTTTCATAGATGAAATAATGATTTTACGTGCTTTTAACAACATTATCTCAAATGCAATTTTTTATGGTAAAGAAAACGGTTTCTTAAAAATTTCTTTAAAAAAAGAAAATAATAAAATTTTTATCACTTTTGAAGATAATGGTATTGGAATTTCAAAAGAAAATTTAGATAAAATATGGATTAGATTTTTCCAAGCTGATTCCTCACGAACTACTGACAACAGCGGTTTAGGATTACCAATGGTAAAAGGTATCATCGAAGCTCACAACGGAAATATCTCGGTAACAAGTGAATTAGGAAAAGGTACAACTTTTTCCATCATTTTACCATTTTTAGAAAAAATCTAAATTCTCTCATTTTTGTTTAATAATTCTATGATAACATAAAACTATTAAGTAATGGTATCAGTTAAAATTTAACAAATATTAGCAAAATTTTTTACTAGTAATTTCTAAACAATAACTATTAATTTACCTAAAACTACTATTGATAAAAAACAGAAGTTAATAAATAATGTAACTTTGATAACTTTTATTTAATTTGGAGGAGTAATGAAAAAAATTTTTAATATCACTTTTTTGGGATTAACTTTAGTTACCTGTATTGGATTTAGTTCAAATAATTTAAAAAAATCCAAGAATTATACTTTGGCTAGTTACACAAAAATTGGAAAAGCAAGTACCAATTTAACTTCTGAAGCCGCAAAAAAAATAGCTTTAAATCATGCAAAAGTTTTAGAAAATAATGCAACTTTCACAAAAATAAAATTAAATACATCAAATGGTAAATCTGTTTATAATATCCAATTTTTCGTAAATGGAAAAGAATACAACTATACCATTGATGCAAATACAGGTAAAGTTTATTAATATGTTTAATATTTTAAGTTTTTATACTTTTAAAAAACTAATGATAAAACAAATTTTAGGAAAATAAAACTGCTGTCTCATAAATCATAAAATAATATTATTAATAAATATTACATCTTTTTAAATATATTCAAACCATTTAAAATCAAACTACTAAAATTGTATAAATTCTAATTTTAAGTAAGTAGCCATAAATTTTGAGTTTATTTTTAAAGTAAGTTTACTATATTTAAAAATACTATTTCTATTAGTTTGAAGAAATATTAAAATATAATAATTAAATTGATCTTATGAGACAGTCTTTTAAAAAATTTCTTTTTTATAAATTTTTTATCAAAAATATATAATTCAACTTGAAAAAAAATTTATAATAAAAAATATCCTAAATTTTTTATTTCATCAAATTTATTAAAAAACAAAAAGAAAGGAAGAAAGTACATGAAAAAATATGTAGCAGAATTTATTGGTACCGCAGTTTTAGTTTTATTCGGTTGTGGAACTGCAGCAGTTTTAGGTACAAAAGGTAGCGAAGCAAACGTCGCCTACTTAGCAACAGCCTTTGCATTCGGATTATCAATCGTAGCAATGGCTTATTCAATCGGAAATATTTCAGGATGTCACATTAATCCCGCAGTTTCAATAGGATTTTTGTTATCAGGAAAAATGAACATCAAAGATTTTGTCGGATATGTTATCGCTCAATTTTTAGGAGGAATCTGTGGAGCATTCATTTTAATGTCATTAATCGGAAAAGAACACGGACTAGGTGCAAACGGATTATTTGATGCAAGTATCGGGAAATCATTATTAATCGAAATCATTTTAACATTTGTATTTGTATTTGTAATCCTAGGAGTTACTTCAAAAATTTCAAATAGTGCAATTGCAGGATTAGTAATTGGATTATCATTAACTCTAATCCACATTTTCGGAATCCACTTTACAGGAACATCTGTAAACCCAGCAAGAAGTTTCGGACCAGCATTATTCATGGGTGGAGAATCTTTAATATCAGTATGGGTATTTATCATAGCCCCTCTAATAGGTGGTGCCTTAGCTGCATTATGTTACAAATGGTTATTATTTACAGAAATTGAAAAATAAAAAATTATTTCTTTAAATACAATATAAAAAAATAGAGTAACTTTTTAAATTTAATGTTACTCTATTTTTTTATCTTCTCAACTGTCACTTCTAAAATTTATATTTATTTAGTTTCTTTTATCAAATCTTTTATTTCTATTATATTGTTATTTTTTATATACTAAAACTGCTTTAAAACTAAATTCAAAAGCAATAGTTATTTACTCAAAACCTAAATTTATATAATTTTAGTAGTTTTATTCTAAATAGGTTCTAGTATTTACCTTTATTCATTTTTTTAATTTATAACTATTAGCACTATTTCAATTATCATTTAATTATTTTAATCATACTATACAAATAAAAAAATGGCGTCCCCGGTTGGACTCGAACCAACGACCCTCTGATTAACAGTCAGATGCTCTAACCAGCTGAGCTACGGAGACACTCTTTT
>QWCI01001213.1_pt1 | contig 17800 bp, 19 predicted proteins | sample 1972541 | NCBI WGS metagenome assembly QWCI01 (sample SAMN09866712, study PRJNA288562) | Human oral metagenome isolate term3_saliva, whole genome shotgun sequencing... | isolation source: mouth | host: Homo sapiens | place: USA: California | reverse complement strand
TACCCATTTATTTCTTCTTGCTGAATAATAGGCTGAACAATTTCCTTTTACAAAGTCTGAAACACATGAATATTTCATCGCCTCTGTTCGGCAGATTTCGTAATCATTCCAATAACCACGGCTATTTCGTGTTTTATCACCAAAAAAATCTTCTAACCATTTATTTTTCCTTGATACGTCGTATGCTTGACGACTTTTATTCTTCATTTCTAAACGAGATTTACAAGTACTTGCTAATTCTTTGCATTTATCATATGTCCAATAACCTCTTGGCTTTCGTTTGCTTACCATTTCTTATGCCATTAAAATAATTCAACTTACATCCACATTATACTGACACAGAAACATAAAACCAAACCATAAAAGCAACGTTTAAGGATTTTAAAGCCTTATCAAGAATTATGAATTAGGGAAATTATAAACCAATGCCTCAACCATTGAACGACGATTCTCAATACGGCCACCATTATGGTAAAAATGTTCAAATGTCTTTACGTTGAAACCACCCCAAAATCGTTCAATCATCTCATTATGCCTAAATTCATTGTGATCCCAAGTAGATAAAATGAAATAAGCATCAGTCTCTTGAAGAGCGTTGAAAAGACACTCCTCATCTTCATACGCCCAACCGTTATAATAATCAGCATAGCGACCAAAATAAGGAGGATCACAATAAATTATATCACCACGCTTCGCACACTTAATTGTTTCAATAAAATCTTGATGATGAAAACTCCAAGAACCTAATCTAATAATATTTTCAACTCCCATCACTTGATTGCAAATCTTAGTTATATAAGAACGAGAAAATCTATTGGGCTTCTTACAAAATGGAACGTTCCATTTTCCTAACTTATTAAATCGCATCATACCATTGAAACATGAACGAGAAAGAAAAAGAAAATCAAATGGATTGTACTCCTTATTGAATCTATCACGAATCTCCCTATAATGAACATATCCATTCTCACCTGACAATGATAACAGATTACCCTCATACTCCAAATATGAACGAACGTTCTTTGAAGTAATCTCACCACGCAATATTCCATTATAGAAATTTATAATGTGAGGATTACTGTCACCAACGATATATTTACCACCAACAGGAACATTAAAGCCAACAACGCCCGTACCAAAAAATGGCTCAATCCAATTTACAGAAGCTAAATCTAACCCCGTAGAATTAACCAAATCAAGAATACAAGGAACTAATTTACTCTTAATACCTTGAGATTTAATAGGAGGGATAACCATACATTTAATATTTAATTTATATATAAAAGAAATACTTCCAATTAACCAACCATATAATAACACACACACAAACAATGGAGGTAAATTGATAACATACTTACATCCATATTATACCAACATAAGGACTAAGAACCAAATATAAAATGAAAATAACTTCATGAAACAAATGAAAAATAGAAAATATAATAAGCAAGCAGAAGGAAATGAAATGTTTTGTACCAAGTTATTTGCAGATGTTAAAAAGAATAAAATAACTTATGGATTAACGTATGAAGGATTAATGTTTCACGTGGAACATTATTGAAAAAAATTAATATTAATAACAACATCATAAATGATTTACATAATTGAATAGTATGCACACAACGTGTGAGAAATAATAACAATTATAAAGGTAATTTACAAAACTAAATTAATATAAGAATAAATTTACAAATGTAAATTAAGTAAACTTGAATGACATGGATGCGTTTAGAAGGACGTGTAAGCAATGCAAATAATCTAAATTTACAAAGCTAAACCAACCACACAACAATTTACATTTGTAGTTTACAAACCTAAATTTATCTTCTATTTTAGGTAATTTGGAAGTGTAAAATGAAGGAAAATGAATGGTTTATTTACAAATGTAAAATGACCTATTATAGGGTATTTTTATAAACCGCTGATGTATAGGTAGTTACGTTTATAATTGCTTGAAAACGTGTGGAAGATGGTGGATTGATGGGGTAAAATATTGTTTCACGTGGAACATTAATTGAAAACGTGTGGGCGTGTGAAGTGGGAGAAAGGATTGCGCCTTGCGTAAATCTTCACAATTTTTCACATTTCCAAATTTTTTCTAAAAATTCTTAAAAAACTTTAATTACCATTTTTTAACATATATTTTTTTTGCTTAAAAATTTTTAATGGTTTAATTTTTGTTAAAGTAAAAAATATTATTAAGAGATCTTAATTGAGAAATCGCAGGAAAAATTATAAGTCATTAAGTTCGCCTCCAATTAAAGTTTTGTAGGCAATAGACATTTCTAAAATCCTACGTATTAGGTAGAGGCCAATCAGCACCTTAGATTTTGTGGTGAGTGTTCATTTTGCCTGCCTTGTTTATTCTCAATAAACATTGTGTGGGTGATGAACAAGTTTTTATGTTGGTGTTAGGATAAAAAAAATCTGTTCACTCTTTTTATGGAATGAACAGATCAGTTATTACTCATTTGAGTAATAGGTATATTGCCAAGTGGCATAAGTTGTATTAACGTTGGTAAGAAAAATAAAAAGAAAATATAGAAACTATGAATAAAAATTGAATTATCCACATGCCATGTCTTGGCTTTTTCTCGTATGTTGAAAATTATTAATTATTTCAACTTCTTGCTTCTTCCTACGACGTTAAGAAAAACCAACGTTAATTTATTTTTAAGAAGTGTCGTAGTCCACAAGCGTAAATTTGGCCTTACGGTTGCCTATTATGTATATTGGTTAACAAGGTTTTTACAATTGGGGTTATTAGGCTTCCCCTCAATTTTGTTTATTAAAAAATTTTAATAATTTCAAAATTTCTATTATAAGTATTTTTTGCTAAAACCTTTTATTAATATAAATATTTCTCTATATCTGTTTTTTACCTACCATTTTTTACTCATTTGAGTAATGGGGTGGTGTTTTTATGCTTCAACGTTTCCTGCCAATTACCTTAGTTAAATATCGTGGGTGTTTTTTATCCCATATTATGTTTTTGTGTTTCTATTAAAGTTTCCCAATGTGTTTCACAAGCATTTATAATTTTTTTCAGTATAGTTGTGTGGTGTTGCTGTCCACTTTTTAACTGTGTCATCAGTTTTGGATGTGTTAAAGATTTTTGCGTATTCTTGCGTCAATGAAGTATATGTAGAGCCATAAAAGCCACCATACTCAGCCGTACTTGATTGTACAAAATTATTGTTATTTTGTGTATAATTCATTTTGTTTAGTTTATTTTACCTTATATTATATATATTTTTTTCTTGTAGATTTTTTTGCGATTATTCGCATTTTTATCCTGAATTATTTGGGGATAAGTCGCCTGAAAATTTTATCTTTTCCATTTTTATTAAACTTTACAACTTGTTAAATGGTATGTATATATTTTATTTTGTTATATTACATAGCAATTATTGTTTAGTTTACATATCTATTATACTACGTTTTCATCAAATTACCAACTTATGGATTATTAAATAATAATAATTTAGTTTATAATTTTTGTATAATATATGTGAATTTTTACGCATTTTTATAAATTATGTAAATTTCACTTTTTATTTCAAACTATTACTAAATTTATTAAGCCTGAGTTTTTATTAACAATAGTAGTATAGTTTATATACTAAGTTTAGAATTACAGACATTTTACTTAATTTTTCTAAGCCTGCGATTTTATTAACCTTTTATCACCTTTATCTCCAATTGCTGTGATTGGTTGTGTAAGATATTGGTGTAATTAAGCCGTGGCTAATTGTTTTGCCCTAAGCACTTATATTATACCAAAGTATTGCCCCAAAACCAACTTTGTTAGTCGAAAAAAATGTATAAAAATGTTTTTTGTCCTTTATCGTGTTATTTCCGCCTGCAAGCGTGTTTCTTGTTGTGGGTGTGGTGTTATGCCACTTGTAAGGTAGTGGTGCGTATAATAGCTTGAAAGCGTATTTTGGTGGTATCATATTGTATTGTTGTTATTGTTGTGCGTGATATACCAAAGTGGACGATATGCAATATCGTAGTTGTTTGGTTTATATCTAAATTTCAGTTATATCAATTCGGTTATTATTAAATTTTGTATATTGTGTTTAGGCCTTGTTTGGCTGTACAAAGGTACGAAATAATTTTGTGGCGGTGCAAGTTTTTTTGCTTAATAATATCTTAACAATTGTGTTAATGTTTTTAACACTTTTTTTTAAGGTGTGACGGAGACTATACTCTTTCGTTTTACCGAAACCCATCAAAAGCCAAGGTCGCTATTTTTGATATTGCAAAGATACGAAATGTTTTGCCGAAATCCAAGTAAATTCCCAACTTTAACATTCCATTAACATTTGCGTTAAATAATTTAACGATTTTTTTTAAGGTGGGTTGGAGACTATACTTTTTGGTTTCATCCAAACCCACCAAACGGAGACTCACCTTTGTTTGATGATGCAAAGATACGAAATAATTTTGGATAATGCAAGTGATCTTCCGTTTTTAACATTCTATTAACGTTTGGTTCTTTGCGCTTGTTTGTTTCATCGTTTATTTGGTCTGTGACCTTGTTTCTTGTTTTGATAGGGTGTTATATCATTTGAGATATAATCGTGGTGTATTGCTTAGGAAACAACGTGTTTTGGTGTTGTTATTATCCTGCGTGTTTCTCCCACTAAGGCTACTATATATTGTTTGCTTTAATACGTGGCTTTGAGTGAGTAGGTATCATAGATACAAGTTTTGTTTTTGAGTTAGTACGCGATGTGCTATTGTACATTACAAGTGCAAAGGTGGATAGTGTTTTGAGTTGTACAAAGGAAGTGTGGTTTGTTTCTGTGTTTATTTGCCCCGTAGCCTTGTTTCTTTTTGTGGGTGGTGTGTTGTCAAGCAAAGTGGAGAAAGCGCAGGAGATGAAAGGAAAACACAAAGGTGAAGAAATACTCGGGCGTGGATAGGTGTTCTTTTTGGCAATACGCATATAGTAGATGTGGGCTTAAATAGATTCTTGATTGGGGTGAGGGTAAATATGTCCGTTTATTGTGCAGTCGTTTATATACAAAAAAAAGCCGTACATTGATTAGTACGGCCCTATTTGCTTGTGTTGTATGTATTATAGACGTTTGATGATGTAGTCCCCGTTTAATACGATAATCGTGTGGTTTTCGTTATCGGTGTGTTTGTCCAAAGTGATTTTGGTTTGTTTCTCCGCCTTGAGGATTTCTTTGATTTTGTAGAGTGAAACGTCGATTGTTTCGTCTATCATTCTTTTGTCGCAGTAGCTTTGCGGATATTTGGGCTTTGTATTGTTGTACAATTCTTCCGCGCTTTCAAACGTTGCCACGTGTTGCTTTTGTGTGTCGTAGTTATCGAACCAAACGGCGTGGTTTTCTACGCAATTACAAAATGTACGTGATACGATGAAAAAATCCTTACATTTCACCAATACCACTTTATTATCTTCGTCTAAGTGCAACTCACCTTTGAAACCTTTGTTTGCGAATTTGGCGAAGATTGCCAACATTTCAGCGGAGATCATAAAATCTTCGTTACCAAAATCACTAACTTTGTCACGCTTAATCGTGTTTTCGTTAGCGGTTGTGATATATCCGTTGTGGTATGCGGAAAAGATTTGTATTCTTATGGAATAAAGTTGTTTATTGGTTTTTAAGATTTGTTTTGCTTCTTCTTTTGTCAAAGAAACTTTGATGATTTTCTTTGCATCTTGTATGCGTTTATAATCACCTAAGAAACAAAGGTCACGTTCTTCCCAAGATTTTGGGATAAATATTTGCTTTTGAACGCATCTGAAATTGTAGACGCTTGTCTCGATTGTTTCCTGCAGATTGAGTTTGTCAAGGTTAGTAAAGCCAAGCAATACCGCCCCATCTTCATAAAAGAGTTCTTTCTTTTCTGTGAGCTTGAAAGTTGCGTAGGTGTCGATTTGCTTTCGCTGACGCAATACGCTTTTAAGCATATTGAGTTTTTCAGTAAGGAGTTCGATTTCACTTTTCATACGTTGCATATTTTATATTGTTTGTCTTGTGGGGCTTTCCCTCAATTGCAGTGCAAAGGTACGAAATAAAATCGGAAAATCCAAGCGAAATCAGGTTTTTAACATTTCATTAACGTTTTTGTTAAATCTTTTAACAGTTTTTTTTAGGGTGGGTTGGAGACTATACTTTTTCGTTTTACCGAAACCTACCAAACGGAGACTCACCATTGTTTGATGATGCAAAGATACGAAATAAAATCGAGAAAAGCAAGTGTTATCCTGAGTTTAACATTCCATTAACGTTTAGCTTTGTGCTTGTTTGTTTCATCGTTTATTTGCCTTGTAATCGCGTTTATTATTGCAGGCGTTGTGTTATCCTGAATGCAGGAGAAACGTGCAGGAGATGGCCTAAATGTGCAGGCTTATTGGTTTGTTGGTGTGTGTGCAGGATAGGGTGTAAAAAACCTACCGCCACAAGTTTATTGTGACGATAGGAAACCACTTAATCTTACTCTTTATCAATCTCTAAAAGGAGTGCACTATCAACGATGGAGAATGCTTTCTAAGTTCTGTTGTAGTTGGTTGGTCATCATCAAAGTGTTCCATTTTGCTTAGGAAGTTGCAAAAAACACTACTAATTTCCCGAATGCTGTCAATGATAAGTTCATGCTTATCCTTGAGTTCTTGCTCACTGATTGCAAACGGAGATTCTGACGGCAGGCCATTATCTTCAAACATAGTCATTTCCACCAAAAAGCATTCAACAAATACAACCAAAGCATTTTTCTCTTCACTTGGTTTGAGGAATCCTTTATGCAGGAGCGTTCGTGCTTCAGTTGCAAATAGATTCATCTGATGGAGATAAGATGAAATCTTTTCGTGGGTGTCAAGCCCATTATACACAAGGTTCATGAAATTTTGATACGTTTCTACCCATGCGTTAGCTACTACACTTTCCATAATCTTGAATTGTTTGTTGTTGGAGGAATATCCCTCGTTGTTTGACGATGCAAAGATACGAAATGTTTTGCCGAAATCCAAACGATTTTCCTGATTTAACATTCCATTAACATTTGTGTTAAATATTTTAACAGTTTTTTTTAGGGTGGGACGGAGACCATACTCTTTGGCTTTACCCAAACCCACCAAACGGAGACTCACCTTTGTTTGGTACTGCAAAGATACGAATTTATTTTGGAAAGTGCAAGTGTTATCCTGAGTTTAACATTCCATTAACGTTTGGGCTTATCGGTTTCTTTTGCCTTGTAAGCGTGTTTCTTTTGTTTGGTTGTAGTTGCAACAGCCTGAATAGTAAACGTGCAGGAGAGAAAAGGAAAGCACCCCGCATTTGTTTATGCAGGGTGGTTAATCGTTGTGGTTTATTTTTCCCGCCACATTCTTCTATATTCTAATGCTTGTTCTGCATTCTTTTTAATAAAAGGATAATTACTTTTTTTAAGTTCTTCATCAGTGATTGATGTTTTTGCGAGTTCTAAGGACGATGAGATACCATCTATCCCTAACACGTTATAATCGCTAATACCTTCTTCAATCATTAGTTTGATAAGCCGCATTACGTTGTCATAGTCATTACGATTTGAGAAATGTTGCATCAGAAAAAGATGTCTCGGTCTCCTTCCATATTGTCCGATAAACTTTTCATAAGCGTTCCAAATGCCAACATTATCCCCGTGAATAGATTTTAGTGACATATAAAAGCTACAATCAAAATCATAGGCTTTATTATTGATTATAATATAAGGCTTTACTGCGTTTCTATTGTGACGCTTTTTCGGGGTAGGTTCTTTTGTGGACTCCCACATTACATTCTTGTCTACTTGTTTGATACGATTCTTGTCGCACACATAGAAAACACCACTATCGGTTTTCATTTTACTTTTGGGGTAAATCTCAATATCGTAGTTTGCCATAATGTATCTTTCTTTTGTTTGTAAGCCCGTTTCTTGTTGTTGGTGGGTATTATCCTGATAGTGTGAGAAACGCGCAGGAGAGAGAATGAAACCACCCCACATTTGTGTGTGCAGGGTGGTTATGTCTCATTTATTGTTTCTTTCCTTTCATTTGTGTGGCGATTGTTTTATTGAACAAAATCACTTCCACAGCATTTTTGGCATATTCTATGGTGATTTTCTCTTTCCCAAATTTTTTGAAAAAACGCAGAAAATCTTCTTTCAGGATGGGGTAGCCATAGAGAACGATGTTGTTTTGGTTATTCTCGTCCTCAGCAATGTTTTGCCACATTTCGTCAAGTGTGGCCTCAGCGATTAGTTCTCTCTCCCCATTTTCGAGCCAATCACCATAGGGATGCTTAAATCTACAATTTGGTGATATAATGCAGAAATCATCATTGGTGGCTACAACCACATGATTGCTTTCATTGATGTAGAACCAACCTTCAAAGCCATTTGGCGCGAAAGTGCTAATGCAATCAAGGAAAAACGGATAGAGAAAGAACTGCAAATTCTCTTCGTCACTTTCGATATGTACATTAGTGCACATAATCGTGTGTGCGTTGGTTGAGTAGAATTTTCCGTGTGCATAGTGGAGCGGAATATAACGGATAGCATCTCGGTTTGTGATGTCAAGAATAGGCTTAAATTCTTTATAATCTTTCTTCGTGAAGGAGACGCGTACTTTTTTCAATTCCTTATTAAGGTAGGCCTCTTCATAGTCATCAATACTAATTAGACGTTTATCCAAAAAAGCATCTTCAACACTTAATGGACAATCTTTTTTGATATCCTTGACCTTATAAGAAACGGCATAGAAATTTTCCGTTCTCGTCTTAAAACGTTCAAAACTCTCGCTAACGAAGAGCCCGTTATTTTGAATCAGGACAACGTTTCTGTCCTCATCAAAGTAAACATTTTCTTGTTTCTGTGCTTTTCGTTTTGCGTTTGCTTGTTTAGCAGTGAGCAAAAGATTGAACATTTCGTTGTTGTTGAGAGTTGCCATAATGTTGTATTATTAGTTGGTTGTTATTTTAGCGTTAGGCGTTTGCCGTTCGATTACAAGTGCAAAGGTACGAAATACTTTTGGGAAATCCAAGCGTTCTCCTGATTTTAACTTTTCATTAACGTTTGGTGATTATAAAAAACCTACCACCACAAAAGTAATAGTGGTGATAGGTAAAATGTTTAGTCCTCTAATTCATCAATCTCCAAAATCAATGCTCTATCAACAATAGAGAATTTTTTCATTTCGAATAATTCTTCCATTACTGATGGTTCATACAGCTTAAGTTCAAACCGAAAACTATCTATTTCACTTAGCATAGTACAAAAACCACGACTAATGTCTCTAATGCTATCAAAGATAACTTCATAGTTATCCTTGAGTTCTTGCTCACTGATGGAAAACGGAGATTCTGACGGAAGGTCATTATCCTCAAACATTGACATTGCATCGGACACGTTTTCAACAAAGATGTCCATTGCATCATCCTCTTCGATCGACTCTAATTCCCCCCTATGCAACATTGTTCGCCCCTCTTCTGCAAAATCTTCCATTTTTTGGAGATAGTACGATACCTTTTCGTGCAAGCTAAGTGCGTTGAACACTTTCAATTCATTGTTGCACTTTTCTACAAATTCGTTAGTAACTACATTTGCCATAATCTTGGAATTATTTGTTTGTTGTGTGAGGACTATCCCTCATTGTTTGACGATGCAAAGATACGAAATGTTTTGGCCAAATCCAAGCAATCTTCCGATTTTAACATTTCATTAACGTTTGCGTTAAATCTTTTAACACTTTTTTTTAGGGTGGGTTGGAGACTATACTCTTTCGCTTCACCGAAACCTACCAAACGGCAACTCACCCTTGTTTGATACTGCAAAGATACGAAATAAATTTGAGATATGCAAGTGATCTCCCGACTTTAACATTTGGATTTTTGGTGTAGTCCTTATTTGCCCTGTAAACGCGTTTCTTGTCTCCGTCGGGTATTGTATCATCTTAGATGCAAACGTGCAGGAGAGAGGAAATATAAGCCACCCCACGTTTATTTGTGTGGGGTGACTTGACTTGTTATATTTCAGAAAGCAGCATACAAAGTATTGATAACACCTTCCACAGATTTTGCGATAAACATTTCGTGTTCGAAAGGTTCAGAAACGATCAAGGAGTCAAACGTTTTATAGCACAAGTCTTGTGTCAGCATGATTGTTTGCATAACATCTTTCAAATTCTCTTCATCGATTTCATCAGGCGTTTGGATTGGGGCTTGAAAAAACATTTCAAACTGTTCTTCAACGAAAGTGTTGAGTTGTCGAGTAACTTCTTGCAACTTTACAAGGATATACTCAAGTTCTTTTGCCCGCCGATGACGTTTAATTCGTTCATCTTTGATTAGGGTGGTGTAGTGTTTATCCAAAAAGGACAAGTTTCCGCTTACTTGAAGGAGTACCAAAGTGAAATTTACGTTATCCATATAACAATGATTTTATGTGGTTATGAATTAGGACTATTCCTTTATCGTTTTGACAATGCAAAGGTACGAAATGATTTTGATAAAACCAAGCTTTCAAGCGGTTTTAACTTTCCGTTAACAGTTGCGTTAAATTATTTAACACTTTTTTTTTTGGCGTGAGTTGGAGACCATACTTTTTGGTCTCACCCAAACCAATCAAACGGCAACTCACCTTTGTTTGATAATGCAAAGGTACGAAATAAAATCGAGAAATGCAAGTAAATCCCTGACTTTAACATTTGGAATTTTGCGTTTCATCTGTTTATTTGCCTTGTAAGCACGTTTCTTGTTATTGGTGTGGTGTTGCCCCACTTACGTGATAATATGTGGTATAAGTGGTTATATTGGTGCTTAGTTAGGTAAAAAAGGTCGCCCCACTTTTATGTAGAGCAACCTTGTTCTATTTAACCCCAAAAATAATACCCACGGCTTTCAAACAAATCGTAGCTTAAACCAAAGTACGTGTATGCAGCTTCGTAGTCGATGACGTTTTTAATGTCCTCGGGAATGTCGTCACGGAAATTATTAAGGTAATACTCTGCCGCATCAGCATCACAAGAGAAAGAACCCTCTCCAAACATTTTCTCATAGACTTTTTGCAAGTCAAAATTCTCAAGGTCGAAACACTCAAGATAAGCGATTACTTGATATTCGTCATAATCATCAGTTGTTAGTTGATCCAAGATATTGATGATATCATTTGCGGTGTTTTCAGTGAAACGTCCTGCAAGATAGGAGTAAAGCTCTCCCTGTGCATCGACTTGAACAGAAACGTTCGACACGTCAATAAGGCCTGCAGCTTCTTCGTCTTCCTCCTCAAATTCGTCGATTGCCATTTGTTTAAGCTCATCAAGCGTTTCAATATCTTCGACAACTTCACAACCATAGGTGTATTGCTTTTCGTCATTGAGAGTTACGATAAAATCAAAATAAATCATAAGACACATTGTTTAAGTTGTTTGTAAATAGAGGACTATCCCTCATCGTTTGATAGTGCAAAGGTACGAAATAAAATCGAGAAATGCAAGCAATCTTCCGATTTTAACATTTCATTAACACATCGTACCCGAAGCGAGACTCGAACTCGCACGAACTTTTCAGTTCAAGGGATTTTAAGTCCCTCGTGTCTACCATTTCACCATTCGGGCAAATAATAGGTTCTTTTATTCGGAGAACCAATAGAACCGATACTTTTTTTAATCTAACACGACAAGATTATTATCTTGTTTTGCGAAAGGATTCACTTTCAGCTCTTCGATTTTTTCTTTAATCAAAGCCACATTATCCTTAATGAAGGATAGGATTTTATCCGCATCCCACCAATAGGTATCGCAGATAGTTGTAACAACTTTATCTTCTACCATAAGAAGAGTGTTGTTGTTGTCACCTTGTTTTACGTCGAAAATACCGATTGCAGAAGTAATCATAATTGTATTGTTGTTTATTTGTTGTGTGAGGACTATCCCTCATTGTTTGACGATGCAAAGATACGAAACATTTTTGGTAAATGCAAGCGAAATCAGGTTTTTAACCTCCATTAACGTTTACGTTAAAATAATTCACACTTTTTTTTAAGGTGGGTTGGAGACTATACTTTTTCGTTTTACCGAAACCTATCAAACGGCAACTCACCCTTGTTTGATACTGCAAAGGTACAAAATAATTTGGGAGAATGCAAGCAAAATCGGGAATTTAACTTTCCATTAACGTTTTGTGGTTGTGGCTTTTTGGCCAATTGTTTCTTTTGCCTTGTAAGCTCGTTTCTTGTTATAGGTTTGGTGTTATCCCACTTGACACAAGAAAGTGCAGGAGAGAGAAAGGTGGTGGTTGTTATTGATTTGATATTATACCATCCGAGGAGCAAACGTGCAAGTTGGATAGAGGATAAAAAAAAGCCTACCGCCACAAGTTTATTGTGACGATAGGTGCAACAAACAATTCAACATTCTAAAAATGCAGTGTTCCCTACTTATTGATATTCACATACACATTCTTCGTAATCGTCTATATCACCTTCGATTACAGCATTACCACAGATACGTTCGTGAGAAATATCTACACAAGCATTTTTTCTAAGAATTGCATTACCACCAATTGTAAGATTAAAACCTTCGGCAAATGCATCGTCAGTTACAAGTGCATTATCTTCGACTGAAACAGAGCCACAAAGTCTCGCATTTTTTTCAATGATAGCATTGTCCAAAACGTCAACATTATCGTTAATAGATGCGTCGTCCTTAAGTTTTGCATCACCATACACTTGAGAATCATCACATGCACAAGCATCATCATAAATCCAACAATTACCTTGTTGTGAGAGATTATGATAGCCCGAAACCCAACCACCTTTATCTCCTGCCTTTACGTCCCCAAAATCTTTGACGGCTTGAATGCGATACAGCCAACCAAAACCATCTTCGAGTTTTTCGTCTTTGAGAATGATGTACTTCTTGTTTGTTTCTTGTGACATAGTTGTAACTATTAGTTTGTTATATGAGGAATATCCCTCGTTGTTTGACAATGCAAAGGTACGAAATGTTTTGGCGAAATCCAAGCGAAATCACGCTTTTAACATTCCATTAACACTTGGCCTTGTTTTTACATTGGTGATTTTTTTGCTTTGTAGCCGCCTATCTTCTTGCAGATTGGTGTTATCCTATATGGCTAATAAACACACAGGAGAGAAAAGAAAAGCCACCTTACAAAAGAAAATGTAAGGTGGTTATTATATCGTTTAGTAGGAAAAGTCGATGATGTACAAGTAATCATCAGAATAATTCTCCAAGATTACTTGGAAAGATAGCAGGACTTTTGCTACCGATTCAAAGTAATAATCATCATAGTCAAGTGAACCAAAGAAAAATCCGTCACACGTGGGCAAAATTTCCGACGCTTTATCTCGGTTATTAAGGACGAACTCACATTTTTCAATTAGTTCTTCCATTTCCCCCCTTGTGATAACCGCAGTCGTCTCTTCTTCATTAAGAGAACCCGAGAAGAACTCAAATAGGAAATTCACCTTTCTGAAATATGCAAGAAATTCAAAATTCTCACAATCAATGTCATTAAGTTCATCAATTAGTTTTTCATAATCCTTCCAACTATTGGTGTTTGTCTTAACCATAGACTTAGCGATTTTTGTAACGTTGATGTCGAGTCCCATAATGATAACTTTTTTATTGCTGTTTGTAATTAGAGGAATATCCCTCGTTGTTTGATGATGCAAAGGTACGAAATAATTTCGCGAAATGCAAGCGATCTTCCGTTTTTAACATTCCATTAACACTTGGTTCTTTGTAGTGGTTCAAGGAAGAAATGCCCAAACTTATGTTTAACAAAGGGTGAAAGTTCGGTGTCATAGTATGCTTGAAAATCAATATTCGGGAAAATCCATTGAGGAAATCTATCTAACTTTCTTGCGACTTCTTTTGCGAACTCTTTTTCGTTTTTGTACCAACCAAGATATGAATTAGCAACTGCTCCCTTTTTGCAATTTTCAATTCCGAATAGACACATAAACATACCACCAAGATATTTCTTATGGTTTTCGTTTGCCTGCATAAGGCTGTTCTGCTGATCTTTGATAAGTTCATCAAAGATATTGGACAATGCAACGTTTTGTTCAATGTTTTCAGCTTGTTGGGTAAATGTCTTCATAACGAATATAGTGTAATTGTTTTTGTACTCGAAGTGAGATTCGAACTCACACGGACATTACTGCCCAAGGGATTTTAAGTCCCTCATGTCTACCTTTCCATCATTCGAGCGTTTGTTTCATTTTGGTACTGCAAAGGTACGAAATGATTTCGGATAATGCAAGGAAAAACGAGGATTTAACTTTTCATTAACGTTTCCGTTAATTTATTTAACACTTTTTTTTAGGGTGGGTTGGAGACTATACTTTTTCGTTTTACCGAAACCTACCAAACGGCAACTCACCCTTGTTTGATGATGCAAAGATACAAAATAAAATCGAGATATGCAAGCGTTCTTCTGATTTTAACATTTGAAATTTTGATAGGCAGTTATAAGGTAGTGTTGTACCGACCAATGAACAGAAATTCAATAAACAAGCATAGAGCAAAAAAAACCACTACCTTTATTAGGTAGTGGAATGCCTGATATTTAGAGATAGGCTTCTTTATAGTAGTTACAAAGGTCTATAATTTTATTGAGGAGTCCCAAGATGAAATCTTTTTCTTCCGCGAAATCTGCGTGTTTGACGAGTTCTTCTTTCGTGTAACTTTTACCACAATAGGAAAATTTGTCGTGGTAAGGAAGATATGTTACAAATTCATCATAAGGAAGCCACAGATTGAAAGTATAGAAATATCTCTGACTTTTGATTTCGACATCATCCAAGATTTGTGTATAATTTGAGATAACCATATTTGACACCTTGGCATCCTTAATGAAGGCTTCTCCACTAATTGTAGAATGTCGGTCAATAACTGCATTTCCTTCAACGCAAGCAAACTCACAAACCTCCGAATCATTCAAGATTTTGGCGTTCCCACTAACGTGAGGGTTTCCAAAGGCGATGGAATCATCATAAATCCAACAATTACCTTGTTGAGAAAGGTTGCGTTCACTTGCCACCCAACCACCTTTGTCTCCCGCCTTTACGTCCCCAAAATCCTTGATAGCTTGAATGCGGTACAATGTTTTGCCGTAATAATTTCGCGTTTCATCGGTCAGTTGGTACTTCTTTTCTTCTTGCATAGTGCTATGTTGTTTATTGTTTATAATTTGAGGAATACCCCTCCTTGTTTGACGATGCAAAGATACGAAATAATTTCGATATGTGCAAGCCTTAGAGCGAATTTAACACTTGAAATTTAGATAGTCAGTGATAATGTATTGCTGATCTTTATCCTTATATTCCACCTTAATATCATTATTGTTTGGTGTCGTTTGGTATGCCATACAATAGATATCATAGGTTTCATCAATAAGGTCGGTTAGTGTAGAATCATCTTCAAATGCAGTTTCATCATAAACAATCTGTAGCTCATCTAATGTAATGATGATATAGAAATGCTTTTTCTCCATACTTTTGCGTTGTTATTTGTTAGTTAGGTTCATCAAAATTACATTAGCCAATTGGTTCACTTGTTTCACGTAAACTTGGTTATATGCTTCCTCATCAAATATTTCTTTTTCATCTTCAACCTTCACAATCAACGCGTCACTTGAAAGGAGGAGACTATTGCAATAATTGATTTGCTCTTGATATTCGTCGGTCAATTTATCTCTATAGCTTTCAATTTCATGTTTGAAATCTTCGATACGGCTGATAAAGATATCAACAGAACTCTTATTGCTTGTTGTGCCCTCTTGCAAAAGAAAATCGTGCATATTCTTATCGGAAACCATAATGTTTGTACTTGTAATGTTTTTACTCCTTATATTCGATTTTGATTTCATAAAGTGGGTAAGTGAGTTTAATGTACTTCAACTCGCACTTAAATTCAGTTTCATACACTGCATGTACTTTAATAACGTATGTACTACCATCACTATTTTCACGCGTTGTTTCACCATAAAAAGTTGGATAAAGTTCACCACCAATCTTAGTATAGATTTCTTGCACATTGGAGAATTTCATATAGCGCAGTCGGAAGCCATCACAGAGATATAGCGTTTCATTTTCATAACCCAAAACGTCCTTAATGAAAGGTGGCAAATTATCTTGCCATTTATCGTAGGTTTTAGTACTTTTATTGTACATTCGGTATGTCACCTTGGGGTGCAAGATATCAAAGTAATAATCTTGTGCAGAAAGATTGAAAGCCACGCACATAAAGAGAAGAGCCAAAGCAATTTTTTTCATTTGTGTTATTTGTTTGATGATGTTGTGTGAGGACTATCCCTCGTTGTTTGACAATGCAAAGGTACGAAATGTTTTGGCGAAATCCAAGCAATCTTCGGATTTTAACATTCCATTAACGTTTGTGTTAATTTAATTAACACTTTTTTTTAGGGTGGGACGGAGACCATACTTTTTGGCTTTACCCAAACCTACCAAACGGCAACTCACCCTTGTTTGATAGTGCAAAGATACAAAATGATTTCGAGGTATGCAAGCAAAAACGAGGATTTAACTTTCCATTAACGTTTGGTTCTTTGCTTATATCTATTTATTATTGATAATAAAATAATCATAAATTTAGCAAATGAAATTAGGTAGTCACAATACTATGACTTATTTAAGACCAAAAGTTTTTTGGCAGCGTTTATTGCCATTTATTGGTAGATGCCAATCAGTTGATTATAAGGTTCAGCACTCATTGGGGGCTGTTGGTTATGATTTAAGGCTGTTTTGGGATAGTGATGGTCAGTTAGAATATAGGCATGGTTTTCTGGGTCAGTTAGAATATAGGCATGGTTTTCTGCGTTTCTCAGCCGATAATATAGATGAGGTACTAAGTTATGCAGAATCAAATAATATCATCGTTAGAGTGTTGTTAGAGGTACGTTCTTACAACAAGCCATTGATTAGTAACATTGATGAATTACGTTCAAGGTTCAAGGCTTATTGTTCTGAAATTGAAAAGAAATATCCTTCTATTATATTCTTTGGTGGACAAGAAACGAGCAGTGGCGAAAAGCTATATACTTTTAAGAATGAAACAAGAGTTTTGGTTATAGACGAGTTACATAGTTCTGTTACGAGTTTATTTAAGAGCAACAATAAGTTTCTTAGAATGATAGATGACTTATTCCCAATTATATACTCTCTAATCAAGAATGAGAAGAATATATCCTCTTATCGAAATAATAAGGAGAAAGATAACACGTATTTGTACGTGGACTATATTGAGATACAATGATTGGTTTGGCGTAGTAAAATAGAAAGGTTGGAACGTGTTGGTCTTATATAGACTTTCACAAATTCCAACCTTTATTTAAGATTTAATGATTTTCGTACAACGAATAATTTGGAATCTCTCCTTTTAATGATGAAAGGTCAATATCAGAAAACACAAAAGGCGGAGGTACTTTGACATCCATTTTTAAGTCAGTTACTTCTTCAAGTTTCTGTTTTGCCTCTTTTTTATACATATCACATTTATTTATTATCGTTTGAAATAGTAGTTGCCCTCGCACCAAAAGACGCTTTTAAGGACTTCAAGAATTGTATCGTACGTCAATTCTTCTTCCTCAAGGTCAATATTGTATTTTTCAATATACCAACTTGCGAAGGAATAAACGTCATCAAACATACCAAAAAAGTTTTCTTCAAACTTTTGGATTGTCTCTTTTTCCGTTCCGAGGTTTTGAATGTAAATTAGAAACGCAGTTGTCTCAGTCTCATCTAAGTTATTAGCAATATAATG
>QWCI01000402.1_pt1 | contig 17804 bp, 24 predicted proteins | sample 1972541 | NCBI WGS metagenome assembly QWCI01 (sample SAMN09866712, study PRJNA288562) | Human oral metagenome isolate term3_saliva, whole genome shotgun sequencing... | isolation source: mouth | host: Homo sapiens | place: USA: California | reverse complement strand
CTAAATCATATGCAAAATTCAAAGTACAAGAGATTGAATATGATGAAAACCGTAATATAAGCAAATTGGTAATTGTGGATAATAAAGGTTCAGTACGTTTCACAATGGGCAGTAATAATACACCACCGACAACACAAAAGAAAGAACATGTACAAGGATACGATGAGTTTCTAGCGTTGCAAAAGCAATACAACGTACCGCCTGCTGAAATTACAAAATACGTTGCAGCAGAATTCAAGAAACCGCGTGTTGCATTGTTAGATGAGTTTGAAATGGTGGCAGCATTAACCTGGTTGAAAAAGCGAATTGAGGAAAGCGCAAAATAATGAAATGGGTAACAAAGGGAATTAATTTAATAAAGTCGATTGGCTGGAATATATTAATTCCCGCGCCGAAAGATGAAGCGTTAAATAAGTTAGATCCGGAAGCGGAATATATCGTTGAAATTCGGAAAAAGGTAAAACGGCGTTCATTAAATGCTAACGCGTATGCGTGGGTATTGTGCGATAAGATAGCCCGTGAATTATCAAAACATGCCTACATCTCAAAAAACGACGTCTACAAGCGAGTTTTGATTGAATGTGGTAGGTTTACCTATCTACCAATTCAAAACGATGCCACAGAGCGTTTTATTGAGATTTGGGAAGGCCACGGGTTAGGCTGGCATGCAGAAGATGCCGGCCCAGCTAAAACAGAAGGATATACAATTATCCGCGCTTATCATGGTAGCAGCGTTTACACAGTAGACGAAATGCGGCGTTTGATTGATGCACTTGTTGATGAATGCAACCAGTTAAATATACCGATTGAAAATAAGGATTACATCAATTCAATAATACAGGAATGGGGAAATGAACAAACGAAAGAAGCTTGACAACGTTTTGTATGCCCGCACCAGAAAATGGGCGTATGAACGAGATGAGGGGTTATGTGTATTGTGTGGTGCAATGGCAACCGAAGTACATCATATTGAATTTAGGTCGCATGGCGGACTTTCTAATCTTAGCAACTTAGCTTGTTTGTGTAGAGATTGCCATACAAAAGCACATGGCAGCGATGCAAAACAGATTAGAGAAATATTAAAAGAAAGGAATAAGGGTATTAAATGGCAGAACGAAGAATGATGTCTAAAAAAATTATTGATACAGATAACTTTTTAGATATGCCACAAAGTACACAATGCCTTTATTTCCACTTGTTACTAAGGGCAGATGATGACGGCTTTATTCAATCACCGAAAAGCATTATGCGCATTACTGGGTGTAAAGATGATGATTTGAAATTGCTTGTTGCTAAAGGTTTTGTGATTTGTTTTGAAACTGGTGTTATTGTTATTAGACATTGGCGGATACATAACTATGTACAAAGTGATAGATACTCAAAATCTGAATTACCGGAAGCAAAATGCGTAGAGTTAAAAAACAAAGTGTATGAAGTGGTTGAACCGCCTATGAATACAGATAATACCTGCATGGATACAAAATGTATACAAAATGGATACAATCTGGATACACAGATAAGAATAGATAAGATAAGAGAAGAAGAGAAGAGAATAGAAACAATATGTCATGTTTCACATGACGATGTGGATAAATCTCACTTTGAAATTATCGAATATCTTAATTTAAAAACCGGTTCAAAATTCAAGCCTACAACTAAACCATATGTACAGGCAATTAGATCACGATTGAAAGAGGGATACACGGTAAACGATTTTAAAACGGTGATTGATAAAAAATGCCGTGAATGGCAAGGTACAAAACTAGAAAAGTACTTAACGCCGAAAACTCTATTTGCGCCAAGCCATTTTGATACGTACTTAAACAGTAATGCAACGGCTGCAATGACTGATACAGAAAGAAATATTGCGGAATTAAACGCGCTAATTGATGCGGCAGAAAGGGGAACAGATGAAACCGGAAACATTGAAAGCTACGGGCCAACTATTGATATATGACAAATTCGATAGTGCGAAAGTTAAAATGTACGCCTATATGCTGGCAGATATTAACCCGGTAACACTGGTGGAAGCAATCAAGCAATGCATTAATACATGTGAATTCGTTCCAACTGTTGCAACTATTCGCAAGAAGGCAGCGGAAATTTCCGGATATGTAAACGGAATAGAAGAACGATTGATAGCGCAAGATGCATGGGGAGTAGTCAGAAAGAAAGCCAGTAGCGTAGGTTATGAAAAAGGCCTTGATGAATTGGAAGGCATTACAAGGTTAGCGGCTAAAAGTGTATGGCATTTCTTTGACCCAAGAAATTGCCAAAGCTACAACGAAAGCGCAGCGATGAGCCAGTTTTGTAAAGCATATGAACAACTGGCAGCACGCGAACAAAAGAACATGGAAATTGCGGAAAGCATCAAGAATAACGGCCTTTTAATGGAAGCACGGAAGCGCGCAGAACTTAATATGCCGAAACAAACAGAAGTTAAGATGCTGGATAACGGCCATTTGATTGAGGCTAAAAAGTACGAGCCTATAGACCTTAAAAGTGCTGTTGAAAAAGCGAATATTTCGGAAGAGGGGAAAGCGTTAATTCTGGGGGTGTTGAAGTGAATAATAAATTCAAACGAATTTAACGCTTGATGAATTGTTTACACCTCAAAAAATCGTTTAAATGCGTTGTATGGAAGTTTTAAATAGTCAATGATAATTCATAAGGGAGAAATAGTAAAAGGGGTAAATTGAGCGGATTTGCCCAGTAGAATTAGAAAATAGAAAGGGAATTATATTATGAATAGTGTTCAATTATTGGGAAATCTTGCACGTGATCCAGAAGTACGTTATACGCAATCTGGTCGAGCGGTTGCCACCTTCACAATTGCAGCCAGCAATACATATATTGATAGTGCTACGAATGAAACGAAAGAACAAACGGCGTTCGTTAATTGCGTTGCATGGGGTAAGCTTGGCGAAGCAGTAGGAACCTACAGAAAAGGAAACCGCCTATTTGTGGAAGGTCGAATTCAAACAAGAAGCTACGAAACACAAGACAACAAAAAACGGCATGTTACGGAAGTTGTAGCCGGTTTCGTTGGGGTATCCGCTTTAAATGATGCGGCAACAGAAAGCAATTTTGATAATTTCGCAGATGATAAGGGGAACGATGAAAATATTCCGTTCTAGGGTATGAAAATGTTAGTAAAAAACGAGAATGAGTGGTGCTGGTGTTTAGGTGAATATGTAGGTTGGCCGCAAAAAAGCATAGAAGATGCTGTAAAAGATTTTGCGGATAGCTATCCAGCCTACGAAGTACCAATGATTAAAGTTGGAAATCCATATTATTATGTTCCTACTGTTGATGCAGAACGTGTAATTGAGGATATTGTATATAGTGATCTAGACGATGAAATTGAGGAATGGTCGGAAGATTATCTTTTTGGTGTAAAACAAGAACATATAGACGAATTACAAAAAGAATTAACCGATGTATTCCGTAAATGGGAAAACCGCCATGGGTATAACAATACTTCTTTTGTGGTGCGTGAAACGATAAACCCTTTTGAAAATAAGGAGATAAAAGCATGAAAAATGTTGCATTGTTGACGTATGTAGTACTTGCGCTATTAGTAAAAGTTTTAGGCTTAGCGTTCCTTGTTTCAATGGTGCTATGGTTATTAGGTTTATTTGGCATTACTGGTAATACGGTATTGGGATTATTTGTATCAATGTTTGCTTTATCGCTGATTGCTGGTGCGTTAATGGAAATGATTAAAAAAGGCGCACTATGAAAACGGTACAAAAAAAACGCAAACAACAATACATAAAAGCGTATTGCCTTATGTATCCATGGTACATATACGAAGCACATTGCGAATGGGTTGAAGCGGTAACTTATGCAAGTCCGGGGCCTAGAAGAAATAAGCCGGATAGATTTAAGCACGGGCGGCATTGTTTAAAGTGGCTACTTGAATATGATGCGATGAGCATGAGCGATTTAACAAGTATAAATACTATATTAAGTGGTGATATGTTTTGATGAAGGGGAATACATGAAATTCATAGATTTTTTTTGCGGTATTGGTGGGTTCCGTTCCGGTTTAGAACTTGCTGGCATGGAGTGTGTCGGCTGGTGTGAATTCGACAAATTCGCACAAGCCTCTTATAGAGCAATATACGATACAACGAATTTATGGTTCGGCGACGATGTAACAAAAGTTAAAGGTTCAGAATTGCCAAGTGCTGACTTATGGACTTTCGGCTTTCCTTGCCAAGACGTGAGCATTGCAGGCAAACAAAAAGGATTGAAAAAAGGTACTCGTAGCGGATTATTTTATGAAATTATGAGGTTATTAGATGAACGGAAAGAAAATAAACCCAAATGGCTTGTGTGTGAAAACGTTAAGAATTTGCTATCAATCGACGGGGGGGGGGCGGATTCCTCAATGTTGTTAGTGAAATGGCCGAAAGAGGGTATAGTGTTGAATGGAAAGTGTACAATTCCAAAAATTATGGAGTCCCTCAAAACAGAGAGCGTGTGTACATTGTTGGACGTTATGGAAACGGAAGTTTCGGAAATTTATTACCTATCAAAAGAGAAAACACAACAACTCTTAAGCAGATTATAGGTGGTTCACAAGGAGAACGAGTTTATAACCCTAACGGCGTAAGCTGCACATTATCCGCACAAGGTGGTGGAATGGGTGCTAAAACTGGTTTATATGAAATCGATACAAATAAAGTTCATCGTATCGGAAGTGGTTCACGTTATGAAACGGATAATACCGTACGGCCTACTGGTTTAGCTGGTACGTTGACGGCTACAGACTATAAACATGTTCCAAAAGTAGCTATTAAAAATGCAACTAAAACAGGATACACAATGGCAGAAATAGGCGACGGCATAGACCTTGCATATCCAGACAGTGAAACACGCCGAGGAAGAGTGCAACCACAACGATCTAACACATTAACTACTAGCGATAATCTAGGTGTATTGGTTGACGATGAACCTATTCGCATCAGAAAATTAACGCCTAAAGAGTGCTGGCGTTTACAAGGTTTTACAGATGAACAGTTCGAAAGGGCTGCGGCGGTAAATAGTAATAGTCAGCTTTATAAACAGGCTGGTAACGCGGTTACGGTAAATGTTGTAGAGGAAATAGGGCGCCATATTATGGAGATAATAAATGAATGAAAGGGTTAAAAATGACGAATGAGCAAAAATGGCTATTGCAAGAAATGTATGATGAAGGGTACCGCGATATTAAAATAATCGGTGTATATGCCTATTTTGTAAACCCAACGTTTATTGAAAACGGCGGCGATTTTAAAGTGCGCGATCATACCCCGCGTATCCCGTGCAAGGTGCTGGGGTTAAGTCATAAGCCAGATAAATATTCTATTGCAGCATTGTTGGGTATTGTGGAATGGGATAAGGTTTCAGTTGATACGCCAGTTATTGCAAAAATTGGGGTAATTGAACATAATCTTTATTTTGCAAAGTATGAAGACGGAAAAGTATATTGTTTTGCGGGTGGTAGAACGTCATGGTCTATATATGATGAGTGTTATTGGTGGTATCCGTCCAAAGATGTATTGCTAGCAGAAAGGGCATTAAATGGGTGTGATTGATATAGTATTCAAAGGTCGCCCAATAACAAAGAAGAACCACGGGCGAATAGTTAAAAATGGAAGTAAGTTTGGTTATATTCCGTCAGAAGCCTATATGAATTATGAAGAAGGCTGCTTGTGGCAATTAGCTGGCAAGAGATTGCATATATCTGGCATCGTGGTTGTTGAGTGTAAATATTACTTGCCAAATAAAAGAAGTTGGCCGGACTTAATCGGGTTGCTACAGGCAACCAGCGATATATTAACAAAAGCCGGCGTTATAGATGATGATAAATGGATATGTTCTTATGGTGAAAGCTGCATAGCGGGTATAGATAAAGAAAACCCGCGGGCGGAAGTTCGTATTATGGATAGGCGAAACGCCGTACTAGAACAACTTTTAAAATAAGGGGAATACATAAATGAATACAGTAATGAGTAAAATAAAACGGTTCCTATTTGGCGATAAGCGATATAATGCGGATATCATCAAGGTTAAACGATGTTTACCCGGTGTATTGATGCCGAAAGTTGGCAGCGAAGATGCTGCCGGCATGGACTTTTATCAACCAGAAGGCGTAGTAATAGAACCGCATCAAACGCAATATGTAACGCTGGGTTTAGCAGTAGAAATTCCAAAGGGGTATATGTTGATGCTGGCGCCACGATCTAGCATGAGCAAAACACCGTTAATTATTCCGAATTCGTTCGGTGTGATTGATGCGGATTATAGGGGCGAAATAAAAGCGATACTACATAATACCAGCAATGATGCATATCTAATTCAAAAGGGCGATAGATTAGTACAGGGTATTCTTGTACCAGTAGGCGCATTGAAGTTGTTAGAGGTCAAGGAATTAACAGAAACGGCGCGCGGTACTGGCGGAATAGGAAGCACAGGGAAATGAACGATTAATATAATATTAGTAGGCGAAAGGGGAAATGTGTATGCCTATTATTAACCCGATGTATCTGTATTTAATTGAAGTATTACATAATTTAGATGTGATAAATAACATTATTTTTATTGTGTTGATGTTCATAACGCTTGTTACTGGTGTTATGTATATCATTGATGATTATGCACGGGAACAACTTAAACCACACAAAGGCAAAATAATTGCGTTATTTGCGGCGTTTCTAATTAGTGGTATGATCGCGGTATTGGTACCTACAAAAGATGCTATGTATAAAATGTTAATTGCCAGCTATGTAACAACTGACAATATCCAAATTGTAAATGAAGCCATTAAAACCAATTTACAGGACTATCTAAACATGTTAGGGGAAACGGTTAAGAACATGCGATAATGAACCATGGGGGAAATATGACGGATAAAGATTATAGGGAATTAGCAAAAGAATATTTAGAGCCTATCAAGTTAATCACAATGAAAATTAACTCATTGAAGGAAGATCTAAAGCATTTACAATCAGATATTACAACAATAGGCGCCGTTGATTATTCAAAAGAACGCCTAACAGGTGGCGGAACACCTGGCGGATTGGAACAACAGATTATACGCCTTGAAAGCAAACGCGATGCAGTACACAAAGAAATAGGCGCATTAATTGATGAGCGGGAAACCGCAGCGGATATCATCAACACATGCACCACAGGGAAAGCAAATATTTTATTGCTACGCGAATACATCGACGGCAAAAGCGCGAAGCATGCGCGATACTTTACAGATTTGGAAAAGTCGCAAGCGGCAGAAATAAAAACGGCCGGCCTTGTACAAGTTGGCTATTATTTGCACCATACATATTATGCGTGTATGTATACTGCTAAATCGGTATAATTCGGACTATATCGGACTATATCGGAAATAGGTGGAAACGCCATATATAGTATAATATAAGGTGTAAAGTGCTAGTTGAGCATTTGCATTTTCTCCTTAGGTAAACAGGTTAGTAGTTGCGGGGTACACAACGCCCCGCAATTGCATACTGTAAACAAATACCGATATAGTGAAAACCTTCATACTATAAATAATTTTGCTGTTGTTAAATTTCATTTGTTTTTTCGTGGTTGAATACTTGTATCGTTTCAAAAGTTTCATAAGAGCGCATGAGAACTATCGGTATTTGTTTAGAATATGCAATAAAATAGAATAAAACAAAAATAAAATGGGGTGTATCCGTGGCGATATCCCCCATTTCTTGTATAAAAGTAACATTTGATTATTGAAAACTGAACGCGCTGCATCTGTTTGATACTAGGCATGGAACGTTTGCCCTACGTTTGGTTTTGAGTAATTAAAAAGCCACCATTTAAGGTGGCTTATATTGGTTATGCTTCAATTTTATTTATTGCGCCGCTAGCATTTGGCGGATTATGTTATTTTTTGACCGTATATAAATACCAGCGGTTTCAAATATTTTGTAGCGAAGTTTAAACGCTTTATAAGCTTCATCGGATAGGTCAGATGGGTTAGAATGGCGGCTGATTAATTCGCATTTCTCCGCTAAAAGTACAAACATGAAGTATATATTTTCAAGGTCGTCAATACCTAGTATCTCAAGAATACCATCGTTAGCGTTTCTAATGCTTTCGTAAGTGTTTTTGATGATCTCTACTGAATTTAATTCGTTGTATTTGATAGCGGCTTTAATTTCATGAATTGTCATTTGCATGATTGTAATCTCCTTTTGATTAAGTAATTGGCGGTAGTGGTTATCTACCGCCTTTATTGTTATTCGTAGTAGTGGCAAGCAATAATTTCGTTTGTGTTATTGTCGATTAGTTGCCATTCAAAACCAAAACTCATTGTACTAATGAAATTGGAAGCATCTGTTTTGTTTTCGAAGTTCCATATTTGAGTTGTGTTTAAGTCTTTAAGTGTTAGCATTTTGATTTCTCCTTTTCGCTTAATTGCGTTTCCCGATGTATCTTATGGCTTTATTATACTTGCGTATTCGCAAGTAGTCAATAGAGAAATTAAAAATTTTTCAAAAAAGTTTGTAAAGGTGGTGAAAAGCTAGTGAATATCATATGTACAAAGTCAAAATGTCTTAACAATAAGAACGGCCAATGCACGGCCAGCGAAGTATACTATGACGGTTTATGTCAAACATATTGCACTAGCAAACACGCAGCCAAGCAAGTAGCCGGCATATGTGCGCGATCACATGGGCGCATGAAAACAAAAGACAATAACATTCTGAAATAAGGGGGTGAAACAATGGCGGATAGAAAAACATATACAAAACTAACCTACACAGACTGGGAAGCAGAAGAAAAAATATTGCTTATCGAAGGTTGGGCGCGTAACGGCTTAACAAATGAACAGATAGCCGAAAATATGCAGATATCGGTTGTTACCCTTTGGGAATGGCGTAAGAAGTCAACTAAAATTTCTAATGCCCTAAAAATAGGAAAAGAAGAAGCAGACTTGAATGTTGAAAATGCACTTTATAAAGAAGCGCTAAAGGGAAACACTACCGCGATTATATTCTGGCTTAAAAATCGCAAGTCTAAAGAATGGCGCGATAAGATACAACAGGAAATCACAACAGAAAGCGCCGTTAAGTTGGTTATTGATAATGATGAATTGAGTGATACAGATGAGTAAAACAAATCTGTTTCGCGATGTGATACGGCCAACGCCTAAGCAAAAAGAATTCTTGCGGGCAGTAAAGCAAAACATATATACACTATATGGCGGTGCTGCTGGTGGTGGTAAATCATATATACTCCGTTGGGGTTTAGTGTGGCTTTTAATTGACTGGTTCATTCAAACAGGAATTAAAGGCATACGCGTTGGGTTATTTTGTGAAGATTACCCGAGTTTAGATGATCGTCAAATCTCTAAAATAAAAATGGAGTTTCCCGAATGGTTAGGAAGTTATAAAGAAAGTAACCATGAATTCACATTAAACAATGAATTAGGCGGCGGCGTTATCTGTTTTCGTAACTTAGATAACCCAAGTAAATATTTATCGAGCGAATTCGCTGCTATTGCTATTGATGAATTAACCTTGAATAGTCGCGATGTGTTCGATTTCTTGCGTATGCGGCTCCGCTGGACTGGAATAAGTGATACGAAATTAATCGCGGCAACTAATCCGGGTGGAAAAGGCCATATGTGGGTTAAGGATTTGTTTATTGATAGAAACTTTACAAAGGAAATGCAACCATTCGCCGATAAGATTGCATATATCCAAGCAAGGGCAAGCGATAACCCGCATCTATCACAGAGTTATATAGATGCACTTAATACGCTACCGGAAAAATTACGTAAAGCATACTTAGAAGGCGACTGGAACATATTCGAAGGTCAAGTATTTACGGAATTTAGAACGGAGAAACATGTAATAGAACCGTTTGAAGTTCCGCATCATTGGCAACGATATCGTTCAATGGACTGGGGATATACGAAACCATATGCAGTATATTCATACGCGGTTGATTATGACGATGTGTTATATATCACAGGTGAGTATTACGGTTGCAAGCCGGGCATGCCTGACACAGGAACACAGGAAACGGCGCGGGAAGTAGCGCAAAAGATAGAACACTTGAAAGACTATCAAGGCGTAGCAGACCCCGCTATATGGCAACGTACAGGGCATGACGGGCCAACGATTGCGGAAATATTCGCAACGGAAGGCGTGTATTGGGTGCGTGCTGATAATGATAGACTAGCCGGACTGATGCAAGTACATCAACGCTTGAAGGAAGGTAAGTTAAAGATATTTAGTAATTGCGTACACTTAATACGAACGTTGCCAGCATTAACTTATGACAAAATCAAGGTTGAAGATGTAGATACTAAGCAAGAAGATCATGCGTATGATGCGGTGCGTTATATGTGTATGGCTAGACCTGTAAAATCTGTTAAACCAGAAAAGCCATTTAATGACGGTTATAAATATGTTGATGATAGCGAAGGAGATATAAGCGCATGGGGCGTATGAGTGAAAGGGCGTTGCGTGATTACGCCTTTAAGGTTCTTAAATCGGAATACGGGGAACGTGAAGAAAAGGGCGTTATTATTCCGGCCAAATATACAGATGAACAACTAGCGGAATTCGCAAAAGCAATGCCACAATGGCAACTAGAACAAATGTACGATATGATATATGGTTCTGAAATGGTGGAATAATGAACATAGAACAAACTTTTGATATATACGAAGCAAAACAAAATGTAAAAAGTGCGTTGGCCGCCACGTCAGAATGGCGCAAGGCTGCCGCCGAAGATTTTGCATTTATGCAAGGGAAACAATGGCAAGATGCAGACTTGAAAAAGATGCGTGAAGCTGGACGGCCAGCAATCACGATTAATAGAATTAGACCGGTAATTAATTTGTTATGCGGATATGCATCTCAGAACGAAACGGAACCGGACTTTTTACCACGTTCCGAAGAAGATGATAGAATAAGCCGGGTTGCGAAAGGTATTACAAAATACTGTTTAGACCGTGCGAACTATCAACGCAATAAGGGCAAGTGTTTCCGCGATAAGATTATTTGCGGTTTAGCTAATTACTGGGTAAGCTATGAATTCGACTATACGAAGTTAGACGGTACTATTCAAATTGAACGTGTTTCTCCGTTTGATGCTTTCATAGATCCTGAATGTAAGAAAGACGATTTAAGCGATGCGCAATATGTTGGCCGTTATAGTTGGGAAAGTTCAGCTAAACTAAAGCAGGTATATCCGGAAAAAGTAAATGAAATTGATGCGTTAAAGCATAAATACGATGATACCGAACAGGAAGCCGGCATAGTTGAAACAGTAGACGGCGAAGCACTTTGGTATAACAACAATTACAATAAAATCCGTGTAGTGCAGTACTGGTATAAGGAATATGGTAAAAAGAACGTATACATGACAAAAGAGGGGGTAATTGATGAAGTTAACCCGTTATTTGTTGTGTTAATGGCTACAGGAAAGAAGCCTACTAGCATACCAGATACTAAAATCAGATATGCGACGTTCGCCGATGATGTACTACTTGAGGAAGGCGAAAGTCCTTATAAGCACGGTAAATTCCCATTAGTGCGTGAATATTGCTATTACACCGGCGAATTGGTAGATGATGAACTAGAACCAGCTGGCGTAGTGCGTGATATCAAAGATGCACAAAGGGAATTGAATAAAAACCGAAGCCAACGCATGCACGTAGTAAATCAACAGTCTTTAGGCGTGAAATTCTGGCAAGGCCAATTCACGGAACAACTTAAACGTGATATTAATAAAAACAGCACGAAACCGGGTGCGAATATATATCTACCTCCGGGCGTATCATTCACAGACGGCACGCCGGCAATGGATAGCAATATTAATATTAGCTTAGAGCAGCAATCAAGCAATGATTTTTATTCTATCAGCGGTATCACTCCGGAAAGTCTAAGCGGTAGCGTAGGGGCCATGAGTGGCAAGGCTATTGATTTAAGGCAATCAGTAACAACCGTTCAAACGGCTGGCATCTTTGAGCAATCAAAAGAAGCAGAACGCCAAATTATTAAATTGTTATGGGGCGAGAAAAACGCCCCGGGTTTAATTCCGCAATTCTACAATGAATCCAAAGCAATGCGCATTATGGGCAATGACGGGCAAAAGGAATTTGTACAGATTGCACCGGGTTTAAATCAACCTATGCAAGAACAGGTATTAACCGATGCATTAGGGCAACCGCAACGTGATGCGGAAGGTAACCCGATTAAACAAGTACTATATGATCTATCCGCCTTTGATTTTGATGTTGTAATCACTACTAGCCAAGCAAGCGCAACGGCAAGGCGTGCTAACCTATATCAATTATTGGAAGCCAAGAAAAGCGGCGTTGATATTCCTATGGATATCATTCTCGATTTTATGGACTTTCCGGAAAAAGAAACGGTTAAGAAACGCATGCAAGAAGCAGCAGAAAAGCCAGCTTTACCAGAATTGCGTGTTAGCGGCAGCTTAGATGATATGCCGGCGGAAGCGTTAAGCATGTATTTACAAACGCTAGGCGTACAGATTTCACCGCAGCAAATCATGGCGGAACGGTTAGCCTTGAAAGGTAAACAACAAAACATTCAAAATGCACCGCCAATTTTACCGCCTATGAACGATTTAGGCCCTATGTAATATAAACTATCAACACAATAACAAACGCTCCGTAATGGGGCGTTTTTTATATTTCTTTCGCCCTAAGTAATGGCGTTAAAAGGCTTGCTTATATATTATCGCCCGGCAACGGCGTTAAACTGCCATATTCTTATATTCGTCCGGCAATGACGTTAAAAGGCAATAAGGGGTATTTGATATGGAAAAAGATTTAGTAAACATCGAAGAAGCTGGTTTCACACCGGAAGATTTAGAAAACGCGGGCGTTGAACTGGAAGAAACTGCCGAAGAAACGGATACACAGGAAACTGCACCAGATGAACCCTCTACAGATGATGCGGCGGAAAGTGATGCGAATGATGCGGGAGTAGAACAGGAAACGCCGAACACTAACGAAGAAACGGAAGAAACGCATGCGAACGATCAGAACTTAAAGGCAGCACTTGCACAGGAACGCGCAAGACGTAAAGCGGCGGAAGAACGTGCTAGACAATACGAAGCACAACAACGGCCAATTACATTGCCAGATGAAGAAGTATCAAATATTCGCGACTTTGTACGCCGTGAAGCATTGAAACGCTTTAACATTACGGCGGAAGATTTAGAAAGTCTTATGTTTGAAGATGTACAGAAATATAACGATTTCATTCGTTTTGAAGCCAACGCAGAATATACAATTACTAATCAGCAAATGGCGATACATCAACAAAGACAAACTAACATTAATTTCGTAAATGAAATTAAATCATTACCGAACTTTGGGGAATTGTATCAACGCGGTTTAGAAAAGCTAAACGGAATGACGATGCGCGATGCACAACCGATTAACGATGCTTTTTATCGTGTTGATATTGGTGAAGGTACGGAAGCCGATTTTGAAACCATTAGAAAATTTGTAACAGAATTGCAAAATGAACGGGCGACAAGTACCGAAGTACCGAATAACCCTTTACAAGTTGCGGCTACGTTGCCAAAAGCTGGCGCGTTAAATGGTGGCGTTCCTACGCCTAACAAAGTAACGGAAGAAGATATTTTGAAAGCGTATCAAACGGGCAACCTTGATGCATTGCCGGACGATGTACGCAAATATTTTGACGAATTATAAGAGGTAAAACATGGCAGAACAAAGAAATCAAGTTAATATTCCAGCGGCCTTAGTTCCTAAAGTATGGGCCAAAAAAGTATGGCGCGAAGGATTGAAAGAAAGCTATTTTGATAAATTTACGGCATTGGACGGTTCCAACGTTGTACATAAAAACAAAGATTTAGAAAACGTAAAAGGCGATAGCGTAGTATTCGGCTTGATGATGAACTTAACAGGTTCCGGCGTTGAAGGTAACAGAGCAAAATTATCCGGTGCAGAAGATACCTTGAACATTTATGATTTCGAAGTAAATACTCAATTAGTGCGTAATGCGGTTTCCCGTTTTGAAGCGGACGACCAAAAAACACAATATGATATGTTGAAAGAAATCAAAAGCGCGTTAAAACAATGGTTATCGGACTGGTTAGACGATAAATTAATCTCTAAACTTTCTGCAAGTCCTACTAGCACCGAAGTATTATATGCAAGCGCAGCTAACTCGCAAGCAAGCATTACGGCAAATGATAAATTGACTACAACTATTATTTCTCGTGCGAAACGTAAAGCAATGATGCACGGCCCTAAAGTGCAGCCGATTAAGGTTGACGGCATGAACAAGTATATTATGCTTGTATCCCCATGGGCGGCTCGTGATTTAAAAGACGATGAAAAATGGTTAGCAGCACAACAAAACGCAAATGTTCGCGGTTCTAAAAACCCTATTTTCACAGGTGCATTAGGCGAATATGACGGTGTAATTCTTTACGAATACGAACGCGTATTATCTGATACTACAGGCGCATCTAGTGCAAATGTATGTCATAATTTATTGTTGGGCAAACAGGCAGCATGTTTCGCAGTAGCTAGACCAGCGAAACACATTGAACAAACAGACGATTACGGCAACATTGCTGGTAACGGCATTGCGTTCTATGGTGCAGTTGAAAAAACTAAATTCAATAGCAAAGACTACGGCGTAATTCAAGTAATGACTGGCGGCGTTGTTGAACGCTAATTTATAGGTATAGGCGGGGTGATACCCGCCTTTATTCTTATATGGGGTGAATATGAACGTAAAACAAATAGTAAATAGGGCGTTCATGCAAATAGGCGATACATCGCAAGAAACGTATACACCATACCAGTTATTGGAGTATTACAACGAAGGCAATCACCTATTGAACGCTTTAATTAGCCAATATTGCCCTAGCCTTGCAACTGCCACACATGAAGATAACGGAACGGGGCGAATTGTACTACCGTTTCAATGTATTGGAGTGTTGAAGGTTAAAGCAGATGATGCGGAAGTGCAAGGGTATCATGTATTGAATTTACAAACGGTGGTATTTGATGCTGATCATGAACAGAAAATCACCGTTGATTATATAAAGACGGCTGGATATAAAACGCTAGATGATGAAAGCGGACTACCGGCAGAACTAGAAACATTGTTAGTTGATTACATCGTGTATCGCGTAATGAATATGGATATAACCGGCATTACTGCCAATATTGTAAACGCACTACAAGCGATTAACAGCGGACTAGGTGAAAATGATTGCATTATAGCGGAAGGGTATTGGGATTATGGTTGTAAAAGAACTGATTACTCTGGTTAATGTTGAAAGTAACGAAATACTAGATGAACAATTAGAATATATCCAGTACATTAACGCAGCTATTGATTGGCTAGCTACTATATTGGTTAGCATTAAAGACAGCGAAGTAGTTAAGAATACGGATATACCGAACTTAAAAGCCGTACCGTCAGACTTTATGGGGTTCGTTCCAAAGAGTGGCTATCCTATCCGCATCATTAACGGAGCATTTGAAACGTATGACGGGGAAACAGTAAAAGGTGTGTTTTATAGCGTGCGTAAAAACCACATTGATGATATGGACGATCCTATTCCGTTTTCCGAATTCTTTCATCAATATCTAGTGCAGCTTATATCTTTCATGGTGAAGAAAAAATCCCTTATGACTGATTATGCTGCCTATGATAAGACCTTTATTGACTACATCACGGAACAAATTAAAGTGGCAAGGGGTATCACATAATGGGCGTAAAACAGGTAGCAACAACAAACGGTTTCCGGTTGGGCCTTGATTGGTCGAACCCGCCCGAAAATATTGATATGCAAGCCCTAACGCAAGCTAGGCAATGCGAATTCGATAGAACGGATAATGCATTACGCACAGTACCAGGGGTTAGAGTACTGTATGATTTCGGCTTGCCCATTGAAACGTTGTATTACGATGTGTATCGGAAGCGTTGGTATTTTTCATCGAATAAGAATTTATACGAAACTGATTTCAGTACGCATAAATTGTTAGGCGTACTAAGTGGCGTGCAAAAGCCTATGTATCATGCCTTTGGTGGGGACATTCTTATCGCTAGTGGCGGAAAGCTACAGGCGATTACGGGAGCAGGGCAACTCATTACAGTAGAAAGCCCTACATGTGAAATGGTATCCAGTCATTCCGGGCGTGTGTTGCTTTCATCGATTTATTCGCATCGGTTGAATTGGTCGGCGGTAGGTGATTATCAATCATGGACACACAATGGGAATGATGCATCTAGTGCGCAATGGCTAGATGTAGGATATAAAGACCAGGGAAGTATTATTGCCGTTGATTTCCTAACGCGTGCAATTATCGTATATAAGGAATACGGGCGCGTGTATCAAGTAGTGGGGACACCGGACGAAAACAACTTAACTGTTTACCCGCTATCATCTACTGGGTATTGTAGCGGTTCAACTTGTAGTATCGACGATAGATCATACTACCTAGGCGAACAAGGGTTTATGTCATTCATGCCGACAAACACGTATGCAGAAATACAACCTTTTGAAACTGGGCTTAATATCAATTCCTACTTGCTTAAATACATCACTAAAGATTGTGAAATGTGGCATGTACCTAGCCGTAAGCAATTGTGGATAAAGCCCTACAATGGGGATAGCTTATTCATCTATCATTACCTACCACGATACAATGACGGTCGCGGCGTATTCACATCTAGGAAATTTACGTATAGCATCAATTCCGTTGTAAGCGTTGATAAAGATGTATATGTAGCCTATGGCAATAAGATTGGTATTCTTGATGAAAGCATAGATACAGATGACGGCGTACAAATTGAAACCTCTATTATTAGTGGCAATCGATTGGCTACACGTCAATTCATCTTAATTATGAACTACAATTTCGTAACACATAATATTATTAATGGATACGGCATAATTGGCATTTCCAATAAGAAGGCTAAGCCTATTAATTTTGCTAGTAAGGCTACTAAGACATATTATGCAACGATGAAAACTATAAATGCTACAAGCAAGATGAACACTAACGAATACACCAAAGCGTATAAGATTGGTGGCGGTGCTAATCGTAATGTGCAGTTTAAAATACACGTTCAAAAAGGGGCTATATCCCTAAGGCAGTTAGATTATACATACGAGGAAGTATAAAATGGCATATAAAGAAAAACACCCTTTGGATATTACACCACAAGGGGATACGGTGCAGGATAGCATTCAGAAAAACCGGTCTGAAATATTAGAAGTCGCCAAAGCCGTAGAATTAAAGGCTAGCGGTGGAGGTAATACAGGCGGTGGCGTGCTACGGAATAGGGTGCTAAACGGTAAGGTTGGTAATAGTGAATGGGCGTTTTTGATTGGTGATAACCTAAGTGTAATGATTGACGGCAGTCAAACACCTGTATTATTATCATTCGCCGACGGGTACGATGATAATGGAAGTGTAGACTATGTAAGTACGATTACAAATAAAACAAGTGCATGGAATTTGCCAGCACAATCTACATCGTATTTATATATCGAACGTTCCGCATCGGGCGCGTTAAGTTATGGCAGTACTACTATTGAACCAGTGCGCCAAGCCAGTGCGCCTAAGGCTGAAATGGATAAAATGCACTATAACACGGTAGCCGATAAGATGTACCTATATAACGGCGTACAATGGAAGCCAGTGCTTCGTATTGTGGTTGCCATTGTAGTTACAGATAGTACATCGGTTAAAAGCATCAAATACTACCGTCCGGGGTTTAGCGGCGATGTAATGG
>QWCI01000401.1_pt1 | contig 17807 bp, 10 predicted proteins | sample 1972541 | NCBI WGS metagenome assembly QWCI01 (sample SAMN09866712, study PRJNA288562) | Human oral metagenome isolate term3_saliva, whole genome shotgun sequencing... | isolation source: mouth | host: Homo sapiens | place: USA: California | reverse complement strand
ACGTGCCTCCTCTTCTGGCGTCTTGTTCAGCTTAAAGAATAAAGATTGTAAATCTATCAGCATCTTTAAATCATGGAACTTACCCGTATCTGGAAGCTTGTTCGCCAAGAAAGCAGCTTCACCTAACTTACGCTTGCGCAAGAACATCAATGCTTGGTTTGCAACAATCTCCTTATAGTTGACCGTATAATTATATGAATTATCGAAAGCTATAGGACGAGACACCTCTACTCCGGCACGCATATCAATGAAAGGTGCCAAAACATTGACGTCAGTTGAGTCTTGATTCAACATATAGCAAGCAACTCTATTTGCGATATAAGCAGCAAAGGGACTATACTTATAAGTTTTTCTTACCTTATTTTCATTATAAGCACGGAATGTCAACTTTCTCAATTCAGCTGAATCTTTAATCTGTGTGAACAAGTTATAGTAGTCACCATTTGAGAATATCTCCGTACCACCTACTGCATAACGAGGATCATTATAATATGTCCACATTGTTTCGGCTGGGTCTAACACCTTATTACGGCGGATAGTATAAGTACTTTTAATCAAACGTTGACGTTCCATTATTTGGTTTATTGCTGGATTGCTGGCCATCATACGGCGCCATCCTGCAACATCTTTAGCACGACCATACTTCAAAAGCTCTTCAGCTTCAGTCTTCTGTCCACGTGCAATCAATGAGTCTGCTACATCTTCCCAGGTATAAACATGTGGCTCTTTCACCACAAGGTCTGCACTACTGATCTTTGTTCCGATGATATTCAATATCTTTTGTGCACGTCGGCGTGCCAAATCCTTGTTATAATCGGTTCCACCTTCAGGAGAAGCACCACCTTGAATTGAGAAACTCATCAAAGAACGACCATACGAACGCAACTCCTCTACTAACATATCCAAGGTCTTTTGGTTTGTAGAATCACTCGTTAATTGATCTGTTCCTACAACAAAGAATAGCTTAATATCGCGTGGAACCTCCTGCAAACGTGCACGAACTTGCTCAAAGAAACGTGGTGTTAAGTCCATAGGACTTGCTGCACCCGCTAAATCAAGCATCTGCCATGGCTTTCTGCTATTTGAAGTTCCTTCTTTGTTATCTTTGAAATAAACATGCGTATAATCCTCCAAACTCATCGTAGCAGCCCACTTATAGGACTTCTCTGGGTCGGGTTTAGGGTAAGTAACCGCCCACTCTAACTGCACAGGGCGTGTAGAGAGACGTTGGATGCGGTCAAAATAAGGAGCCAAAGAGTCATTGCGATTATAATCATAACTCTTTCTGCGAATCTGATTATTATGGTATTGACGTCCTTCAAATACCATCGGCTCCAAATATTGCACCGTATCTTTCGTTTCAACATCCACTGCAACAGGCTGGAAAATCAAGCGTGCATGCTTCTTGGCATAATACTCAGGCAAATTAATGCTCACATTCCAATGCACATTAGGACCATCATCCAATGGTGCTTGCTCCTTAAAGTTCATACCTATACGCTTGGCATAAACATTCGTTCCTTTCAAAAGAATCGCGTCATTAGCACCTGAAGAGAATGTGATGTCATAATTCAGCAATGTTCCTTTTACCTCTATCACTTTCACCTGACCTTCGTTTGTAACCACAAGCGCACCATTTACAGAAACATCCGCTTCGAAATGGCCTTCATAGTCTGGCGTAACAATATCATTACTCTTGATATTAACAACACTACCTAACTCATTACCTTTCTGACGATAAAGGTTTGCTTGTGCCCGCGCATCCTTCTTATTATCGAAAATATACACAGGAACAGAAAGCGGTTCCTTACTCTCTCCCTTACCATCAAGGGTCCTCATTGTCTTCGCTACATTACCCGAAATGTGAATAACCTGGGCCTGAACACCTTCTGAAAGCATCAGAAAGGCAAACAAGAGAAGAATAATATATGTAACTTGTCTTTTCATCTTTCTACAATTCTATTTTACCACAGTGTGTAAGAGAGTGAAACACCAATTTTCGTCGGTATCAATCGCATTCCAACGAAACCCTCTTCCGTCGGGCGTGTCGTACCATTCACATAGATAGTTGAACCATCTAAATAGGTCTTCGTATAACTTGTACGTACCAAACCAAAACCCGCATGCAAATCAACATTCAAGTTATTGGTCAAGGCAAACACATATCCAAAGGTCAAACCAGCGCCCAATGCATAACCATCATAACGTTTCCCCTTTTGAACAAAGTTATAATCGGCAGCCAAAAGCCCTAAACCTACAAAATGATGATATAAGGGACGACCACCAAAATAATAACGATATTCTGGCTGAATCGCTACCAACTTCATATCTTTTTTAATATAAGGATTCTTCGTTCCTAAGACCGATAGCCCTAAAGTTGATCGATTCCCAATCGTCATTTCTGCACCTGCATTATATACCTGCATCATCAGCATTGTCACATCTGTGTTAACGCTAATCTGCTGTGCACGGGAAACGAAGACACTTAACGTCATTACGAGGATCAAAAATATTTTCTTCATGTCGTTTCTTCCTTAAATCATTTTATTCTTTTCGTCCAACACAGCCTCCATAAATGGAAGGTCTACCCCACGATAAGCAATATATTGCTCATCGACATCACGGATATGTAGACGCCAATCATATTTCCTTGACAGCATTCTTGCCAATTCAGATCCTGTTTCAGGAACAGAATCCACAGGGACACCTGTTGAGTCAACAGGAACTCCCGTTGTATCCACAGGAACACTTGTCGTATCCACAGGGATAGTCGTGGTGGTATCCACAGGAACTGTGGCCGTCGTATCTACAGGTATCGTTTCTGTTGCTGTAGGAACACTTGTCGAATCAACAGCTGTTGCCGTTGAATCCGTCGCTGTAGTTGTTGTAGCAGGTGCCAAAGCTTTTAATCGCTTAGCCAACTTCTCTGCACGTTTTGCCTGACGCAATGAGTCACCACGCTGTTTATCTTCTACCCTCTTAGCCAACTTCAACGAGTCATTGCGCAGCTTATTCTCCTTATCTGTAGCAATTCTAATCTGCTTTAATGAGTCTTGTTGATATTTCTTTTCAAGCTCTATACGCTGTTGTTCGAAACGCTTCTCGTAATCAATCTTAAACAAAGAGTCCTCACGAAGTCTACGAGCCACTTTATTTGCAGCAGCCAAACTATCCTGTCTGAACTTCAGTGCAGCCAACTTCACACGATAATCATTATCAATATCAATACGTTTCTTATATTTATTGTATACTTTCGGTCCAAAATGATAAATCAAAGAAGCGCGCAAGACATCGGTAGAAGCCGCATAAATCCAAGGATTCCACGTAAGCTTCATCCCCTCTTTTGTCTTTGTATCTACATAGGCTTCCCTATGACCACTGCGCACACGTTCATATTCTTTGTAATCAGCAAAGACAACACCTGCATTGATACCCAAATCTAAATCTAAGCTACTACCATTCATATAGCCATACAATTGCTTGACATAACCAAACATCAAACCACCATACAATGCATTACCTTGACGGCCCGTTTTGCCAACTTTGATATCAAACTTGTTTCCACCGCCGTAAACACCCCAGTAGAAAACGTTAGTAGGTTTTTTCGCATGCCAATACTTTCGCAATTGAATTCGCCCATCATAGAGATCGTAAACAAGATAACGAGTTTCCTTGTTTTGCTCCTTCCAGTTCACTCTTCCCTGCACACCAACGGTCCACCGGCTCCAGTTCTTATTACCCAATGTGAATTCCACACCCACATTCGGCGTCATAGCTAGCCAATCAATCGTATTGGTTCGGAAATTAAAACGCTGGCCAAATTTCAGCGTGTCCACCTTATTATAATAGAGATTCTGTGCCCCAGCCGTTGCTGCAAACATCAAAGACAGCACAAAGCAGGCAGCCCATCTACATAATTTAGAATAATTCATATATCTCTAAGCGTTATCTTGTTATCTATTTTGCACCTGCTATCGAAAGCAACTGCTTCGCATAGCTGTCTTCTGGATCTAAAGCGAGGATATTCCGAGCATACTTAACAGCTTCGGGCATCACCTTTTTCACATAATAGTAATAAGAGATTTGCTTATTACACTCTATCATATACGATTTTTCTCCATCGCTTTGTTCAAGCAGTTCCAAGGCCTTTGTGTAGTAAGGCTTCGATAAACCACGTGTATATTTAGGATCCATCAAGGCATTAGCCTTTGCTCTCCAATAATAACCAATGTAACTATCTGGACGCAAGCGAGCCACTTCTGCAAAGGCTAAATCAGCTTGCTGCAAAGCTTCTGTCTTTTCTGTTTCACTCAAATTATCTGACTTATCGCCAGTCGCCTTACGGAAATACATCATACCTAAATTATACATATCGGTAGTACGATCGTAATCCTCATCCTTGATGCTGGCTAAATACATACGCATATATTTAATAGCGTCATCATAATCACCAATCTTATTATAGGCATCAGAGATATCTCGATCGATACCAGGTACGTTTTTGGCTTTAGCCTTTGCTAAATCAAATTTCCCAATGGCCTCTTGTGTACGTCCTAATCCATTGAGTGCGTAACCATAATAAAGATAGTCTGAATAACGAATTTTCGCCGTGTCGGTCACATTGTCCAACAAGGCTTGTGCACTCTTAAGTGCCTCTTCATAATTCTCTTTATCAGTGTAGCAATACATCATCAAACGCATAAAGTCAGTATTCTGCGGGAAACGCTCATGACCTTTTGTGGCTACTTGTAAAGTTTTCGAATAATCACCTGACAGCAAAACAGCTTGCGCATAGTGCGTAAGCTCATCTTCAGACATATTTTCTACAGGGGTTTTCTCATATTGTGCCACCGCTGCCTGGTAATCGCTCGAACTATAATAGAGTTCTGCTATCTTTTCACTTACTGGCAAATCAGGACGAACGGCCTGTAAATACTTTAATTTTGCAATCGCATCATCCAAATCCTTACTCTTCATCAGCATGGCATAGTTATAATAGCCTTCAGGATCATGACGATCGAAGTACATGGCGCGCTTATAATAATACAAAGCAGAGTCGACATCGCGCTTTTCCACCGCGATATCACCACCTAAATTAAGTGCCTTCGTACTTATCTTATGGCAGTGTTGCGCCATCCAGAAATACTTCTCGGCCTCTTCTATTTTCCCCGCCTGCAAATAAGCTTGACCTATATTTGCAATCATGTCGGTATTGTTCTTATCGGACTTTAAGGCTTTTTTCACTTTAGCCTCGGCAAGTTTTTCACTCAATTTTATGAGACTCACCATGTCCTCAACCTTACCATTTTGCATCACATTCTGGGCAGAAACGGGCATAAAACCCACCAGAAATAACAATAAAATTTGCTTTATCCTACACATATATATCTACTATCAATCACTGACAACCCTAAACAAAAACGATTTAGAGAGGCTCAGTTATAATAATCGTTTGCAAAATTAATACTTTATTTTGGAATATCGGCCATCACCTTTCATTAATATTTTTACTTCTGAAGAAAATTTATCCATATCAATTCAGAGACCTCCCTCTTCATCACATTTTACACCTTATTATATATAAGGGGCATCAAACATGCGAAAAGGGAGGCCTCCTATCCTATCCACTATAGATCTACTTTTTATTTTGACATGCCTTATTCTTTTATCGGCATAATCGCGCAAGCCCAGAACGGCATTAATCCCGTAGGTTCATCCCCCACTCCAAAACCATAGTTGGAGAACGATTGTGATTGCGAGTCGACATTCGAGACCATAGCTATCGTTCCTAAGAACCCTTTAAACGAAGATCCAATACCAGGAGAAACCGACTCTGTCCAGTTTTTGTCTACCGACCAATAATACCCCATTGGCCAGCCTTGTCCACTCAAATTCGTAAACGCAGCTTGTTTGCTACTCGTATTAATCTCTATCGCACCCAAACCTGGGCGGAAAGCTTTCGTACCATCGCTCTTTTGTGCTTGCCCAAGATACTGGAAATCATCATGCTTTGGCACATGAAAACCTACAGGACATGGATCATACACAGTTTTTATCACTGCTGTATAGTTTTGATTATCACTCGCTGTATTGGCAGGATTACGCCCCTTATTGACATTCCACTTATTCTTTGCTGACCAAAGGTTATAATAAGCTTGCTGATTACTTGAAGGAACCTTACACCAATCCCAATGAGCATAACCTCCCTTACTTGCAAAAGCTGCTAAAGTCATAGGTTTTTGGGCAGCCGTTTTCAAATCCATACCATCTGCCTGCACTTGCATATTCTCTGTGACAGGGAAGGGATCCTTGCGGCCTTGCTGGTAATACATCAGCTTTCCTTCGCGCTTATTATAACCATTCTGCGTAATTGAGAATACATCAGTTTTACCACTACGCGTTTGTTTCACCTTAATCATCAAGGTACGACTACCCGTATACGAGGAGACCATCCATGTATTATCTGTATACCCCAATGGCTCCAACATAAAACGATTGCTGTTTACATCCATAATGTCTGCAGAAGTAAACCACAAATGCCAGCTCCACAGAATATTATTGCCTTTCTTCACAGCAACTATCGCATTACCGACAGTGAGTTTATCCTGTGCTACAGAGAAGGTGATACTACCAGGGGTGCCCCCATGAAATTGAATATTTTGCACCAACCCAGATGTACTTTCCCACAGCACCTCCGCACCAGTTACCCCTCTTATATAACCATCTAAAGGAATTACACCAGCTCCACCTTCAAAAGTAGCAAGCATCGTACCCCTTGCCTGAGGCGTCTGACCAGCACTCGACACAACTGTGTTTCCTGCTCCTGGGCGATAAGCCTCTGTATTTTTATAATTATCTTTTATAGCATTGCCATAAACCAATGGAAAGCTATAGGTCCCAGGAGCTGAAACAATATAACAATTAGCTGTAGAACGCTTGCCTGAAGCTGTTAACGACAAATCTTTATTCGAAGCAGGCGTAGCTTGTTTCATCGCATCAATACGTTCCTGTAACTTATTAACAACATCCTTATTCAATTTAAAGGTCTTCACCTCGGCCGAAGAACCACCTTGTCCTGAATGGTCTATAATCTGCAACATAGCAGGTTTCACATTCGACCAACTCGCACCTCCATCCAAACTATAACCATCTATCGTCCAAGGCTCTGCCTTATCACGATCATTCGAGCCATATTCTTTCAATCTGCGATAGCTTGTCACTTTGAAAGTGCGGTTCACATCACCATTTTCCACAATGGGTTGATCAACACTCACATGCAGATCATAATCCCAATCAGTCACATCATCTTTGCCCACTTTGTAGAACTTCGTTGTCCCTTGTGCCCAAATTTTTCCTGAAAGGTTTGCTGTTATCACCTTTCCACTTTCAAAAGTAATCACCAATTGTGCACCATGAGGCAATGTCTGTGGAATCATTAAGAATGTTTGTTCACCCGAAGTGAGTACTGTTCCCACTCCTTTTTTAGTAGAGATAGGATTGCTTGTTTGGTCTAAAACAGCATCTCCTCGCACCATTCCTAATATCCATTGGTCACTCACCAAGTCATAATCGCCCTTGGTTATAATTCCTTTAAACTCAACCTTTTTAATCTTTTGATTATAAGACAAGTCCTTTCCAACTTTAAGATTCACAGCTGTCAAGATGTGCTTAAAAGTCAGAGGAACATCATTGGCCATTGCAGCTGCTTGTGTAATGACTCCTGTCTGCGCCGCTAACAGGTCAACATGTTGCCTTGCATCTTGCGGAAGAGTATACGAAATTACAGGCGCTGTACTACCATGGGTTGCAGGAGTCAGCGTTACATTTGTAAGTCCTGGTGCCAAATAAGGACTGAAAGCATAAAACTTAAGACCAGAGGCACCAATATAACTCAATGGAAACGCAGCATAAGGCACGCCTAAACGATTGACTTTTCCATTATAAATCACACCGGGGCTTGTCGCTGTAGGAATATCTGCGAACAAAGAGAAATCTTGTGTTATTGATGTTTGCAAAGCTGTTCGAGTGGCAGAGGTATTATGCTGCACAGGATTTACACCTTCTACCGTCGTTTCTTTTATATATAAGGTGGGATCATCAGCCCCTTCAATTGCAATACGATGGAAAGCATAAGCCTTCGCAGGTGCAGTCTTCGCTAATGAAACCTCTGGCGCATCCTGTACATCACTCAAACTAAAACGCACACCATCGCTAACAGCTTTGTGAGTATCTTCACCTTGCAGCTTATCAGAACAAGCAACAACAGCCACTGCAAATAAACATACAATGGGCCATTTCATATTCATTTTGAACTTGTTTTTCATCATCCGTTTCATTTAATCAAACTCCAATTCTTCATCTTCGGTTGGTGTTGGCCCCACAACTTGAGGACCTCCTTTTAAATCTGAGTGTGCCAATAGCGATATCTCGCCCATTAACTTACACACTTCTACTTGAGGTTTTACGTAAGTCTTTTTCATAAACTAATATCAATAACTCTTCTTTTGTAATTTTTTTATCAAATAATTATTACCCTAAAAATATAAAAATAAACTGCTTCTTTCTTCGTTCCTTAGCAGTTGAGTTTTCTTTTTCCTATTTTTCTTATACAAAGATACTCTTTCTTTTGCTACTTCCAAATACAAACAATTTATACACAGGGCACAATCATTACTTTCCTCATCTATTAAACTCTTATATAGCCATATAAAATGGTATTTACATCTCATTAAATGGAGATTTGTTAACAAACTCAAAAAATACACAACAGTTAATTCTTTATCGTTTATGTCCTAAATTTGACCAAATGATGTTTTATTAAAAACATTCATTCAGCACATGAAAAAAACAAGATATTTTTCGGCAAAGCAAACTTATCAACCTTCTTTATGATGTAAAATAAATTTATCATTATATCATTTCTCATTCTTATTTCCCATAAATATAAAATTCTTCTAATCCTTCACTACTTAGGAATACCAAGCACTTACTTAGACAACCGTTTTTTTACTGATTAAGGACAACTAAAAAAAGACTATAACAGCAAACCAAAGATAACAATATACACCTAACTCTTCCAAAGAGAATTAAGGACTTGTCCAAGGAATAATTAACAAACAGAGCATCTTAAGATATCAAATCAAGATTTATCCTTTTAGTACACATTTCATTCAACAAGTGTAAACGACGAACAATTCCATAGAGATTACATACTAATATCATGCAAATAGAACAATAATCACATCGGTATTTGCCAGCGAAAGCATAGCAATTACCCTACAACAAAAAAAAGAGAAATCGTTAGAAAAGATTTCTTTTGTACAGATTAATAAAGAAAAAACTAAAAAAAATACAGCACTCCAGAAAGCTACTACAAGACATCTGACCACATCTTGGGACATCATGGCTATTCCTCTGCGCCACCACAATACAAAAAAAGATAGGACTCTCCTCCTTTCTACATCTACCTATTCTCCTATTTGATAACACATCACAACAAGGATGCTATCAAAATGGGGAAAAGGATTACAGAAAAAAATGAGAATCCTATCTTAAAAAGACCTATATGCACATTCCATGTGCACTCTTCTTATTGCTTTGGACGTTCCAATTCTTGATGGTTAATGGTACTATTGATGTCTGTACGGAACACATCTAAGACGATAGAACCTTGTCGTGTGTAAGACTCAAGATGATAAGGTAGCTTTAATCCTGAAACTGTACGATAATCACCATACTTCAGAACACCTATCGGAGAAATGATACGCTTTATCATATAATCTTTCTTTGCGATATCAACTTGCGCCTTATTTCCTGATTTATAAACGACGTTTAAAGCATAACAGGGGACTCCATCCACATCAACAGTCCCTCCGAGACTAACGGATGCGACGTCTGAGCTGTCACCATGAACAGCATAATCATACAGCGGACCATAGAACTTTGATTGCAACAAGAGCGTTTTCTTTGCCTGTGTAGAAAGACCTTGCGTTTCAGACACAGGATAAGAACTATGGTTCCATGCCTCTTTCAATGTGGCGCAGGTTGTTAATGTCAACTCACGAGACCGCTTTCTTTGAAAATAAATTTTCCCTGGTTCATAATAGGTATAAACCATTGTCGGCGACACCTTTTCTGGAGTAACCTGTTGCATCTTTATGGTTCTTACTTTTTCAACGGCTGCTTTCCCACCCAAATGGCTTACATGCTCTTTACATAACTCTTCAACACTTTGTGCATGAGCGAACAGGCTCACAACAACAGCACAACACAAACTCATACGTTTAACAAAATAACTTTGCATAATTCAAATGATTTAAAGCTTATTGTTTATTAACTTAACACTCTCTTTTTACATTTTATGTATGCTAATCCATACAACCGATAAAAACCTTTTCATATGTGACGACTAATTTTAAAAATAGTTTCGACTGCATGTTACATGACGTTAGCTTCCATATATTGCAGTTTTCATGTGGCTAAGATACAAATATATTTGGAAACGCCATCTTTTTATGATAAAAATATTTAGCGTTTTTATTCTTTACATCAAAAAAGCCCCATCACACCCTCACATCAAAAAAACAAGACGAAACTTTATCTAAGCTTCGTCTTGTTTGCTTTTCACCAAGGCTGCCAACGTTGCTACCGATTGAAAATTCTTGGGCGTAGCATCTGTTGCCATGAGTGTAATGTGATAATGCTCGGAAAGGAGCATCAAAATCGTTGTAACACCCAACGAATCAAGCTCACTAAAGAGCATATCGGCATTAACATCTACTAAAGGCAAGGCCTCTTCTATCATGCACTTAATTTCTTCTTCCATCATAATCCCCTGCTTAAAAAAAATACATTTTTATGTTCCTTCACCTTTATATAAAGGAGTAAAGTGCTACAAAATTAGTCATTTTCCCACGTTTCTGCTCATATTATCGCATAAATTTAAAAAATCAATAGCCACACCTCTTTTTATATTTTTCGCTTCCCCACGAGTTTACAACAAACGCAAGATAAGATACCCCTTACCAACAGTATCTATATAATAATGTAGAAAAGGCAATGCCTACCTCATTAACACATAAAAAAGCACTAAACAAAAATGCACAAAAGGTTATACTACAACGAAAAGAAATACTTATATTCGTTAAGAATACACAAGAAGGAGTTTTGCTAATACTTTTAATTTATCACATAAATATTCCATCTTAATACATTTTCGTAACAAAAATAATGAATTTTGTGATTTTCTATATTAAATCTTTGGTCTTGTTTTAAAAAATATATACTTTTGCAAAAGGATATAATTAAAAAATAAATTAATTCCATAGACATTGAGAATACAGCAATGTATATCGACAGCTTAAAAAGAGTCGCTCGAAATCCAATGTTAGAAAAAGAAAATATGCTAAACTAATGCGCGCGGAAACTTGGAAGAGTTGCTATCATTTCAATCAGCACTTATCCAGTGGCCGAGCGTACATCATTTTATTTTTACTCATCATTTTATTAAAGAGAGAAAATTTTTATGGAAAAACGATTCATGCTATTGCTTGTTGGTCTCATGCTCAGTATAGGCATCGGATTAGCACAAACACAGGTATCGGGGAGCGTTGTCTCTGCAGATGACCAAGAACCTATTATAGGTGCTTCGGTAATTGTGCAGGGCACAAAAGTTGGAACAGTTACCGATGCCGACGGAAAGTTCACCTTATCGGTACCAAAAGGTAAGAAAATCGTCGTGAGCTACATTGGAATGATGTCACAGACCCTCACGGCAAAAGCGGGAATGAAGATTCAATTAGCGCCCAACAACGAAACGTTAAAAGAGGTTGTTGTGACAGGTGTGTCGAACATGGATCGCAGAATGTTTACTGGTGCCGCAGACAAAATCAATGCCAATGACGCAATGATTGGCGGTATGGCCGACATTAGTCGCTCGTTAGAGGGGCGTTCGGCGGGTGTAAGCGTGCAGAATGTATCAGGAACCTTTGGTACAGCACCGAAAATTCATGTACGTGGTGCCACATCTATCTATGGTAATTCAAAGCCTTTATGGGTTGTTGACGGCGTAGTACAAGAAGATATTACAGATATTAGCGCTGACGCCTTATCTTCGGGTGACGCAGAAACGTTGATTTCTTCGGCTATTGCGGGCCTCAATGCCGATGATATTGAAAGCTTTCAAATCTTGAAAGATGGTTCGGCAACCTCTATTTATGGTGCTCGTGCCATGAGTGGTGTGATTGTTGTTACGACCAAAAAAGGACGTATGGGACAAGCACATCTCAACTATACGGGTGAATTTACCAGCCGTATGATTCCTACTTATGGACAATTCAACATCTTGAATTCTCAAGAACAGATGGGCATCTATCAAGAGATGCGCGACAAAGGATGGTTGCATTATTCGAATGTCCTTAATGGAAGCGACTATGGTGTCTATGGAAAAATGTATGAATTGATTAACACTTATGATGCTACGAGCGGACAATTTGGTTTGGCCAACACCATAAAGGCACAAAATGCATATCTACAGGCTGCTGAGTTTAGGAATACAAACTGGTTCAAAAAGCTCTTCTCAAGCAATCTGATGCAAAACCATGCCATTAGCTTAAGTGGAGGAACGGCAAAATCTAACTATTATGTTTCTATGTCGTTTATGATGGATCCAGGATGGTATAAGGATTCTAAAGTGAAACGCTATACGGCGAACTTCAATGCTACACACCACTTGTTGGAGAACTTATCGTTGTCACTTTTGGCTTCAGCCTCCTATCGTAAGCAACAAGCTCCTGGCACATTAGGACAAGATGTAGATGTTGTTTCTGGCCAAGTGAAGCGTGATTTCGATATTAACCCCTATTCGTATGCACTGAACACATCACGTGCTTTAGACCCCAACACGTTCTACCATGCCAACTATGCTCCATTCAATATCTTAAATGAATTGGAGAATAACAAGATGAACATGAACGTGTTAAACACGAAATTTCAAGCAGAATTGGCTTATAAGCCCATCAATGACTTGCGATTATCCGTGATTGGCGCCATGCAATATGACACCTCTACACAAGAACATATGATTACAGAGCATTCGAACCAGGCTGAAGCTTATCGTGCAATGGATAATGCTATCATACGTGATGCAAACGAACTGCTCTACAAAGATCCAACAAACCGCTATGCACTTCCCATTACAGTGCTCCCATCGGGTGGTTTCTATCATAAGACAGACCTACAAAAAGTAAGTTGGGACTTGCGCGCAACCGCCAACTATAACCACGTGTTTAATAGCATCCACACGCTGAATGTATTAGGAGGATTAGATGTTTCGAATGTAGACCGCAAACGTACTTTCTTCAATGGTGTTGGTATGCAGTATGATGGTGGTGAAATACCTTTTTATATCTATGAGTATTTCAAAAAGTCTATCGACGATAACTCCAACTACTACTCGCTGAGTAATACGCATAACCGCACGGCAGCCTTCTTTGGGACAGCAACTTATTCCTACAAACAGCGTTATAACCTCACTGGCACTTATCGCTATGAGGGAACAAACCGCTTGGGAAGAAGTCGCAGTGCCCGCTGGCTACCCACATGGAACATCTCGGGAAGTTGGAATGTTAGCGAAGAACCCTGGTTCCATCAAACCTTTAAAGATGTGATTACTCATGCCTTGCTACGCACCTCCTATTCTTTAACTGCCGATCCAGGACCTGCCACATATACGAACTCCACCGTGATTTTAAAGTCGAACACACCCTATAAGGTGTTTGGTTCAGACAAAGAAGCAGCTATCATGATTAGCGAGTTGGAGAACTCTGACCTCACTTATGAGAAGAAACATGAATTCAATATCGGTACCGAGTTAGGCTTTTTGAAGAATCGTATCAACGTAACCTTCGACCTCTTCTGGCGCAACAACTTCGACTTGATTGGTCCTATGGCTACACAAGGTGTAGGCGGGCAAGTCATTCGCTATGCCAACACAGCCAGCATGAAGTCTAATGGACAAGAACTTTCAATTCAAACGACGAACATCAAAGAACGTGATTTCTCATGGATAACGAATGTTATTTTCTCACATGTAACGACAGAAGTAACATCTTTGATGAGTCGTGCAACAACAATGGACTTGATTAGTGGTGAAGCCAGCAGTGGATTTACCAAGGAAGGCTATCCCCATCGTGCCATCTTCTCAATGCCTTTCCAAGGGCTAAACGACAAAGGTATCCCGACATTCCTCAACGAAAACGGCGTGCTGACCTCTACAGATCTGAATTTCCAGAATCGAGGAGACAATAATTACCTGATTTATGAAGGTCCAACTGAACCTACTGTTACAGGTTCCTTCGGAAACGAACTGCGCTGGAAAAATTGGCGATTAAATGTGTTCTTGACCTATTCTTTCGGCAATTATGTGCGCCTTGACCCTGTCTTCAGTGCAAAATATAATGACCTTACGGCCATGACCAAGGAGTACAAGAATCGCTGGATACAAGGGGGTGATGAGAGGACAACCACCGTTCCAACAATTTTGAGCTACAGAGACTATATCACTGACACTAATTTGCGCCGTACATACAATGCTTACAACTATACAAGCATGCGCACTGCGAAGGGTGATTTCATCCGCATGAAAGAGATTTCTTTGAGCTATGACTTCCCCAAATCAATTTTATCGGCAACTCCATTTAACAACCTTTCGTTGAAACTTCAGGCCACAAACCTCTTCCTTATCTATGCTGATAAGAAATTAAATGGACAGGATCCTGAGTTTATCAATGCTGGAGGTGTGGCTGCTCCGATACCTCGTCAGTTCACAATGACATTAAAATTTGGTTTATAATTTCTATAACACAGACAAAGATGAAAATTCATAATCTATATATAACAGCATCATTCGCCACGCTACTGTTGAGTTTCAGTGCATGTAATGACTTCCTCGACAAGCTACCCGATAATCGAATGGAGCTCAATACAGAAAAGAAAGTGCAGAAATTCTTAGTTTCAGCCTATCCTAATCGCAATCCAGCTTTGCTGGCTGAGCTATATTCTGACAACACAGATGAATTTAAAAATACAGGTTGGACGAGTGCAGGTAGGTTCCAAGATCAAGCTTATCGTTGGGATGATATTACCGAAGTTTCAGACAATGAGTCGCCACAAGAACTGTGGAATAGTCACTATATGGCCATCGCTACAGCCAATACAGCGCTACAAGCTATTGCCAAATTAGACGAGTCTCCCGCCACTAAGGCATCAAAAGGCGAGGCTTTACTTTGTAGAGCCTATGCGGCTTTCAACCTGGCCAACACGTTCTGTATGGCTTATAATGCCACAACAGCTAACGATTTCTTAGGTTTACCCTATCCGTTGGAGCCTGAAACAACCATCGGCATCAAGTATAAACGAGGAACATTGAAGGCCTTTTATGACCAAATCAATCAAGATATAGAGGCGGCTCTGCCTTTGATAACCGATAATTACGAGCGTCCTAAGTTCCACTTTAATCGCAATGCGGCTTATGCTTTTGCAGCTCTTTTCAACCTCTACTATCAAAAGTACGATAAAGCTGTAGCCTACGCAACGCGTGTTTTAGGTGCTAATCCTGCAACGACACTACGCGATTGGAAAGCATTCTATGCACTTTCGCCTAATGGCGACATTGCACCCAATGCGTATATCAACACACAGAACACTGCTAACTTGTTCTTGCAAACGGTATATTCACCTGCAGGTATTTATTTAGGCCCTTATGGATATGCTGCAAAATATGCCCACGGCCAGTTACTAACAGAAACAGAAGACATGCAATCTGATGGTCCTTGGGGGCATAGTGCAGACTTTGGTTACACGATATTCAGTAACAACAGCCTCTCGAAATATTTCATCAATAAGATACCTTATTCGTTTGAATATGACGATATCCAGGCAGGTACGGGCTATCCCCACACAGAATATGCTGTCTTCACGACAGATAAAACCTTGTTGGTGCGCGCTGAAGCCTATGCCTTACAAGGGAACTATGCGGCAGCCGTTGCAGACTTAAACACAGAAGTAGCAGCCATGTCGGGCGGAACCATGAGTGTTACGTTAGCAGGCATTAAAGCCTTCTATGCAGGCTTGCAAGAGTATACTCCCACAGCACCTACGCCTAAGAAGAAGTTTAACGCACCATTTACAATTGAATCGACGACACAAGAACCCGTGTTGCAAGCTATTTTACACTTGCGTCGTATCCTCACTTTAGGTGAAGGCGTGCGTTTACAAGATGTAAAACGTTATGGTATCGTTATCTATCGCCGCGTGTCAAATACACGAGCACGAATAGTTGCTGTGACCGATACGATGAAAGTTGACGACCCACGCCGTGCCATTCAAATTCCACAAGACGTGATTACTGCAGGACTCCCAGGCAACCCACGCAATAAATAAACTCAATAAACAAATTGAATATGAAGAAAATATATAGCTTAGTACTCGCCGCTATCGTAGCATTGAGCGTAACTTCGTGCTCAAACGATGATCCAAAAGACGACACTATCTTCCCAACAACCACGACTGCCAACGACCCTTTCGACAAATGGTTAGAGGCTAACTATACCTATCCCTACAATGTGGATTTCAAATACAAGATGGAAGATGTCTATAGCGACATGAAATACCACCTTGTTCCAGCAGATTCGGCTAAGTCAGCTAAGTTAGCTATCATCACCAAATTCTTGTGGTTTGATGCCTATGCAGAGTGTGTTGGCCCCGATTTCGTAAAGGCTAACGTTCCCAGAATTATTCATCTCATCGGTTCCCCTGCCTACAACAGCGGACAAGGGACAATGGTTCTCGGCACTGCTGAGGGTGGCTTAATTGTAACACTTTACATGGTGAACAAGTTAACCAACCAGATGTTGACAGATTATGACACGATGAATGAATATTATTTCCATACCATGCACCACGAGTTCACGCATATTCTCAACCAAAAGAAGCCCTATAGCGAGAACTTCCAACACATCACCGAGAGTGGTTATGTTAGTGGCGACTGGTATAGAAAGAATCAACGCATGGCCAATACGCAAGGCTTTGTAACGCCTTACGCCATGAGTGAGGCACGAGAAGACTTCGCCGAGATGCTCTCTGTTTATGTCACTACCCCACCATCGGGCTGGCAAAAGATCATGACTACAGCTGGAAAGAAGGGCGCACCACTCATTCAAGCCAAACTTGATATTGTGCGTAATTACATGAAAGAGTCGTGGAATTTAGACATTGATCAACTACGTGACATCGTTATTCGCCGCGCTTCAGAGTTGAACAGCCTCAATTTAAATGAACTAAAGTAAAGGAGAGAAACCAATGAAAAGATTAAAATATTGTCTACCTGCCGTGCTGGCTTCGCTATTGCTCACCTCATGTCTACACGATGACGATGTGGTTTTTGACGAACCTGCAGCACAACGCTTAGAAAAGTCAGTTGAACACGACAAACAACTCTTAGAGTCGGCCAAGAATGGTTGGGTACTTCACCTCTGGACTGGCGACGAGAATTTGGGTGGAGGCTACACCTATCTGATGAAATTCAAAGATGGAAAGGTGACTGTAGCCAGTGAGATTGCAGCCCCATCAGCCACGTCTACTTCAAGTTACGATGTGATAAAAGATATGGGACCTGTACTCACTGTCAACACCTTTAACGAGATATTTCATTCCTTATCGACACCAACGATGGATAATGATCAGGGTGCACAACAAGACTATGAATTTTTGATTTTGCGCACAACCAATGATTCTATCTTCTTAAAAGG